>Ga0247841_10004077_pt1 | contig 25715 bp, 12 predicted proteins | sample LaCruzMarch2015__2_FD_192410 | JGI IMG/M metagenome (GOLD analysis project Ga0247841, IMG submission 192410) | Freshwater microbial communities from meromictic Lake La Cruz, Castile-La Mancha, Spain - LaCruzMarch2015_18m | ecosystem: Environmental > Aquatic > Freshwater > Lake | place: Spain... | reverse complement strand
CGACGCCAAGGGCAATGTGACTCGCTATGCCTATGAGTCGGACGGCGACCTGGGGTCCATCACCTACGCGGACGGCAGCCGCGAGACCTGGACCTATGATAGTGCCGGCAATCGCTCCACTTGGACCAACCGCCGCGGTCAGACGATTCAGTACACTAACGATACACTGGGCAGGCTCGAAACCCGGACCTATCCGGATGGCACCGAACATAGTTTTACTTACGATGCGCTCGGCAATCTCACCAGCTACACCGATCCGCTCGGTACCACGACTCAGGACTACGACGCTGACGGGCGCTTGGAGAAGATCACCTATCCCGGCGACCGCTGGTTGAGTTACACCTATGATGCGGGCGGGCGACGGGCGTCGATGACCGATCAGCTTGGGCATCGTACCGACTATCACTACGATGCCCAAGGGCGTCTCGAATCGCTCAGCGATGAGACCATTGCCGAGATCGTTCGCTATGAGTACGATGCGGCCGGGCGCATGGAGCGCAAGACGCTCGGTAACGGTGTCTATACGATTTACAGCTACGACAATACGGGGCAATTGCTTGAGTTGGTCAATCTCAAGCCCGATGGGAACATCCTCTCGCGCTTTGCCTATACGTATGACAGCCGGGGTCGACGGGACACCATGACCACGACCTATGGGGTGGGCGACCCAAGGACGGATTTGGCGGGTAGATGGACATGCAACTACGACGATACCGGGCAGCTTGTCGGTTGGACCGCTCCGAATGGGCGCAGAGTGGATTATACTTATGACGCGCTTGGTAACCGCCTCAACGTCCGAATTGACCGCGTCAACACCACTTACGCAGTCAATAACCTAAACCAGTACACCAGGTCTGGGGAGACAACCTATCAATATGATTCTGACGGTAACCTTTTGTTCTTGGTGGCATCGGATGGCACCACGACCTATGATTGGTCTGCGGAGAACAAGCTTTTGGGAGTGGATGAACCGACTGGCGGTCGAATAATCTACTACGACGCAACTGGAAATCGGGTTCGGATAAGTCATGATGCGGTTACGAAGGAACATGTCATTGACCCCTTCGGGATCGGGAACGTAGTTGGAGAATATCAACTTGGCGCCGTGTCTCCTCTTGCTCGGTTTGAGTACGGGAGCGGGTTGTTGTTGCAGCGAGACGGCCTGGGAGCGCCAGAGTTCTTTACGTTTGATGCTCTTGGCAGCACGAGCGAATTGACGAAGACTACAGCTGCAGGTTCAAACCACTATGCGTATTTGCCATTTGGCGAGTTAATGCTCTCTATCCAGGCGGTTCCAAACGCCTATCTTTTTGTGGGCGAAAGTGGAGTGACAGCTGATACGCGCGATCTGTACTTTATGCGCGCCCGTGCTTACAATGCAGCGTTTGGCCGTTTTATTTCAGCAGACCCGCTGGGGCTACGCTCTGGCGAGAATAATTTCTATCGCTATGCAAAGAACGCGCCCCTGAGTTTGATCGACCCTGAAGGATTGCAGCCTATTCCCGGTGGATTCCCAGGACAAGAAAAACTTTGGTGTAAATCAAAGGAGTTGGTTTGTGTCGGTCTCGGGTCGACCTGGAAGAATCAATTCCCGTTTCCTTGGGATCAGATAGTGCCAGATGCCGACTGCGAATGGGTCTACAAGAAGTGTTGCAAGTATTACGGCTGTGATAACGGTGGCAATGGCAACGGTCGCGGCGACGGACATCCGCCTCCATGCGAGCAAACCGGAAGCTGTGACGAGGGCAATTCGGATGACTCCCAGCCCTCCCGCCCAGTCGACCCCAACGACCTGACCGGCCCCGCCGGATACGGCCCACAACACTACGTCGAAGCCACGGAGCTATTACCCTACCGCATCAACTTCGAAAACGACGCCACCGCCACCGCGCCAGCCCACAATGTCACGATCAGCAACCCGCTGGCGGCCAACTTCGACTGGTCCACTTTCGAGCTGACCGAGATCGGCTTCGGTGACCACCTGATCGCGGTGCCGCCCGGCACCCAGCACTTCACCACGACGGTACGGATGTCCTTCAACGGCGTGACCTTCGAGGTGCAGATCGAGGCCGGCATCCGCCCGACCACCGGCGAGGTCTATGCACGCTTCCAGTCACTCGATCCGCTCACCGGTCTGCCGCCGCCGGTGGACGTCGGCTTCCTTCCGCCCGAGGACGGCACCGGCCGCGGTCAAGGACACGTCGCCTACCTGGTTCGCCCCAAGGCAGCCCTGACCACCGGCACGGCGATCCGCAACATCGCCCAGATCGTCTTCGACGGGCAGCCGCCGATCGCCACCAATCTGGTCGATCCGCACGACCCCTCCAAGGGCACGGACCCGAACAAGGAGGCACTGGTCACCCTGGACGCCGACCCGCCGGCCAGCGCGGTGGATGCACTCCCCGCGGTCAGTACCACGACCAGCGTCGCGGTCTCCTGGTCCGGGACGGACGGCGCGGGCTCCGGCGTCGGCAGCTACGACCTCTTCGTTTCGGTGGACGGCGGGTCCTTCCAACCCTGGCTGGCGGCCACGGCGGCCACCGCGGCGACCTACACCGCACAGAATGGCCAGCAGCTCGCCTTCTACTCCGTCGCCAGGGACAACGCCGGCAATCGCGAGGCGACGCCGGGCGCCGCCCAGGCGAGCACCCGAGTCGAACTCCCACGCTATGTCCTCACCGTCAGCCGTTTGGGCGCGGGGTCGGGGACCGTGACCTCCGAACCGGTCGGCATCTCCTGCGGCAGCGAATGCAGCGTGTCCTACATCAGCGGCACCCAGGTCAAGCTCACCGCGACTGCGGACTCCGAGTCCAGCTTCGCCGCTTGGGGCGATGCGTGTGCCGACACCGGGGACTGCGTTGTCGACATGACCGCCGTCAGGGGCGTCACGGCCACCTTCGACTCGAACAATCGTTGTCAGGCCGGCGCTTTGATCGTCAACGCGACCAGTTTCAACCCAGGTATCCATCGTCGGGCCTCCGGCGACAGCCTCAGCACCACGGGTGCCGTGCAGGTACTGGCGGGTGCCAATGTCACCTTCCGCGCGCCCCTGCAGCGCTTCGGGCCGGGCTTCCGGGTCGCCGCCGGTGGCCGCTTCCAGGCCCGCGCCGAGGCGGTCACCTGTCCCGCGTCCGCCGCCGTACCGACGACGGCCAAGACCGCCCCCACGCCATTCCTGGCGGCGGAGCCCCTCGCTGCCCCGCTATCCATTGCCCGCGCGGATGACCTGCCCGCCTGGCTTCAGGAGCAACTCAGCGCCCACGGCGTCGACCGCGCCGCCATCGGCCAGGCCCTGCTCGATCCTCAGGGCCTGTGGCTGCTGTTCGAGACCGCGCAGGCGGTCGACGGCGCGGACGGCAACGGCACCAGCGACATCTATCGCCTCGACCTCCTCGCCGGGACCCTCAGGCTGCTCAGTCGCAGCCCGCAGGGCCGCGCCGGCAACGGCCCCAGCCGTTATCCCGCCGCGGATGCACTGGGCGACTGGGTCGTGTTCCAGAGCGACGCCGACGATCTGGTCGCGGACGACACCAATGGCGCCACCGACATCTTCCTGCACGAGGTCCCTTTTGGCGCGACCCGGCGCCTCACCCTGAGCACCGATCAGTCCTCGGCCCACCCCGCAATCGCTGCCGCCGGCCTGGATCTGCTCTATGACCAGTTGGACGCGAACGGCAAGCGGCAGGTGCTGGCCGACACGCTGTGGGGCGGAACCGTACCGGAAACGCTCAGTCTGGCCCACGATCCCGCCGGCAGGCCCCTGGACAATCACCACCCGGCGATCAGCGCCGATGGGCGCTTTGTCGCTTACCTGGAAACGCGCCCCACCTCGGGCGTACGCACGTGCCAAGTCTATCTCTACGACCGCGACCACCGCCGGGGCCAACGCCAAAGCTGCCCCGCGGCACTCGCAGCCGCCAGCGAAGACGCGCGCCCGCACTTCAGCGCGGACGAAACTCAGGTGGTCTGGGAACTCCCCGGTCCGGATGACCCGGTCGTCGTCCCCAATCCGCTGTGGGACCTGGAGCCGGCCGCACCTTGATGACTCCTGCCCCCGGCGGGCATTGGTCACAATTCCGGCCACGGCATTGAACGTCGTTCCGGCCGTAGCAGCGGCCTCCAGCCGCTTCGAAGCGCCAGGATGGCGCTTCTATGATCCTTGGCCGCTTTGCAGTGGCCAGAACGATGATCAACACCCCGGTCATCGGCCTGGTCGGACGAGCGCAGCGCGGTCAACCCGCGGCGACGCTGCATTCGGTGGACTGCGCTATCGTTTGTCCACCCGGCCGGAATGATGATCAAGGCACTGACGGTCCTCTCCGGGCGGATTACAGCAGCGGTGAGTTGACATGGCCTGTCGCAACATCGTCGTGCCATAGCCAAACCAGAAACCGCAAACTATACTTGCTCCAGGTTTGAGCGCCCCATGACACAGCCGAGAACGTCCGACTGCCATGGTCCTATTCGGGGCGTTCCGATTGACAATAGCGCGAGACCCGACGCGGGTCAGGAAGGCGGTGAAGCTGTGAATATTCGCCCAACTCAAACGCACGAGGACGTGGACAAGGGTCCGAAAAGCGCTGTTCTGCCACGAATTTTCTTGCAATCCCGCCCATCGAACCGGCTCAGTCTGGTCGCAGGGGATCCATTGTTGTCCCGGTTCGACCAGCGTCTCACCTTGATCAAGCAGCGACGTGATTCGTCAGATATTGTGGGATGGGTTTGCCGATCGGCCGGCGATCCGGCGGCAACATCGGCTTAGCGGACATCGCTGATCGAGCATGACACATGCTGACTCTTAAGAACCTCCGGCAGGAAGGAGTCGTACCCACCGACATCCTGTCATTCTTGGTGACGGCCACGCACCCTTGGCGCAACCTCATGAGGACATTCCGATGATTTTTTACTCACCTGTTTTCAGCCAAAAGACCTTCTTACAGAAAACCGCTGCGGCCGTGCTGATCACGGCTTTCGCGACACTACCCGGTTTGCTTCACGGCGCGGATGCCTTCCGGATCAGCGACAGCGCAAACATCGGTATGGGTATCGACACGCCGGTCCGTCAGCTTCACCTTCAGGGTCCAAATGCGACATTTCGCATGGACCGAAACTTCGACAGCAGTGCATTCATCATCGTCCGCACGGCCGCTGCCGATTTCAATGATATCTGGAAAGGTTTTGTGGTCGGCGTTAACGCCTCCGCCCGCAACACCGGCGAGTTTGTTGTCAACGACCTGGGAGCCGCCGTCAGTGGCGCCGGCACGCGTCGGATGACGATCAAGAATAACGGCGATGTGAATTTTCCGGGTAATCTGACCGCGCTCTCGGTCAACGCAACCAGCTCGATTCGTTACAAGACGGACGTTGAAACGATCACCGAGGCAAACCGTTCGCTCGACAAACTGCGGGGCGTCCGGTTCAAATGGAAGGAAAACGGTCTCCCATCCATTGGGCTCATCGCCGAAGAAGTGGCACAGGTGTTCCCCGAGGTGGTTCAGCGCAACGTCGAGACTGGTGAGGTCGACGCGATCAACTACGCGGCCCTGACCGGCGTGCTGGTCGAGGCGCTCAAGGAGCAACAGGCGCAACTGACGGCACAGCAGAAGGAACTCGACGCGTACAAAGTGGCTGCCGCGACCAATCACGCCAGGGTTTCGAAACTTGAAAGCAGGGTGGCGAAGTTCGAAACCTTACAAGCCCGCTTGACCGACCTGGAGGGACTCTTGAGTCCAACCCAAGCGCAACTCACTGCGAACCAGAAACCATGAGTCGCTTTGGTCCAGATGTTTTCATTGGCGACGACTTGGATATTGACTTCTGAGTATTGGGCTGGAGGCCCTGAATCACCTGTCTGATACCGTTCGCTGTCTCCCCCAGCTTGCTGGGGGAGCACTCCCTACAGGTCCACGTTGACCATATTGAGCCCCATGATCCGAAAATAGGCTTCGCCAATCAGGTTCCACACATACCGAGTGCGGGCAATTCGCCGCAGCCGCACCCCGATCTCCTCCTGAATGGCTGGCGTCATCCCGTCCATCGCACACCCGAGTGTCGCCGCGTCGTTGAAAAATAGCGCCTCGTTCCCGGTGGTATAACGGTTGAATCCGCAGTCGTAGGCAAGAATCGGCAGCCCGAAATGCATCATTTCCACCAGCGAGGGGTTTGTACCTCCCGCAGAGTGCCCGTGGATATAAAGCACCGCATTATCGCGCACCGCTCTCAACAGATGCGGCTCGTATATTGGATCGAGCAAATAGAGATGTCTGATTCCATTATATCTCTTTCGCAACTTGCGCCCCAGAAGGGTATCATTCCAATTGCCAATGAACACCAATGGGAGCGTTGCCCTTCCGGAAAACGCGTCCAAGATGATGGCCACATTGTTCTCGGGTTCGATGCGACATAGGGCGAGCGCATAGCCGCCCGGTAATGCGATTTCCTGTTTTTCAATCGGTGATTCGGCAAGCGCATGATCGCCGCCATACGCGATCACCTCGCAAGCGCAACCATAAGTCTCAGCGAGATACTTCGCGACACAATCACTATCGGCGATGATGACTTGGGAGAACCGCACCGCAATCCGCTCGGAAAACCGCAGGAACCATTGCGCCAATCGACCCCATTTTTCTCGTTTCCATTCCATTCCATCGACGTTTGTGATGATGCGGGCTCTTGACAGCAAGCGAATGACGGGCAGAGCGACCGCGCCGGATACGCCAAGCAACAGGATGACTTGGTTACGTCGAAGCACCGCGGAGAATAGAGAAATGACGTCATACGGAATACTGGAAACTCCGTTTGCGCGAAGCGGAACATAGACTAATTCTGCGCCAAACCAGGACGTTGGGCGGTCGACATACTCCCTCTTACTACAGTAAACAGTTAACCGACAAGGCAGTTGCCGGGCACTGCTATACCGGACCAGATTCTCGGCGAGCGTTTCGAATCCCCCATACCTGGCCGGCACCCCAACGGTGCCGACAATAGCAACCCTTATTAATTCCTTCGGAAACCCTCCAGTACGATTGCTATTCAACGCTCCTCCTTACACATCAGCTTAGATCGAAAATCTTCAGGGTTGCCCAAGCCTTCCCGGTCCGGTGCGGATTCGCCAGCGCATCGCGAAATACGGTCTAGCCGCGTACTACAACAGCACTTACCGCCTTCCGAAGGCTCTCAGCAAATCCATCTGCCGAATACCGCGCCGCCTTTACCCCTGCGGCTTTCGACATACGCAGGCAGAGCCCCTCGTCGTCTGCCAGTCGCAACACACTCTGCGCCAAAGCGTCACCACATCGGGAGTCCACAAGGAAGCCTTCATGGCAATCACTGACCAATTCCGCCGGCCCACCAAGCGGCGGAGCAATCACCGGAATGCCAAACGTCATCGCCTCCAGCACGGTCAAACCAAAGGACTCGACGCACAAGTCCGGACGCGACAAATTGACCACAACGCTCGCATTCTCATAATATTGACTGGGGTCGCCAGTGCGGGAAACAACGCGTAGATTCGATGGAAGCACCACCCCGCCAAAGTAACGGTCCAACGTTGCCTCGTCGTCATTGACAACCAGCATGAAACACAGGTCGCCGCGCGTCTTGAGCCGTTCTGCCAACGCGACGTATTCTGGCACGCCCTTGTAGTCACGCAGTGAAGCAAGCATCAGCACATTGAAATTGCCGTTGTGTCGATGGCTGTAGATTGTACCGGCAGCTCGCTCAGCGATGGCTTGATTGACACAATTGTAGACAATTTTCTTGGCTCTTACCGAAATCAGCAGTTGCCGGCTTTGGAACTCCGATACATAGATTACGCCTGCTGCGGTACTGCGGACCATGTTGACCAAGAACCGCTGCAGCAGCGCAGGACCAACACCGACCTCGTGAATGTGGTAAATCACTCGCCGCCCCGTGAGCCAGCCGTAAACGGCTGCGCCAAAAGGGAGAAGCGTATTCACATAAATCAAAGCGTTCGGTTCTATGTCCGATGAACGAAAAAGCCGATACATGAGCCAAATCTGACTGAGCAGATAGGTCCCCAGCGTCAGCGTCCGGTATGGAGTCCGTCGGTACCAGTACAAAGAGACTGGAACCCCCGCTGCCGTTAGACAGCCTGCCCCTTCGCTTCCCAGAAAAAGACGGTTTTTCCCGTCGGCCTGGGACAAAGCAGAAATGGCTGACGCGAGTACTCGAGGACTGCCGGAGCAGTCATTGAGCAAATGCACGAACACGATCAAGGCCGTACCTCCAATTCGCAAGGAACACTATGATCTTTTCTTCACCCATCGAAGCAGCCGCCCAACCAGTATCCGTGACGCGTAGACCAGTAACCGGATATCCCGAACGATCCAACTACTGTTACCATGTTTCTTCTGAATTTCTCTCGTTTCGATTAACGCCCGACTAAGTCTCCTTTCACTGATTCCCCCAGCACCAATCATAACGGTCACCCGATCCAGGAAGGCTCCTTTGACATCGCTGCCCAGCCTCATTAGCCATTCGTAGTCACCAGCCACACGGTACCGGGTATCGAAATTCCCATAAATTGCAAAGAGCCGGGTTGCGAACAACATCCCAGGGTGAGCCACGATCTGCCTGTGATTCAACCTCGCTTTTGACCAAGGCTCGCCAACAGCGCGAATCAGGACACCAGCTTTCGAGACGACGGCCCCCCGTGCCGCGACAATGTCACAAGCACCACCATTGGTCAATCTGACTAACTCGTGTAGGCTGCACGATTCGGCCCAGCGGTCATCCGCGCCCAAGAAGCAGATGTAGTCTCCCTTAGCGGCCGCAAGCCCCTTGTTCCATGCTTCGTAGACGCCGGTATCGCGCTCGCTCAACCAGTAATCAATATCCTTATCATGCTCTGCCAGAATTTCTATGGTTCCATCCGTCGACCTTCCATCGATCACAATTAACTCAAAGTTCTGATAACTCTGATTCCTCATCGACTGGATCATTTCGGCAAATGATTCGACGGCGTTGAGCGTGGCCACGATGACCGTGACAACTTGCCCCCCCGGCAGGCTGGGTGTTATTGAACCCGCGAACCTGCGGCCGCCGCCAATAGTCTTCTCAGGCACTGTAGTGACCTCAAGCGACAGCCGCTGCCGCTACCTTGCGTCCCCCAAACCCACCGCTTCCCGGATCATCCCAACGCGCTATACTCTGACAATCGAGCGTGAAAGCGCCAGTTTGAAGCTTTGAGGAAGGCGCAACAGTCCCCAGATGACACCGGCTTTGACATAAGATAGTAGCGCTCTTCGATCTCTGATCGAATTGAATTCCTGACGGTACTCAGCCATGCGCGCTGCTGATAGCTGTCCCTCATGCTGCCGGAACCCGGACAGCCAAGCCTTCGCTATGACAAGTGTCTCGAATTGGGAGAAGGTATACCAAAGATAAGCGTCTCCGGCAAAGCGGTAGCCGGCGAGGCGGCGCAAATCGATCTTCGCCTGCAGATCAACAGACCAGAACGTGGATTCCTGCTGAATAAATGGCAGCAATGCACCAAAAAATCCTTGGCGTATCAAGTCGCTGGGGTAGGCCACCGGTAATACTGTACGCGTCAGCACGCCCCGCTGATTGTAGTATGCGTTCAGCCCTGTGACCCATTGTATTTTCCGACGAAACAGCAACGCCACTTCACGAAAAGCATAGGGTGAAAAATAGTCCCCGGCATTGATGTAACAATAGATGTCATGATCCAGCCCGACCACCCCCATTGCATAGCTCATTCCATCATACATCCCATGATCAGCCCGAGACACCAGGAGATACTTGATGCCCACATCCGTACATTTGCCTTCGATTTCCTTTGCGTACCTTAAGGTGCCGTCAACTGATTGTCCATCGCAGATGCAAAGCGTCACCTGCAGATCACGAAAAGCGGTCTGTCCGATAATCGACCCAATGGTGTCCTGAATCAGTGGCATGCCATTTTTTACCGGCACAAAAACACAGATTCTTGTCATACGCAAACCTCGCGTTGATTATCGAGAATCGCTTTGTCCGTGGTTCACTTCCCGGCCACCAAACGCTCATAGAGTGCCAGATATTGCTGCGCAACCAAAGAAGAATCAAACTGCTCTTGCGCCCACTTTCTGGCTTGCGCGCGCAGCCACGTCGTTGACCATGCGGATCTGCTTAGTACCCATTGAATACCCGCGCCCAGATCGCTGGACTCGAATGGTGCCGCCTTATAGCCGGTCACCTGATGCACCACGATGTCTCTCGGACCTGTCGCGTCGAAACAGACCACCGGACATCCGCAGGCCATCGCTTCCACAATGGTCTTGCCGAAGGCATCCATACGGGAAGGAGCCACAAATACATCAGCCGCCGAGTAAGCCAGTCGCAGGGACGCCGCATCGAAAAGGAACCCCAGATAAGTGTAGCTCGCTTTAATGTGCGACAGTTCCTCCCGGAGGGCGTTACCAAATATGACGACATGGATGTTGGTCATATCCAAGGTCTCAAGTGAGTCGAGGAACAGCGCGAATCCCTTATAAAACTCTGTAATCTGATGAGACCCGACGAGGACGATCTTCTTGTGGCCCGGAAGCTTCAGTGCGATCCGGGCGAAGAACTGGTCGAGGGGAAAAAACTGCTCTGTATCCACGTTGTTGTTGATCGTAGCGATGGGGAATCCGCGGAAGACGCATGACTGCTCTGCGCATTCGCTTAGCCAATGACTAATCCCAACCATTCTGATATGCTTCGGCAACGAGGCTTTCTTATTTTTTACTACCCATCGCGTCAAATCGTTCTCATGGCGGCTGCCGAGTTGTGGGCAACGCCCGCATCCATCGCGATAGCGCTCACACTCCATTGCGTAATGGCAGCCGCCGGTCATCGGCCACATGTCACGCATGGTCCAAATAACCGGCTTGACGATCTTGCGCAACGTTCGCATTCCGACCAAGCCATTGACCCAATGGAGATGCACCACATTGGCATCGCGGTAACTGGGGTTTCTTGTAAAATCGATACCCAGGAATCCGGTATTGAACAGCCGGGACTGCCGATTCCGGTAGAGTCGGGTCGGCAGATTACTTAAGCGCGTCAATAATGCCAGCCTAAGTACCGGCAAAAAAGTCGCCGCCAGAGAAACAATGGAAGTGTCATTGGCGGGGCTATGGCCGCTCGTCAGAATCGTTGAATCCACACCCAGCTTTTTCAAGCCAAGATGAAGCCAGTAGGCACCACGCGCGGCGCCATCGGTCATAGGGCCGGTGAAAACATGGACAACTTTCATTTCCACAGTTCTGTATTTGGCGTTAGCCTCACTGGCAATTGTGAGTGGTTGCTTCTGCAACGCTGCGGGCCTTGATCATCGTTCCGGCCGGCCGCGAACGGTCCGCACAGCGGACCCTACGGTAACACCGTGACCTGTAGGGTCCGCTGTGCGGACCGGCGACCGTGCAGATCGCGCGGTGGCCGGGTTTATGATCAAGGCCACGCTGCGGGTCCGCAGTCCACCGCATCATGCCATATCCCAGCGCAATTGCGAATGAAGTAAGCTCATTCACATTATTAAAATACCCGCCCGCGAACTGGTAAAAGAACGCAAACGCGAACAGCCCGCGAGAAAAGCTGTAGCGAAAGGAATGGGTTCTTACAAATAGTATCAAGAAAGCCAACAGCTTGACTGTCAGGCCAACCACTCCGACCGCCGCCAGCGTGCTCGCAATCGAATTAGGCAAACGGTTGCTGACATAACCGGGATAGCTGAGCGCATAGGCCTCAATAAAGAACTTCGGTTGACCCACCCCTACGCCCAGAAGCCAGGCATCTTGATCATCAAGGAGATCAGTGGCCACGAACATTGAGTAAACAACACGCACCTTACCGGAATGATCGCCACCCTGCAGTGACACCTGAATACGCTCCGATAGGCCGCTCAGCGAAAACAGGATCAGTCCGGCGAGACAGACTATGGCAACCAGGGCGCGGGACTTTGAGAGCGCGCTTCGCCATACTGGAAGCACCGCGAGGGAAAGTGAAGCTATAAACAGCCCAATCACCGACAACGACTGAGTCAGCCCAAGCAGCGTCATTCCTATCACGAAGCACCAGCTACTCCGCTTGCCGTCGGTGTAGATAAAATCGACTGCTGCATACATGACGAAAGGGACTAAATTATACGCCAAATGCGAAGGCTCCAAGAAGCCAAGCTTCAGTCGCGGTACGTTGCCGTAGTCGGCCGGGACCCAGCAACAATCCCCATATCCTGAAACAAGCGCCGTTAGCGCGAGCGTGGCAAGCAAAAGATTAACGTACAACACCCAGGACAAGAGCCGGCGAAAGTTTAAGATTTTATACGCCACAAGGTAAAAAATATAAGTCGCATAGATGACGCCGGCAAAAAAAATCAATGATGATACCAGAAAATCTCCCAATTGGAGGACGGTGTTGAAACTCAGAGCAAGGGAGTAACAAGCAAACAATAGCGCAACACCGAACAGCCATTCAATGCCTTGGTAGCGCCATTTCGCAATAAAGAAGAGTGCAACCGGTGCGAAAAGATGTGCGTAGAACAATCCGAAGGGCAAAAAGAGAGAACTGAACACCGCAAAAGCAGCAAACGCTAAAGCATGCAGCGCTCGTTCAACGCGGGTGCCGCTGAACGTGGGCCGCGGAGGCTTTGCCAGGGCGCTGGATGCGTACTCGTTCACTCGCTTCCCGAGCAAGCGCAACCTGCGAAACATTGGCGGGATATGGTGCGAGCACCGCGCCCTAGGACAATGGGTGTTCCAAACCTGTCTACGGCTAGGCATCGATCATCGTCCCGGCTACCGCGAAGTAGCCAATACTCGGAAAAGCGCCATCCTGACGCGTTGAAGCAGTTGTAAACCACTTCTAAGGCGGGAACCACGATCGATGCCTGGGACCGCTCAAAACACAGCATAAAGCTTGGTCTACTGAAGCTTCGGGTTGCGAAAACTGGCGGGGCACCAGGCGCTCGGTGCCGCGTCTGCAATGGGATCTGCGCGGATTTCGACAAGTCACTCAAGAACCCGGCGCCTTCGCAGCCCATCTCTCAGCCGGCTGAAATAGCCGGGCACTCCGTTTAGTTTACACGACCTCCGGCCACTGGACGACGGGCATCTGCGCCGCGGTCGAGTCCACCTTGCGATTGTTGTTTGTGTCGTTTCTTGCTGCGCCCGCACAACAGACAGGAAATCGAGGTTTCATCCCAACGCGGTGCCGCCGCCCGCTGAAGCGTCGACCTCCGGTCGGGTCGGCCCAGTCACCGGAGGTCGAGCTCGCGTAGTACCAAATTCTTCGGAAATCGCTTCGTTGGGGTCTGGATGAAAATTCCGGCCACTTGGGCCCGCCGGGTGCCTAGTCAGGCCATTCTGGCCTGACACCGTCAGGGCTGGAAGCCCTGACTACGCACGCCGCTGGCCGGGATTATTAACAATGCTGATCACCGGCCGGCGCGCCAGGCGGCCCCACAACCGTCGTTGCAGTCGGCGCTGTGAACGATTACCCAGTTACCATAGGTGGCTATGGACGAATGCTGAGACTCAACGATTGCTTAGCCGCAGGACGCCCTGTCGATCGAAGAGAAGAAATCGGTGGTACGGATTTTCCGGAACACGGTAGGTATCGATCAGCGGGATAATTGCTGCAAGATCCGAAATTACGCGCTTCAAGGGGTAACCGTGCTTATTGATTTCCCAGTAATGCTCCCCGTTGAAGTTATTGGGCGGCATGCTGAGTTGCGGTTTTGGAATAAGGAACTCGAAGGTTGGGATGCCAGGTACATGAATGACATAGCGCCAGGTTAGACGCGCATCAGGCAAGCTTATCACAAGATGGCGACGCGTCACTCTCGCCATCTCAGCGAAAGCCGGCAGAGCAACCTCATAGGGTAGATGCTCCAACACTTGAAAGGCACATACGACATCAAAAGATGCCTCGCGAAACGGCAAAGCGCTAACGGACGCCACATAGTCCGGGCTGAGTTGCGGGTCGTGATCAAGTGTTTCAATGTGGATGCCGAATAACTGCGCCACTTTCTTTAACAGACCGGAGCCGGGGCCGACCTCGAGTACGGAACCGGGCTTCAGCCGTTGAATCTCATCCATTTGATGCCAAATGCTGAGCCATCGTGACTTCGACATGTAGGAATCGAAACGATAATGGTCTTTTTTAACTTGAGGACTTAGAATCATAATTGCGTATCCCGAGGACAAAGCACCCTCCTACTTTGTTTGATGACCCAGAAGATCAGCCATAGGTAGGCGATGGTCCCCACTAAAGAGAACAACAAGATGGCAGCAATTTCGCTCTCAAAAACCTTGAACCCCAGATAAAGAGCAAGAATTTTTGAGCCGGTACTGAAAAGCTCGTAAACAAGTAGACCCCCCTGGAGATTGAGTGCCGGTATGGCCGCGACGGCCGGCTTATTCGCATATTGCAGGAAGAGCCAAGGCGAGAGGATCTGAGAATAGACGCCGGCGGCTTCCCAACCAGCACCAAAGACGGCACCGAACAACATCGGACCGGATACCGCAACCAATAAAAAAGGCACAGCGCCCAAAGCGGCCATCGCTGCCGTCGCACGCGCAATCAGCCGTTGGATATCTTCGCCCCGGTGCATTGCCACGGTAATACGCGGGTAAAATACCTGCATCACGGAAGTGCCGATCAATCCGGACGGTAACGCCAGCACCAGCAAAGCGATGGAATAAAATCCAACAGCGGCTGGCCCGGAATAGGCCGCAAGGAGCATCACCGGCAGGCTTTGGGAAAGCGCGTTGATCAAGGTTTGCGGAGTTCGCAGCAGCGGAAAATCCCAGTGTTGCCTGGCGATACGATAGATGGTCCGCACCAAGCCCAAAGAGCGATGCACTGCCGGATCGTTGCGCCGAAGTGATCCAATGTTGCGCAGGATCAAGAGCCCCGTTAAGAGGCTTCCGATGACACTGGTGCCGATCAGCGCGAGGGCACTGGGCGCGACGAAGCCAAGACCCGCTTTCGTCGTGGTTGTCAGCAGGGTAGTGACGACGCGGATTCTTGCCAGGAAAGCAAAAGCCTGTTTTCTGATCAGCCACTGGACGAGGATATCGCCGATCAATGCCAGGAATAAGGCGGCCGGAATGAGATAGATGAGGTTCAGTATTTCGGCGGCGTTCAGGAGGCCAAGAACCTCATCGCCGTAGAAGATCAGAACGGTCGTTATCCCAGTTGTCATCAACACGCCAACGATCAAGGAAAGCCAGGCGATAGCGAGTGCCTCTTCATCGTGTTGCGGAAGCACGATGGCCATGGGATAGGACAAGGTCGAAACCGTCCCCAACAGCCCGGTGATAGTAAGGAAAACGCCTTGCAGTCCATAAGTCTCAGGTCCATACAGGCGGGTAAGTAACGGAGCGAATGCCATCGCAATGGCCTGAGAGGCGGCGGTTCCGCTCACGACCGCAACAACATTGCGTACAAACGGACGGTTTACCATCTGCGGTAGTCGTCGAAGCACAACTTGGCTCCCGACGGATCAGGCCGTCATGAACCTCAAATCCCAAGAATACCACCCGTCAGACGCCGCAGACCGTTTTATAGCGTTCGCACCTGATATCCAGACAGACTTTCGTGCAGCGGCGGGTTTGAAACCCGCCCCTACATCCGGTAATCACGTCCGAAGGCTATATGCCCGCGAGTTAATACACGTTTTGAAAGACCACGGCCTCGCCGCTGCTGGTAAGCACATCGGAGCCTGGCCGTTGTTCCGGCCAGCGATAGCCTTTTGGAGTCCAAGGCTTCAGCCTTGGAGGCCTGCCGGACGGCGCCTCGGCTGGCCTGAACCATGACCAAGACCGGCACGGTCAGGGCCGCCGTGTTCCTCGGCGACCTGTTCGTGGGACAGGTTCAGGCCAATGAGATACCGACACAAAGCTATGTATCCAACGCCTGATGATGGCCCGCGAACAGGGTTTCACTCAAATCTCGACCATCGCACGCCCTTGTTGAGGAGTGGGTCCATCAGGGTACAACGCCGACTGGGACGGTCAGCAACGGATTGTAAACCTGGACTGGAATATCCTCGCTGGGAAAGTACCACTCGAGCTGAGCGCCGTCCGCGCTGAAGTGCGGCCGTCCCGCGTCGCTCGCGGTCGCAACTTCGGCGGGACAGGGCAGTTCTTCGGAACGGCCGCTGTCTCTGTCACCGACGTGGATTTGACAGGTACCAGGCCCGCCGCCGGTCAGGTACGCCACGAAACGCCCGTCGGCGCTGATGGCCGGGTGATGGTTGTCCAAGGCAATGCCAATGCCATCCTGGGTCAGACCGAGGGGCACGGCGGCGACGCCACCCCACAATGTGTCGGCAACGACCTGTCGCCGGCCGTCACTGTCCTGCCGATCGTAGAGCAGGTCCTGACCGGCCGCATCGAGGGCCGGATGCGCCGCGGCCTGGTCAGCGGTGCCGGTGAGACGGCTCGTGGTCCCGAAGGACAGCTCGTGCAGGAAGATGTCGCTCAGGGCGTTATCGTCGTCCGACACCAGGTCATCGGCTTCGCTCTGGAAAACAACCCAGTCGCCGATGGCATCGGCGGCGGGGTAGCGGCTGGGGCCATTGCCGGCCGCGCCGGACGGCGCGCGGCTGACCAGGGCGAGACGCTCGTCGAGCAGGTCGAGACGATAGATGTCGCTGGTTCCGTTGCGGTCGGCGGGGTTAATCCCTTGGGGGGTCTCAAACAGCAACCACTGGCCTTGCGGGTCGAGCAGCGCCTGCACCATGGCCTGGCGGTCGATGCCGCGGGCGGCGAGCCGTTCCTGCACCCAGGACGGCAGAGCGTCCATGCCGGTGAAGGGCAACGGCGCGGTGGCGGGCGCCGTTTCGACCGTCGCCCCGGCGGCGGACGTGGGGGCCGACGTAGGGGCGGATGGGGCGGTAGCGGCCGGAGTGTGGGCCGCGGCGCTGCATGTGACTGCCCCGGCACGGGCGCGGAAGACGGCACCGGTGGCGACGCGCAGGCCTGGTCCGTAGCGGTGGAACGGGGCGTGGAAGGTGACGTCCGCCCCGGTCTGCACCCTCACGGCTCCCTGGGTGGCGAGACTCTGTTGAGAGGCCAGGCTGTGGGTGCCGGGCCCGAAGGTCGCCGCATTGATGGACATGGGCACGGAGTGACAACCGCTCTGGATGCTATCGCAGGCATCGCCAATCCCATCCCCATCCGTGTCGGCCTGGTCGGGATTGGCGAGCAGCGGGCAGTTGTCGATCCCGTCGGCGAGTCCATCGCCGTCGTCGTCGATGTCGCAGGCGTCTCCCTGGCCGTCCAGGTCGCTGTCGGCCTGGTCGGGATTGGCGAGCAACGGGCAGTTGTCCGTACTATCGGGGACCCCATCCTCGTCCACGTCATCGCCAAACGTCAACGCATAGGCTTCGACCGGATTGAGTTCGGAATCGTTTAAGCCGCCAAAGACCATGACGCGGGAATCGCGTAACAAGATCGCACCCTGACGTGAACGGGCGACATGCATGGAGTCGATTGCCTGCCATTGCTCGGTCGCGGGGTCATACAGCTCCGCGGTCGAAAACCAGGGGCCAAACCCGTTCGTTTCACCGCCGGCCACCAGCACCCGCCCATCCGGCAGGACCGTTGCCGAGCGATCACTGGCAGCCTGCATCATACTTGCCGTGGTTGACCAGGTTTCCTGAGCTGGATCGTAGATCTCGCATGAGTTCAGGGAGACAGCATTGGCCTGATCGCCGCTACGACCGCCACAGACCAAAATCCTTCCATCCAGCAGCTTGGCGATCGCCGGCCCGTACCGTGCCACTGACATCTCGCCGGTATAGTTCCATTGCCCGGTTGTCGGATCGAAGAGTTCGGTCTGGGAGAGAAAAGCACCAGGCTCGCACTGGACGACGCGCTCACCGCCGACTGCCAGCACTTTTCCGTTATCCAGCAATACCAATCCGTTACTATAGGACCATTGCCGCGCGATGTTCATGGAACCCGTTGCCGCCCACGCGCCCGTTGTCGGGTCATAGATCTGCGCGACCGTGGAACTGCTACAAGATGGGTACAAGCGGCTACCGGCCATCAGCACCCGCCCATCGCCCAGTTTCACGGCACTATGACCGTGAGCTTTAGTGCCGTTCTGAAGGTCGCCGGTATATTGCCAGGTATCGGTTAGTGGATCATACAGTTCCGTTTGAGAAATTCCGCGATCAGTGCCAGGCGAGGTTCCGCCGACCCCCAGTATCCTGCCGTTGGCCAGCGGGAATAGCCTGATCGAATTGCCTACAGCATTCGCACTGGCCGCTGCAATCCATTGACCGGTCGTGGCATCGAATATTTCGCAGACTCTATTCGCATTGTATCCACCGCACACCAAGGTGCGGTTGGCATCAATGGCCGCGCTGCCCGGGTCCGCTCTCGGTGTCTGCATGGGTGAGAGGGTCGTCCAACCCCCATCGCAGACATCGCCGATCCCATCGTTATCCGTGTCGGCCTGGTCGGGATTGGCAACCAGCGGGCAGTTGTCGTTCCCGTCGGCGAGCCCATCGCCGTCGTCGTCCGTGTCGCAGGCGTCCCCCTGGCCGTCCAGATCGCTGTCGGCCTGGTCTGGATTGGCAACCAGCGGGCAGTTGTCAGTCCCGTCGGCGAGCCCATCGCCGTCGTCATCGGCGTCGCAGGCGTCCCCCTGGCCGTCCAGGTCGCTGTCGACCTGGTTGGGATTGGCGAGCAGCGGGCAGTTGTCCATCCCGTCGGCAAGCCCATCACCGTCGTCATCGGTGTCGCAGGCGTCGCCCTGGCCGTCCAGGTCGCTATCGGCCTGATCGGGATTGGCGACCGACGGGCAGTTGTCGGTCTCGTCGGCGAGCCCATCGCCGTCGTCGTCGCTGTCGCAGGCGTCCCCCTGGCCGTCCAGGTCGCTGTCGGCCTGGTCAGGATTGGCGAGAAGCGGGCAGTTATCGATCCCGTCGGCGAGCTCATCGCCGTCGTCGTCGGTGTCGCAGGCGTCGCCCTGGCCGTCCAGGTCGCTGTCGGCCTGGTCGGGGTTGGCGAGCAACGGGCAGTTGTCCGTACTATCGGGGACGCCATCCTCGTCCACGTCATCGCCAAACGTCAACGCATAGGCTTCGACCGTATTGAGTTCGGAAGCGCTGGAATTGTCGATTCCGCCAAAGACCATCACCCGGTTGTCGTGCAGCCATAACGCGCCGTGCTCCTTGCGGGCCGTTTGCATGGGCTCGATGACCGTCCATTGACCGGTGGCGGGGTCATAGATTTCCGCGTCTGCCGAGGTCGTTGCACTGCCGGTGTTGTCAGGATGACCGCCGGCGATCAGCACCCTCCCATCGGGCAGGACCGTGGCGGTGCTTTGGACCACGCCGGAATGGAGCCGGCTCCCGGTGCTGGACCAGGTGCCTTGTGACGGATCGTAGATTTCGCAGGTCTTGGTCGGGACACCCGGAGCACTGAGTCCCCCGCAGACCAGCACGCGACCGTCGCGCAATTTCGAGGCTGTATTATAATTCCGGGCGACGGATAGCGCGCCGGTCAACGTCCATTGCCCCGTTGCCGGATCATAGATCTCAGCTTGAGAAATAGTTTGTTGGCCAGAACATTGGTCATCTTCCAGCCACCCGCCGACCGCCAATACTTTCCCACTGTCCAGTAAGACCAGGCCGGGCCCGCGCCATTGCCGCGCCAGATTCATATCGCCGGTTAGGGTCCACTGCCCCGTCGCCGGATCGTAGATTTCTGATGTAGCGTTGCTCCAGCAACCGCCGCTACCTTCGCCCCGACCACCGGCCAGCAACACACGCCCGTCCGCCAGCTTCGCTGCACTAAAGTGATGCCCCGGAGTGTGGATGTTTCCGGTCAATTGCCAGGCGTTGAGCGCGGGATCATAAAGTTCAGTTTGATAGATCCCGAAGTCAGTGTTGGGCTGGACGCCGCCGACCCCCAGTATCTTGCCGTTGGCGAGCGGGAACAGGTGCACGAAGCCATCGCCGATGGCCGTCGCGCTGGCGGCCGCACTCCATTGCCCGGTTGCGATATCGTATATTTCGCAGGATCGGTTACCGTTCCACCCACCACAAACCAGGGTTCGGTTGGCATCGATGGCCGCGCTGCCAGGATCCGCTCTCGGTGTCTGCATGGGTGAGAGGGTCGTCCAACCCCCATCGCAGGCATCGCCGATCCCATCGGCATCCGTGTCGGCCTGGTCGGGATTGGCAACCAGTGGGCAGTTGTCCGACCCATCCGGTATCGCGTCTTCATCGGAGTCGCCAGGGAGGGTACCCTGAATCAGAAATTGCAGTTCACCGACGCGCGGCGCATTGCCGGTTGAGACACCCAGATATTCGACTCTGATGGCCCGGTACAGCCCAGCCGTAAAACGGACTTCCTCCCAACCTGGTAAGGGTCCGCCGGCACTGCGCGCAGGGAGGACCTCGAACCAATTGGTTCCCTGATTCCCCATGACCCTGTAATTAGTGATGTGATTCCAGTCATTCACTTGGCCATACGAATAGAATCGGATCCCTGAAATGACGACGGGTTCGTCGAACGTCAACTCCATGAAGTGGTCTGAATCTTCAACTTCGTCGAGTTCGGTCCAGGTTTGCGGAGGATCGGCCGCGGGTTCATCATGGAGGGGCTCGCAAGCATAGCCAGAATTCGGAGTGCAGTTCAGGACCCCCGCAAGTTCCGACCAGTGGCTCGTGGCAAAGGAAAACGTTTCGGTCACGAATCCCGTACCGCCGGATACGATCTCTTCGCCCGCCTCAAAGGCGTGCAGATACCAGGCGCGATCCAGGTAACCCCGCGAGAGGGCGTCGGCAAGGAAATCCTTCAGATCGAGATTGATGGAGGTGGCGGGAGTCAAGGGTTTGTAGGAAATGGTCTGCCAGTCATGTTCCGGTTGCGGGTTTTCGAACCAGACCTCCCAAGTCGTGCCGCCGATGACAGCGGTCCCGACGGGATCGCCCCGTGGCGACATATCATGCCAATCGAGCCAGAGCATCAGTTCGCCACCACCGTCATAGCCATCGCTTGCATCGGTACGCGGGCTGAGCCAAGCCTCCGCCGCAATATTTCCTCGCAAGGATGGGGCGGGCGTGACGGTCCAGGTCAAAGGGGCGCTGCCGATCTGACCGATCGGCACCGGCAGGCCGCTGCTTACGGTGCAGGTGCTCCAATGGCACCCCCGGAAGATGGATGGATAGCCTGCGACCTCCGTTCCATCGTGTGCGGACTCCGAGACCGTGAACCTGGCGACCGTGTTGTCGGGTACGCTGACGCACTGCTGTGTCGAGGCGCCCCACACATTGTTCTGAACAATATACTTTCCCTGCATGAGGGGAATGGAGCCGAATTTCTCGCAGGTTTCTGCGGCCGATGCGCTAACGGGGAGACCAGCGATCACCAGCAACACCAGCAACACCAGCAACCGAAACACCTGTTTCATGAGCAGCCTCAGTGGAACCAGATCAAGGCGTGCGGTATCCGAGGGTTTCCAAGTCTTCATGACGACGACCTCATGCCATTGCGTAAGCCTGCAAATTCCGAGCGACTATTCCGCCTTTCGCCCCCCCTCCGGATCGGCAGAATAACATTGTTCAAAGAAAGGGATATCACAGTCCCGGCTGGACTGCAAGCCCCGGATCTCTTCCTCTCTTCCCGCTCCGGACGCGTGCTCGGCTGGTTGCGAGAGCGCCTCTGCCGCCAGAGATTCCGGCCGCAGGGTACCGGCCTGCCGACGCGGCAGGCCAGGCCTGTCCGCGGGGCAGGGTCAGCGGGCGGTCGCGGCGGGGGCGGCCAGGAGCGGATTGTCCAGCCGTACCGGGTTGGCCTCGCCGGGGAGATACCACTCAAGCGTGGTGCCATCCGCGCTGAACCGCGGCCGTGCCGTCGCGCTCGCGGCAGCAAGCGCGGCCGGGCAGGGCTGAACTCCGGAGCGGTCGCGGTCACGGTCGTAGAAGTGGACCTGACAGGCGGCACTCCCGATGGCGGCGGGCGCGCCGCTCAGCGACGCCACGAAGCGTCCGTCGGCGCTGATGGCCGGGTGATGGTGGTCGAGCGGGACGCCGTTGCGGTCTGCGGCGGACGCAAGCGCAACGGGGGGCGTGCCGCCCCACAGGGTGTCGGCCAGGATCTGCCGCCGACCGTCCTCGTCCTGCCGATCGTAGAGCAGGTCTTGGCCGGCCGCGTCGAGGGCCGGGTGGGCCGAGGCCTGGTCGTTGGCGGTGGTGAGACGCCGCGTCATCCCGAAGGGCACTTCGTACAGGAAGATGTCGCTGACGCCGTTGTCGTCATCCGTCACCAGATTGTCGGCCTCGCTCTGGAAGACGATCCAGTCGCCGAGGGCATCGGCGGCGGGATAGCGGCTGGGGCCGTTGCCGGCGCGGCCCGCCGGGGTGCGGCTGAGCAGGATGAGACCGTCATCGAGCAGATCGAGGCGATAGAGATCGCTGGTCTCGTTACGGTCGGCGGAGGCGAGTGCTTGGGTCGTCTCCATCAGCACCCACTGACCCTGCGGGTCGAGCACGGCCTGGGCGATGGCCTGGCGGTCGATGCCGCGGGCGGCAAACCGTTCCTGGACCCACGGGGGCAGGGCGTCCATATCGGTGAAAGGCAATGGCGCGGTGGCGGGCGCCGTTTCGACTGCCGCCTCGGCGGCGGATGCGGGGGCGGCAGTAGCGGCCGGAGCGCGGGCCGCGGCGCTGCAGGTGACTGCTCCGGTCTGGGCGCGGAAGACGGCGCCGGTGGCGACACGCAGGCCCGGCCCATAGCGGTGGAACGGGGCGCGGAAGGTGATGTTCGCACCGGTTTGCACCGTCACGGTGCCCTGGGTGGCGATGCTGGTTTGGGAGGTCCGCATGTGTGTGCCGGGGCCGAAGGTGGCTCCGTTGATGGTCAGGGGATCCGCCTGACAGGTACCGGTGACAATGACGTCCAAGTACCCTCCACCTGCGTCGTAATCGTCATTGCCGGCTTGGTAAGCACTCACATCGCAGATTCCGGCGGCGAGGCCGGTAAGGGTGCTGCCGTTGATACCGCTGCAAGCGCAGATACCGGGGGTCATACTGTCGAAAATGATCGGGTTGTCAGAGCCGCCGCCGGTGGCGGACAGGATGCAAGTACCGCCGACCACGATATTCGGACAGGGGGCGATCGAAACGATTTGGTTTGCTTTACCGATGCTGAAGTTCTGGATTGCCGATGGGGCAGGATTGTAGTTGTCGTCGCCGGCCTGATCGGCGGCGATGGTGCAGGTGCCGGCGGCCAGACCAGTGATGATGCTGCCGTTGGGACCGTCGCTGGCACAGACATTGGTGCTCCGGCTGGTGAAGGTAACCGGGTTGCCGGAGTCGCCGCCGGTTGCCGTCACGGTGCCGGTGCCGTCGACCACAATGGTCGGGGCGGGACCAAAGGAAATCGCCTGATCCAGCTTGCCGGTAGGCGTTGGGTTCAAGGTGACGTCATCAATCAGCGTGTCGAGTCCATTGGGAACCCCTTCGGCACGGAATCGTAGCGTATAGTCGCCGGGAGCCAGAGCGAACTGCAGAAAACGCTGTGCCCAGGTTCCGATGTCTGCGTGATAGGCATCGAAGGTACCCTCAATGACCGTTTCGCCGACAGCGTTCAGGATGGTGACCGAGTAAGGTGAGGTCGTCAATCCGCCACTGTGTCCCGAACTGTCCCACCAACTCAATACGTAGGTACTGACCTCGCTTGTTGCGAACGACTGGAGCAAGGACGTCAATGTCGGCTCGTTGCCGATGTTGGCATACTGCAATCCACCATGCGGCAGGGGCCACTCCGCTGTGGCTTGCCCGTTGTGAAGATCACCGACATCCGCACTCCAAGCCCATGATGTAGGCGTGATCTGCTGTATGGTATTGGTTTCGATGGAAGGTGCCTCGAACCCGCGGTTGAGCAGCAGATTTTGCGCGATACACTGATTGTTGCGTAGTTGCCCTATCTCGGACGCGGTCAAGGCTCGATCGAAGATCATGACGTCGTCCATGACCCCTTGGAAGTAACCCGTATTGCCGTCGGTATAGGGAGCGATGCCATCGGTACTGACCGCCACACCTACAGCGAGATCTGTGCTAGCCACGTGAGTATCCTGCACGAAGTCCTCATTGGCCGCCCGTTCTACTCCGTCCACAAAGATCCTTGTACCATGGCTGTCGGTGGTGATGGCATAGTGAATCCAGTTGCCAACAGGCTCTTGGGGCCAGGAATACTGAAGCGTGTGCGCCCAGCAATGCGCTGTCACCGAATAAGCCGGATTGCCCCAATGCGCGAGCCCCTGCAACCAGGACGTACCACAGACGCCACCGCCACCGCCATAGCCAACTAGGGTTGGGCGGGTGCTCACAGTATCGGCGTTATACCATAGCGCCACCGTGCGTTCGGCCGTCGGCAGCCCGTCGCCGCTCGCCTTGATATAGTCATCGCCATCGAAACGGTAGGCCCGGTTTGCCTGACCAAAGCGATCGGTCGTCAGGGTCGCTCCGAGAACCGTGCCATGACGACCATTGCCACTGACATCGTTCGCATTGCCGTCGAAGGGATAAGCCGCAACCGGTTCCCCGCACCATTCGGGTGGAGCCCCAGACGATGGCCATTGATTGTTGGTTTCCTCGCTCTCATCGGTTACGCAATCGCTATCGATGAAGGCCCTCATGTGACTTAAGTCAGGGCGATTCGGATCTGTCAACGTGCCGCCGGGGAAGCTGACCGAATGGCTCGCGCCAGGCGCCAGTTCTGGAAGAGTCCAGGATTTATCGCCCACCGCGCCACAGCCCGCTGTCGTCGGCTGATTCCACCAGAACTGAAGCGTTCCCGGAATCCCGGCTGTCGTCCCTTGATTCTTGACTCTGACATAAATCGTTATCGGGCTAACCCCCAATTTGATACCCAAGGCAGTGACAGTGACCACGAAATCGGGAGCGAGGGCGGTAAAGGTGGCGGTACAGGTCATATCGGCAGTCAGGATGAATGGGCTACTGCAAGTGGCCGGGCTCCAGCCGCTGAAAACCGACCCATCCGCGGCGACCGCCGTGGGAGTGACAATCGTGCCTTGGGGATAGGTCCCGCCACCGTCGACAGAGCCTGTTCCGGTACCGGACATGGCGACCGTCAGGGTGTATTGCGCCTCTGGCAGAACGGAATAGGATCGGATGGCCTGATTGTTGGTCTCGTCGGACTCAGTGGTCTGGCAGTAACCGTCCACGAAGGCGCGCAGGGTCTTGGGGCTGGTCAGATCGCTGGGGGTGACGGTGAGGGTCAGGGTCTTGCTTTCGCCCATCGCCAGGGTCCCGACATCGGCGCCCGCGTTCGCACCTTCCCAGCACTCCGCCGCCAGCGAGTGGTCGGACCAGACGTACAGACCGCCTCCATGACCGCTCGCCGTGCCCTGGTTGGTCACGGTGATCTGGACGTCAAAGGGAATGTCGACGACCGGCGTGCTTGTCGGCAGGACGATGTCGGTGATGACGAAGTCCGGGGCCACGACGGAATAGGATCGGGTGGCCTGATTGTTGGTCTCGTCAGACTCGGTGGTCTGGCAGTAGCCGTCCACAAAGGCGCGCAGGGTCTTGGGACTCGTCAGATCGCTGGGGGTGACGGTGAGGGTCAGGGTCTTGCTTTCGCCCATCGCCAGGGTCCCGACATCGGCGCCCGCGTTCGCACCTTCCCAGCACTCCGCCGCCAGCGAGTGGTCGGACCAGACGT
>Ga0247841_10004076_pt1 | contig 25719 bp, 10 predicted proteins | sample LaCruzMarch2015__2_FD_192410 | JGI IMG/M metagenome (GOLD analysis project Ga0247841, IMG submission 192410) | Freshwater microbial communities from meromictic Lake La Cruz, Castile-La Mancha, Spain - LaCruzMarch2015_18m | ecosystem: Environmental > Aquatic > Freshwater > Lake | place: Spain... | reverse complement strand
TAGAGCTGTGGTGTTGAACGAGTAGTTTCCTGCATCAGCGCCTAAGATTGAGATGCCGCTGACGCTGACCGTCTTATTATCTCCTACGTTTTTATCAGCAAAGGACGCGCCAGTGTAGCTGGCAGTAAGCGTATCGCCAGTAACTCTATCATCTGAGAGCGCTACTGTAGCTATTGTTCCGCCGTCGTATACCTTATTATTGCCCGCTGCAGTAACTGTCAGGGCTTTCTGCGTGATAACGCCGGTAGTGTTATTAACTAATGTTACAGCATAATTATTTCCTGAGTTGCCATCGCTTACTGTTCCACCAGGTATCAGGGTCTTATTAGTGCCTACGTTTTTATTGCTGAAGGATTGAGCCCAGGTAGCTGTATCGCCTGTTGCCAGGCTGCCGCTGGTGATTTCCGGCGCGCCTAGTGAGGATAGGCTGCCGTCATATACTTTAGTGTCAGTTGCTGCCGTCACTGTGATCGGCCTAGTGGTGATATTGGCTTTGGTTAGAGCTGTGGTGTTGCCTAATGTATAGTTACCAGCGTCATCGCCTGAGATGGAGATGCCGCTGACGCTGACTACCTTGTCCGTGCCAACATTCTTATCGCTAAATGCGGCGGTGCAGGCTGCGGTGATATTATCGCCAGTAACTCTATCATCTGAGAGGGTTACTGTCGCTAGCGTAGTGCCATCATATTCCCTGTTAACGCCAGCTGCAGTAACTGTCAGGGTCGCTTTTGTGATATTGGCTGTGGCTAGAGCTGTGGTGTTGAACGAGTAGTTTCCTGCATCAGCGCCTAAGATTGAGATGCCGCTGACGCTGACCGTCTTATTATCTCCTACGTTTTTATCAGCAAAGGACGCGCCAGTGTAGCTGGCAGTAAGCGTATCGCCAGTAACTCTATCATCTGAGAGCGCTACTGTAGCTATTGTTCCGCCGTCGTATACCTTATTATTGCCCGCTGCAGTAACTGTCAGGGCTTTCTGCGTGATAACGCCGGTAGTGTTATTAACTAATGTTACAGCATAATTATTTCCTGAGTTGCCATCGCTTACTGTTCCACCAGGTATCAGGGTCTTATTAGTGCCTACGTTTTTATTGCTGAAGGATTGAGCCCAGGTAGCTGTATCGCCTGTTGCCAGGCTGCCGCTGGTGATTTCCGGCGCGCCTAGTGAGGATAGGCTGCCGTCATATACTTTAGTGTCAGTTGCTGCCGTCACTGTGATCGGCCTTTGGTTCACCGTCAGGCTCGCCGTCCCGCTGCTAGCGCTGTAGCTGTCATCTCCTGCAAAACTCGCACCGACGCCAGTGGTATAGACACCCGCATTAATACCATTGATGCTAATACCTGTACGAGTGGCAACACCATTGCTATCAGTTACAGCAGTGCCCTGACTTACACTGTTTAAAATAAAGCTAATTAACTTGCCACTCACAGGAGAGCCATCGGAAGTCAATGTAGCTATTAGATCTACCGCGCCACCGTAAGTACCAGTAGCAGAAGATACAATAAGTGTAGCATTGCCTGCTAAGAGCACATCAATTTCTGCCGGAGAATCCCCACCAAAACTACCACCAACTTGCGAGTGATCTAATTTACGTGCCTTTACATCGTAATCACCAGTTGCTATTGTCCCTAAGTCGTTATCACAAATTGAACCCTGAGTAGAAGTAACTGAAACTATGCCGCCATCAGAAGTTGCTGTAGCATCAAGAAGAGTCAGTTTAATATCGCCATGTGCACTAAGTTTAATATCGCCTTTATTAGTAACAATCTGCGCGCCAGTATCCTGAGTAATGTTTCCTGTATTATCAGAATCGCTGTCAGCTGCCTTAAGAGTTATGGTTCTATTTAAGCCCTTTGTCTCTATGACTGTATTTCCTGCCTGAATAATATCGTCCCCGGCTGTCAATTGGATACTGCCATTATTAGAGGTAATATTGGCATCGACTGCCAGATCATCATCTCCTGTATTATTAACTTCGCCGGCTGTAAGGGTTATGTCGCTATCTGCAGTTATCTGCGCGGTTACTGTTAACGGCGATGAAGTAGAGATATTTACCTTGCTGTTAGTACTAGTATTTGATATAGCATAACCTGCACCCAGAAGATCAGATAGCTCCAGAGGGCCGCTATTAGCAATATTTATATCACCTGAAGTGGTGTTGGTGGCTTGGAGCTTTGAAACCTGAGTATCTAAATCAATACCATTGACAGCAGAAAGAATAAGGTCGGTAGCAATAATGTTTCCATCAGTGATAGCGCCACCAGCGACAACTTCTATTCTATTCATGCCCAACGTTGTACCGTAAATATTAATGTCATCTTTTTCATTCAAATAGACATCATTACTGGTTAAAAAGTTACCTTGGCCATACGCGGCCTTACCCAGAGTCAGATTTTCTACATCTATATTAAGCGGTCCGTTGTTTGTGCCTTGTGGTTCACCAATAGCACTGAGGGAAAGTTTTGTCTTATCTCCACCTATCCATCCATAAGCAGTCAAGTTTAAGAAACCGGAGATAGTCAATAAGGAGTCTGAAGCACTATTAAGAATCCTTCCTTTTGTGTCTAATTCCATTTCTCCCATTGTGTCGGGAAGAGTCAAGCTACCTATATAAATATCTCCGGCGAGGCGCTCGGCATCATAATAGATACTCTGACCAATATCAATGTCGTATGCTTTGAAGGTATTAAATTCATCCTGGTCTACAACTAATCCGGTAAAATCCTCAGAAACACCGTCTCCTAAGAATACGTCTGTTAAGGGAACGCTTGCTCTTATCTCTATTTCTGCATATCCATTTCCTGCCTGTTTTTCTTTCTCGTAATTTGTCCCATCACCTATGCAGTCTATGGTAGCGTTTTTGTCTATAATCAAATCGTTCCCTTCTATCCAGAGATCTCCGCCATATGTAATGTTTATGGCAACTGGTGGCAGGATGTCTTTGCCAATGGTTACCTTCCCACTTCCATTTCCATCCATATCAGCAACGAGTTCTATATAAGGGTCATCCAATTCTCCTTCATGCCGCAGGCTATCATAAAGAGCGATACCATTGTAAGTTATATCTGCATATATAGTTAAATCTCCAGCAGCTGTAAAACTTAATTCGCCTACTGTTGTTTCAGCGGTTACTGCGGCGTTAATGGTAATATTTCCCATAGCGTCAAACCACTGGTTATAGGATAAGGTAAGTGGGTCGGGTATAGTAATAGCTCCTGCTAAATTGACAAAGCCTATTTCATTGCGTGAAATGTCTGTAGGAGCTTTGCAGGTAAGCTGGTATCTGGCATTAGTGTATTGGACCCCAGCGGGTTGATAATCATTGATATAAACATCTCCGTTAGAGGCAGTGGCAGTTAAAATGCCTAAGCCCAAACAGACATCAACGAACGGAGTAAGTTCATCATTTAAATTTTCGGCGTCATCATAGAAGCCGCCGATGTTGCCGCCTGCGGTGAGATTGATGGTATTGGCTTTAATCCAGGAAGGCGTATCGCCCTGAGTTATTTCAACTGTAGTGCTATCATCAAATATTGATCCATTGGTAGCGGTGATATTGACCGTTCCTTTAGTTGTCGCGCTAGCACTCTCGAGGTCAAAACCTATATGGCTAACAGTGACATTATTTCCTGCCTCCAGTCTAATTGTGCCGTCGTTACCCATACCCATATGGTATATGTAGGTTTCATTCTTGGTAGCAAGGTCATTTCCGGCTTTTAGAAAGATAGTGCCGGAGGTGGTAACAACATCTCCATAGTTATCTTCGTTAGTGCCAGCACACAAGATAAGATCATGCGCCGCGTCCAAAGTAATATCCCCATGCGCCATAACCACGCACAATTCTGCCTCAGGAGAGATAATGTTGGCGTTTGTTCCGGTTGTTTTGATAGAAACGCTTCCTGTACCCCTATTCCATATTGAATAAAGCCCGTCTTCATCAAACCCTTCTGTGAGCTCGCTTCCATCAAGATTAGTTAAGGTAAGCGTGCCGGTGTTGGTGATATAAATATCGCCTGAGGTGGTGGTGGCTTGGAGGTTGGAGACCTGCGTTTGTAAAGGATCGGAGGTTGTTCCTATACCCTGTGCTGCCCGTAGCAGACAGTCTAATCCCGAAACCGTACCTGAAATGCGGCTAATATTCCCTATTCCATTCTGAGTAGTAGTAATACCCAAAAATGTGCTATCTAAATCTGCTTCTAAATCAATCCTGCTTCCACCTGTCCCGGTTTTACCCTCAAGATTTCCATTTAAAATAAGGTTATTGAACGCTCCCAAGAACGTGTCGTAATCATTGTAAATATTTGCATTCAAATAAATATTGTTAGCCACCACAATAAGATTTGTATCTATGTCATTTAACGCAGAGCCAATATTCTGGTTAATAGTAAAATCACCTTTGGTATTGACGAATGCCACAGTTGCCTTGATAGGTAAGCCTTGGATATCTACCTGGCTGGCCTTAAGATCTGATAAGGCAGTTTCGTTTATGTAGACATTGCCTTCGCTGCTAGGAGCGTCTTTTGTATTAATAGTTAAAATCCCTAAGGAACCCAAAGCAATATCCACAAATCCTGCACCTATATCACTAGTCCCTGGCTGGCCGATATCACCCTTGGCAATAAGGGTAATATTATTTGCGGAAATGGTGGTATAGCCAGGGAAACCAACGACAGAGGGCGCTTCGGAGGCACCATTTATGTCTAATCCGTCATCAAAAATGGAGCCAGAGTTAGCGGTTAAGCTAACGATATTAGGAGCGGATATTGAGCCAACCGTTAAATCGCTATTTACAATAAGGTTAACATTGCTATTAGGGGCTGAATTTACTATAGAAGTAGCGACGAGGCTGCCTGTATTGGTGATATAAATATCGCCTGAGGTGGTGTTGGTAGTTTGAAGATTGGAAAGTTGGGTGTCTAAACTATCGGCGGTTAAGCCAATGCCTGTGCCGGCATAGAGAATGAGATTATTGGCCTTAATAAGAATAGGCAACTCTCCGTCCATCTCAGGAGTGGTAGTATCATCTTGAATTGAACCGCCTGCAGTTAAAGTAATGCTCCCGCCATTTTGGGCTACATCTTCTAAATAAAAGCCTATTGCAGAACCTATGACATCGCCGCCTGCAGTTAAAGATATCGTACCTGCTGCATTATTACCATCTATATAAGACCAGTGTAATGCTTTAATGTTTCTTCCTGCTTTAAGCGTAATATTATGAACATTAGTATCCAGGATTTGAATATCTGCATAGCTCTTATTTCCTGCTGTGTCTCCAGTTAACAGCGTGTTGCCTAAAAGTATATCCTGACCGGCATCTAAACTGATATCGCCTTTTGCTGCGACTGCCTCAATACCTTTAGGACTATTGCTTATTATTACACCTTCTCCTATGATATCAGCAGTTGCGCCTATTGCTTTTATGGAAACCTTGCCATTAGGAGCATTATTCCAAATAGAGTAGTAGTTCTGGTCTGGGGTAGAGTCTTTTGCCCCGTCTAAATTGGTTAGGGTAAGCGCGCCAGTGTTGGTGATGTTTATATCGCCCGAGGTGGTGTTGGTAGCTTGGAGTTTGGAGATGTGAGTCTGTAAAGGAATGACGCTTTGATTATTGTCTAAACCTGTTATACCTTGGGCAGCATGAAGGATGAGATTTTCTGCACCTGAGCCGACTGTGCCTGAAGTTTGAGTAATGGAACCACTGCCAACGCGATTAGTATCGGCATCTATTTCTATCTCGTTGCCAGCGTAAATGTCAGCACCGATACTGATATTTGCAGCATGCATACCTAAATAGGAACCGGTGGTTGTAAAAGGAGTATTTACAGATATATTTCTTGCCCCCAACCAGATAATATCATCTCCTCCTGTAAGAGGAGTACCAGAGGGGATATTGATATCGCCGGCAAAATTAACTAAACCTATCTGCTGACCCGTTCCATTGGATGCAAGCAAATACTTTGAAGTAGCCAGATTTGTTTTGTTATGCTCAGCGATAAAGATATTTCCGCCGGCCGTGGCAGTTAAGCTGTCGCTTCCTAAAGCCACATCCAGCATAGGGGTAAAATTTAAAGGCTGGCTAATGAAACTACCGATATTGCCTAAAGTAGCGGTAAGGATAATATTATCAGCGGAAATCCGTGTGCTTTCATCAGAATCGTCTAAGATTGAGCCGGAATTGGATTTTAAATTTACCGCTCCTGCTAATATTGAACCTACGGTCAAGTTGCCTTCGGACTTAATGATTGCCGTTCCCAGCGCAACAGGATTTATTTGCTCTATCGGAACTACCTCGCCGCTCAATTCTACCCAGTATTCGGAATGATAACTTTGGTCCGTAAAATTCTGCCCTGGCCCGGAACAAGCCAGGGGATTAGCGTCTCTATATTCTTTGGAAATGATAAAATCATTGCGAGAAGCCATTCCCAGGTCACCATAATTTTGAAATATATCATCATTCATCGCGTCAAAATACGAAAAATACTTAAATCCTTCATGGCCTACAAAAATCGCTATGTCTGAACAGGCTGAGTCATCGTGGTGGCTACCAAGCAGTTGCCCTGAGCTAACCTTATCTCCTACGCTGAGACCGGTAATAGGGTTAACATGAAAAAGCATGACTGTAAAAGCCGAATAACCGTCAGGTTTTATCTGTATCGCTATATCCTCTCCCTCCTGCCGCATCAGTACAATCGTGCCGTCTACAGGCGAATAGATTTCTATATTTTCCGACTGATTTCCAACTTCTCCGAAATAATAATAATGCTTCATACTACGATAGGTTTCAAAGATATCGGAAAAGTCATGGCCGCATCCGGAACGGTATTTTGAAACACTAAGAGTTTCATCCAAATCGACCCAGTCTGCCGTAATGAACTGAGGTATCCCTTGATTAAAACCGCTTATCATCTCCTTAATAGTGAAACTTCCGCTGTCAAAAATACCCGGATTACCCGACGTAGAATCTCCGATATCCCCTCCGGCATAAGCATAAAGCTCGTCAATATTAGTGTATAACACCGCTTCTTTGCCGATGTTTAAACCTGCTTCTAAGGAGAGAGCCGGGGTAACAATATTAGGAGTGTTAAGGGTATGCTGATTATCACCATAAATAGAACCTGTAGCAATCAAACCCGCTTCATCCGTCACCAATAGCGAACCTACAGTTAAATTTCCGTCAGCTTGTATAACTGCTTTGCTTGCTGCGATATTATTTAAAACAAGGTTCCCCTGGTTAAGTATCCCGGGATCAAGCCAGAAATATACGGGGAGACCTGAATTTTCATCAGGAAATATCGCATAGCCAATCTCGTTTCCGGCCGTAACAAAGAGATTGCTAATTTTAGTGTATAGCGTCCTATCTTCCGAAAAATACTCGCCATCTTCTATTTGATAAAAATCTTTACCAATGTCCCCTTGCGCTATAAGAGTTAGAATAGAACAAGCAATGTTCGGTTTCTCCCGACTGCCATCTTTGCCATAAATAGAGCCGCCGGCAGTGATTGTAACTGTGCCGCTGATATTGGCTAAATGCTCTAAGTCAAAACCAACCATTATAATCTTCACATCTTTGCCTGCAGTAAGGGTAATCTCTCCGTTAGTAAGGTTTTCGCTTTCTATCCAAGAGGCATTCTGAGCGATAATATTGCCCTTTACTGCCTGTAAGGTAATATTAGCATTTTCGGTATATATATCTGTGTATTTTCCTATTGTATCATCGTAGCCCAGAATAATATCCCGGCCGGCCTTTAGACTTACATTGCCCTTTGCCTCAACTGCCATGATTGGATATTTTTCTGTTCCTATTATTACACCTTTACCTAAGATATCAGCATCATCACCTAAAGCAGTAATAAAGACATCACCTATGCCATTATTCCAGACCGAATAGAGATTACCTTTATCTAAATTCGCAGTTCCATCTAATGTGCTTCTATTTAAGTTAGTTAGGATAAGTGTTCCAGTGTTGGTGATATTAATATTGCCTGAAGTGGTGTTAGCGGCTTGGAGTTTAGCAACTTTAGTATTGGTAAGGTTTATGCCTTTAGCAGAAGTAAGCCGCAACTCTTCTATTCCTGAACCAATGGTCCCTGTTCCCGCAGTTTGGATAATCGTGCCGCTTTCATTGCCGTCGCAATCAGCCTCAAGCTTTATCTTTTTGCCGGAAGAAATGCCGGCCGCGATAACAATATCATTAAAAGAATGAAATTCTATAGAATCGCCTGATGTAGTAACAGCATAATTTACAAAAATATCCGTGGCCGCCGCCAGCGAAATGTTGTCGTTTCCTCCGAGAAAGTCGGCATCAACGGTTAAGCTGCCGCCTGATGCAAGATTAATCAATTCTATTGCTTTCCCGGAGCCGTTAGAGACAAGTAAATAATCGGAAGTATTAAGGCTGGCTTTCTTCTGTTCCGCGATATAAATATCCCCGTCCGCGACAGCGGTAAGTGTGCCGTCGCCCACGCCCAAAGCCACATCCAGATTCGGAGCGAGCTGCTCCTGCGAAGTAAGGGCGTCGTCGTCAAAGTCGCCGATATTGCCGTTTGCGGTTAAAAAAATGTTGTCGGCGGTAATCATTGTGGCATCGTCGTTATCATCCAGGATTGATCCGGAAGCAGAAAGAAAAACAGTGCCGCCAAGCGTAGAATTTAAAACCGAAGTAACAATGATGTTGCCGGCGTTGGTGATATTTATATCGCCTGAAGTGGTGTTAGTGGCTTGGAGTTTGGAAACCTGGGTATTGAGCGGATTGGTTTGGGTGCCGATACCGCTTGCCGCGGAAAGGGTAAGCTCAGAGGCAGTGACAATGGTATTACCGGCTTGAGAGATGCTTCCGCTTCCCCCTCCCCCTTCACCCCAATAGTTACTGTGAGCATCAGCAGTAATACTAATATGATTCGCGGTGATACTCTGATTTATGGCAATATCCCCCGCGGCATTCAGGCTTAAATTTTTTTCTAATAACGGCAACGGCAATTCTATTTTCAAATTTCCCCGGCTGGCAAGAAGTAAATCTGCTTTGGGATTAAAAATCATTCCCGCATATCCCATATCATTTAAAGTAGGAATTCCCGCTTCATCCGCACTTCCCGGATAACCAATAACTGCCACCTTTTCATCCGCAGCCCAAACAGAAATGCTATCAGTAAGCCAGTTATTCATCAAATTAATATTTATTTCACCGGACTGAGATTTAATATCTAATTTTCCATTTCCATCTCCCCAAAAGCCGCATATATCAAGATTAATTATTTCCATATCCGAAGCGGTTGATCTTCCTATATCTCCATTGGCAACAAGGGTAATATTATTTGCTCCTATCCAGGAGATACCGTCATTATAATAATTTGAAGTGATTGACGGGTCCTCTTCTTCGCCATAAATATACCTATCATTCTCCCAGCGAGGGCCTTTGTAACCATCGTCTAAAATAGAGCCGTCAGTAGCTGCAAGATTGAATGTCTCGGCATTTATCCTTCCTATATGAATAGTCCCATTATAAGTTGTGCCCGCGCCTCCGACTGCCTTTAAATAAATTTTATTGTTTGGCTCGGTAGTACTGGCTTCAATAAGATAATCTACATCTAATCTTAAAGGGCTATCGCTTGTGCCTATAGCGCTGGGGTAAGGAACAGCGTTTTCATCCCCGCCTATAAAACCGTATGCTCTTAGATTTAGAAATTTGGCAGTTAATAAAGAAGTATCGCTATTGTTAAGGATTCTTCCCCTGGTTTCTAATATCAATAATCCTATATTGGAAGGATTGGAAGGAACGGAAAGTTGACCTATTTTAATATCTCCTGTACTGCCATCCTCCCACGCTCCGCCAATACAAACTATATCTGCCTTAAGGGCATTGAATTCGCCCTGGCTTAGAGTGAAATCAGATGAACCATCATTTCCTAAAAAGATATTCTCTAAACCAACGCTGGATTCTATACTTATTTCTGTATTCTTGTTGGGGCCGCCTCCTTTTGCATCTATGATAGCGTTATTGCCTATATTCACATCTTCAGCGTATATCCAAATCTCGCCGCCTTCTGAAAGCTCTATAGCTACTCCTGAGCCAATAACTACGCTCCCGCCGTCTCCATCCATATCCGCCTCAAGGTCTAACCATGGAGGGTCTAACTCATTGTGTTCAGGATCCCAGCCGCCATTCTCACCACAGAGAGTAATATCTGCATTAATATTCAGATTTCCGGTAGCGTGGAGCCCAAATGCACCTGCATTACTAATTATGGGCGAGCTTGCTGTAATATTCTTTGCCACAAAATGCCAGTTATCCAATAAAAGAAGGTTGGTATCTATCGCAATATTTCCTGCGAGGTTAGCAAAAGCGATTTCATTGTAAGAATTGTCAGAAGGGTCTTTGCAGTTAAGAATATATGTGGTAGTAGTGAAGGTTATTCCGGCAGGTTTATAATCCTGAATATAAATACTGCCGTTTGCGGCAGTTGCGGTGAGGTTCCCTGTGCCAAGGTAAATATCAAGTAGAGGAACAAAACAATCCTCTGTTTCATAATCATTAATACTGCCGATACTGCCGCTTCCTGCGGTTAAAGTAATATTCCTGGCCTTAATCAAGGTCGGAACATTGATGTCATCAGAACCATCTCCGTTAATATCTGCCGAATCCATTTCCTCGCCGGAAACGCTGCCGCTGTCGTCAATTATAGAACCACCGGCAGTAATGTTAACTGTGCCGGTATCCTCGGTTAAATCAATGAGATAGAATCCTATGGTAGCGACAGTTACGTTACCGGTGATGGCATGGAGAGCAATAGCGCCATCGGCCTTATCACTGCCTAACCAACTGCCATGGCCCTGCATGGTGATATTGCGGCCCGCTGTCAAGCTTATGTCTCCATTATCAGTATAGATATCCGCCCACTTATCATTTACAGCATCGCCGAGAAGGATATCGCGGCCGGCAATTAAGGTAATAGCGCCTTTTGCCCTGATGGCACAGATGTCCTGGCCGCTGCCATTGGTAATTAAATCTGCATCGTCTCCAATAGTGGTTATGGAGACATCGCCGTTCCCATCATTCCAGATGGAGTAGTAATCAGAATCAGTATGCTCATCATTGGAATAATATGGATCGTTTACAGATAACTTTGAACCATCCAGATTAGTCAAAGTAAGAATCCCTGTGTTAGTGATGTTGATATCGCCTGAAGTAGTATTGGTGGCTTGGAGGTAGGAAACCTGGATTTCTAAGGCATTCTCGGCTGAGCCAATGCCATTTGCCGCAGAAAGAATAAGGCTATTACTGGTAATGTTGTTTAAGACGACAGTATCAGTAGGCGGATTTTCTTCTGGTTGTACCGGCTGATCGCTCAGCACCACCCAATTAGATATTGTGCCATAAGGAGGGGCAAAATACTTATCCGGCCCTTCCAGATAAGTTAAGGGATCCGCGTCCCTATCTTCTTTGGAAATTATCATCTCAGCGCGCGAAGCTATACCTCTCTGCGCATAGTGAGCAAAAACCTCATCCGTCATCACGTCAAAATATGAAACCAATCTCCATTTGTTTTCTGTAGTTGTGTAGCTGATAGCAATGTCTGACGTGGTTAGAGAACCTATGTGATTACCAAGTTGCTGCCCTGCGGTAACAGTATCACCTATTTTCAGAGAAGATAACATATTTACGTGCATTAACATGACCGTAAATTCGCGATTGGAAGAAGGCTGCAACCAAACCTGCATCCCGCTATCAGATAGGTGTTCCGTAAAGAAATTTAAAATTATACCGTCGACAGGTGAAAATATTTTTACGCTCGACCAATCCGCGACCGCCGGGAAAAAATAGTGCTTCATGTTTCTGTCGTGTTCATAGTTATCTGAATAATCATGGCCTATTCCGGAGCGAAATCTTGATATCTTAGAAATTTTATCCAGTTCGATATAATCCGCGGTAACGAAATGTGGAAGCTCTGAAGTAAAATCGTTTCCGTCAAAGATAGAGCCGGAAACAATTAAATTTACCTTATCCGCCGAAATTGAACAAACAATTAAATCAGAATTTACAGTAATATTAACTTCTCCGCCGGGAGCTGAATTTACAACAGAAACCGCTATAAGATCGCCGGTATTAGTAATATATACATTGCCGGTTTTGCTGTTGTAAAGTTCCACGCTATAAACTTCAGTGCGCAAAAAGTCCTCTGACGAACCTATACCTTCAGCCGCATTAATATATAGCTCTTCCAAACCAGAACCAATTGTGCCTGCAACAGCCTGAATTATCGCACCTGTGTCATTTCCGTCCAGATCCACATCGATTTCTATCCTATAACCTGATGAAAGATTGGCGCTGATGGTTATATTATTAAACGCGTGCACACCGAGTGAATCTCCCAGCGTAGTAAAGTCGCTGCTGACAAAGATATTCTGCGCTACTAACCAGATGTTATTATCCCCGCCTGATAAAGGCGCATCAATGGTTATATCGCCGGCTAAGTTACATAGGCCGATTTCCTTATTTAGGCCGTTAGAGAAAAGGGTATAATTAGAAGTTGAAAGGCCTGCGACGCTGTTTTTATACTCAGAAATGTAGATATTTCCACCGGCAGTAGCGCTGAAGCTGCCCGTGCCCAATTCAACATCCAGCATCGGGAGAAAATCGGGGGTTTGAGTTTCTTCGTTATATCCAAAACCGCCGATATCCCCATTGGCAGATGCTAAAGTAATATTATCAGCAATAATTTTTGTCGCATCATTTCCATCATCTAAGATTGAGCCATAATCTAAAATTGAGAGTCCATCTGAGCTTAAGACAGGGTAAGCGTACAAGAAAACCAAGCCATCAAGCGCTGAATTTAACACTGAAGTAACAATAAAACTGCCTGTGTTAGAGATAGTAATATTCCCTGAAGCAGTGTTGGTGGCTGAGAAATAGGAAACTTGGGTTATTATAGAATGCTCTGTTCCGATTCCGGAACCTGCCTTGAGATTAAGGTGGGTATTTACGGCTCCTTCTAAAGCAGAAATGGTGTAATCGTAAGGATTAAGTATTGCGCCTACACCTGGGCTATTTACTCCTCCTAAGCTACCATCCCAATCAGTTTCGCTATCATGATCAGCAAACAAATTAAGGGTAGCATTGCTCTCAAGATAAATATTCCCTTTTATTATTATATTATTTTCAGCCCAAGCAGTAACAGTACTATTGGCGGGTATCGCAGAAACAGGAGCATACTCTAAATCAACAGGATCTAAAATTACATTTGCACCAGAATAACCTGGAGGGGCACGGCCGTACAAAGCTCCGTAAAATATTAGTTGTCTTAAAGCGCTTAACTCCGCATTACCTGCATTGCCAGCTACAAGACCGGCTGAAACATCTATCACCGCACCCGTATATATAAAGGTATTGCCGCTCAGGGAATTGACTGTTATTATACCGCCATTACCTACTAAGTTCTCAGTAGCATCTGCTTCTGTGCGAGAACCTGCGTCAAGGGTTGTGGATGACTGAGAAATAATGATTACTTCGCCTGCATTGCCTCCCTCAAAAGCATTGGCTGTAACTATACCTGCCTGCAGAATGGTGTTTGCTTTAATATCTACTAAGCCACCATTTGGGACTAACTCTGAACCGTTACTTATGATTTCGCCTTTATTAATAACCTCTGTGTCAGAAGCAATTATCTTTACCTCGCCTGCCTCAATCTTGCCTGTATTCATAATCGGCGCGCCTTCTGCTGTCAGCTCAATCACGCCATCATGCTCGATAACATTCTTTGCTTCAATAACGCCCGTATTATTAACCGCATAATCAAAAACATTGTTCATGACTTTTGCTGTTACGATGACCTTGCCGCCGTTCGCGGAAATCGTGCCGCTATTCTTTATTGCGCTGGTTAGCCTCTCTCCCGTAGGCCCGAATACCGCTTCTTTTACGCCTTCATCAATCACAACTGAAATGTCATTCATGTCATCCAAAGCCAGAGTCATTGCTTCACCACTTGCAAGAACAACTGTCCCTAAATTCGCCTGGATAAAACCCTGATTATCAATACCGGCTGAAAGCAGGCATACATAACCGCCGTTTCTTACAGAGATATTTCCCTGGTTAATAATGTAAGCGTTTTCACCATTCTTAAAAAATTTATAATTTCCTGCTAGAAAATCTTCATTCCTGATGTCTAAGGTAGAGGCCAAAATGCCTGCCACATCAACCCTTGAACCATTGCCAAACACAACGCCGTTTTGGTTAATGATAAAAATCTTGCCGTTTGCGTTTAATGATCCGAGGATTTGCGTGGGGCTTGCGCCTTCTGTTACGCGGTTTAAGGCAACAGCTGATGCTGATGGCTGATTAAAATTAACTGTCTCCTGTGCCGCTATATCAAAATTTGAATAATTAACAATAAGATTGTCTGATGGAGTGTTGACATTTAGAGTGTTAGATGAAGAACGGTCAAAAGTGGCAGTGCCGGAAACAACCTGTTCGTCCTGCGGTAAGCAGTATGCCAGAGTTACTATGCTTAATGATATTAATAAAACTATTATTGAAAGGCTGGATTTTTTTATCAAAATCATTTTACTCTGTTTAATGAGGATCTATTTTGATTGGAAATCTTAAATAATATGCAAATATTATACTTTTTTCAGAGAATTTTGTCAATATCTTTTTTATTTATTATACTCTTATTAAAAGTTCTTACTAATCTCAACCCATTTATGTAAATGATGACCGTCAGAAGCCACATTATCCCATGACCATGCAAAATCCAGCCGCGCAGAAAAATCTTCAGGCAGATTGATCCGTATACCGCAGCCAGGAGACCTCAATGTCCTATTTTTTTCCTCTCCGGCTTGAGGCCTTCTCAAGTCTACCTCTGCCCAGTCATAAAAAGTTGCTATTCTAAATGAGTCATAAAGCCCTCCCTTAGAAAATGGGACTTTTATATCTTTGGGGATACCGTAAGGAGGAAACGTCCATTCCCATGTCATTGCATAACCTGAGTCGCCCACATATTCCGCAGGCGGATAACCACGCACGTTGGCAATGCCGCCGATCTGAAACTGTTCTGAGGCAGGTAAAATATATGGTGAAAATTGAAGCTGATTTTTCCATAAAAGTGTGGAATCAAAAGGCATCTTCTGAAGCCGCAATATATTTAAATTATCCCTGGTAAATGCCCCGCCTGAACCACTGCGCGATGCGCGCGGATCTTGCTCTTTTAACGAGCCCCATAAATTAGGAATGCCATGATTTACTTCGTTTGAGATAATGATGCGGCCAAAGTTATCCCTCATGTCCAGGTCTAAACTTGCTTTTACAACACGTAATATATCCCTGGATGTTTCCTGTCTTAATTGAAAATTAAATATATTTTTATAGTCAAAACTAAAATTCAAACTAAGTATAAGATTATCTTCTTTAATTAAGGACTGCGCGGCATAGATACTGTAGAGTTCGCTTTTACCGCGCGACATCAATGCTTCATAGTCCTTTGTCAAGCTTGACTTTGTCTGCGTGGCAGAAAAACCAATATCCAAATCGTTATTCACAGGCAAAAGATAACGCAGGCTATTCAGTTTATACTGCTCCTCTTCATCCGCAAATTGATACTGCAAGGTCAGCATATCATCATTGCCTGTAATATTATTATGGGTAAGCGTAGCTGTGTAACGATCTTGATCAATAAAACGCGAACCAAAGTTATCCCATGCCATCCCAAGATGGACAGGGAAATTATCTTTCACCTCCAATGTCGCATCTGTCCCGCCCGGCTCTTTGGACGGCATCAACACGGCGCGGGTTATTCTGTCAGGATGCTTATTTATATCGACCAAGTCCTTTTTGAGCAGATTATAATTAAAAATCTCTCCTTTTTTCATCCTAATCTTCTTTAAAAAAATGCCTGTTTTAAAATGATGATTGCCTTTAACCTGGATATCGCCCATCCTTGCTTCCAGGACAGCTATATCCAGCGTGCCTCCTTCTATCTTCTGTGGCGGCAGATAAGCGCGCGATGTGATATACCCGTTTTTCCTGTAAAGGTCCGTAATGAGGTCTGCGGCTTTTTGCATTTCCTTCATATCGATTTCCTTATTTTCAAAAGAAGAGATGATGGCCTTGATTTCTTCTTCAGAAAATAAAGTTACGCCTTTAACATTAATATTTTTTACGAAAATCTTCTGGGAGGGTACCGTGGGTAATGCTTCTTCGCGTATCTTTTCTTCTGCGGGCGGCACTTCTTCTTTCTTCTCAATCTTTTCCCTTAATGCCTTTTCTGTCTCCTGCATCTGGCGCATTCTTTCCTGGCCGCCGGTTTCCTGCTCAGGAGGCGGCGCAGCCAGGCAGAAAGTTCCGCTACAAAAAGCCGCTATTAAAACTAAAAAGTATACTAATTTTATTTTCATAGGCTATCTTATCATATTATTAAAAAACTACACCTAATAGGCATATTGTAGAACAAAAAAATATATTGTCAATTGTATTGTTTATTTATAGTTTATTTAATTTCTCCCTCTATTATTATAATCTTTAAGGTATTTTTATTTATCTGGTAAGAAATATTGGGAAGTCCGCCGGAATAACCGCTTTGCTCATAAGCAGCTTTTATTGAATATATCAGACCTTGAATTTCATCTTTGGAAAGCCAGCGATTTTTAAAAGGCGATATCATTTTCTTCATCTCATTCTTATCAATTGAGGCAATGCCTACGACAATAATCTTTTTTATAAATATCTTTTCGCCTTTTTCAAGGCGCTCCCTTAATATCTTCTCTTTTTCTAAAATCTCCTGTGATCTTTCTATTTTGCTTGCTGATGTCTCATCGGCACAATAAATAGCATTATTATATATTTCTGAAAATAAAAAAAATAAAATTACTGGTTTTAAGATGCTCTTCATAAGATAACTTTCTATCCTCATATTTTATTATATATTATGCCAAAAAGCGAGGCTAAAAGAATTATATGAATCGTGAACGAGTTTTTCTGGTGCTAACACCCGCAACAGCAGTATTTTCTACTTGGACACCCGATGATTTTCGGTAACAAAAAAACTCTCTGTATACAGCTTATCGGTGGCTGGCGTAGATTTAAAGAATGGAATTATCACTTATCCATCACAATATCTAATGGAAGAGATACTATATTATCTCCATCAAGCGCAACCTCTACACTATGTGGTCCGCATTTATCAAATGTTGGGAATAATTTAGTGTCAAAAGCATGGAAGTTTGTTGTACCTAGAAAGTCTACATTTGTTACGCTGGGTTTAATTCTGTTTCGTCCGTCAGGGTCAATTATTCGTATCTCAATAGTATGAGTACCGCTATTTTCTGCAGGATCATACTCAATAGCCATCATAAGCGCAATGGTTCTCCCATCCGGCAGTTTTCTATAGTAAAGAGCATGAATGCCCGCACCATAAGCGTTAAATAAGCCATGCTCTGTAAAATCTACGTAGTCGCAAAGGAACGCAAACTCCAACCTCATCGTCGTCTCTTTATCTTTTCCTATCAAGTGAAGTATCCTGTTAACCATATTCCACCCCCTGTTTTTCTCATTCATTTTTGCACGACCTTGCTCGCCAATAGCAGGGCAATGATGCCATACACCTTGCAACATAGCAAGTAGATAACGCAAGCGCCACGGAGATAAGCCGCAGCGCTTACGATTAAATCTTCTTGATTTATTAATATGGCCTGATATTTTGGTAATACTTGTAAGGCACAAGGCTGCCATCTGCAGGAAGCGTCACTGGCGAACCACCATGCGGGATGCTAGTAGACCCCTTAACATCTCCAAACCACATCATTGGATAGCATTTATTATTCTCACAGAGCCGAACACACATTTCTGTAGCGTCGACGCCGTCGTCGTGCATCGCTTTTGGAAAAGCCCTCATCTCTTCGTGAAGCATAACGTCATTTTTGTTCAGCTTTAATGAGCCATTCTTAAGTATCGGCTGAAGAGTGCTAATTCTATCTATCTTATTGCCGTGATTATTGATCTTTTCGATAGGTAGATAAAAGCCTTCTTTTTTGGCTTCGTTTTCAAGCGCCGTAACAAGCAAGGCCTGAAAATTATTTGCCTCTATACCGATCTTCAAAAACTTGTATCGTTTGTAGTAGGCGATGATATCTTTTATAAGCTCGTCAAGCTTGCGGCGCTTTATATCGGCCTTCAGCATATACATAACCTTATCGCGCTTGTCGCGCACGATTATCACAATAGCACTGAAGTCACCTTTCCCTTTCGACTCTCCCACAGCAGGGTCACAAGCAAGGAAGAACTCTGCATTATCTGCCAAACTATGCAACAGTTCTTCTTCGCTACGGTAGATGTCTGTCCAGTGATCATATTCATCGGCGTGAAAGATAAGCGTGCTTAGATCGACTGGTGAATTCTGCATTTCGGACATGAAGGCGAATTTATCTTCTTCCTGTGTCACCATCATATCATAGAGCGTATGACGTTCCGGCCAGAGGAGTTTAGAGCCTTCATCCATTACAGTTTTATTTTCCTCATAATAGCGTAGGGCTGCCTTTGGGCCGTAGCTATCCTTATATGTCTCGCGACCTCTATATATATTTTCCCATTTGCCCCAGATGTCCATATAAACCGGCCAGCTTATAACGGCCTTATAAATTCTACTTATCCAACTCGGGCTTATCTCAGGATTGGTATATTCTCCGAGTAGCGAAAATGGGTGAAAAATATTTCCGAGCAGGAGAAAATTCGTCTCTTCCGAGCCTGCTCTAAGTACCGATGTTGTGAACCACCCTTTCAGTTTGTCACGTCCTTCGTTTGAAGATGCGATGGCATCACTATCCAAATCATCTGCTGCTATAAGACTAGGCCTTGCGTTACCATATTTGCGACCTCTTATCTGTTGACCACGACCTAACGCAAGTATCTCTATGCCGTTTCTCGTGATGATGTCATCTCTCTTCCAGCGAGGCGGCTTAGGCCGGCCTTCGGATTCGAATATCTCTGGGAAAGCTCCCCTGAAGCGCTCATTCTCGGTAAGCTCTTTACGTATGTTCTCTAACGTCTGCATTGCTTGACTCTGCGTACCTGACAAAATTACAATAAATTTCTCCCTGTTGTAGCATATCAAATAAATAATATAAATTAACATGATGATTGATGTTTTTCCGAAATTTCTCGGCGCCGCGAGAGCAACTTTATTACCGCGCGTAACGGATATTTCTTCAAGTATCTGATATATCTCGCGGTGCGCGGCCGATGGTAGATACTTCAGATGTTCCGGCATAAAAAGCTTGGCAAAGGTATAAAGCGATTCTTCGCCTGCCTTACGCATGACAGCGTATGTATCTTGATATAGATTATTTTTCATTTTGGGCCTCCTCGTTAGGTTTTTTTTCTTTACATTTGTCAGAGACTTTGGTCACTTGACACAATAGCTCCGCCTTAGTGACTTTAGCCTTAAGCTTATCAATCTCTTCCTCAAGTTCCTTTGGCATCCCTTGCTCTTTTGAAACGGTCTCGATCTCTACGATCATACCTTTTATCTCTTCGAAGGACTTCTCAGAATCGTCCGATATATGATGATACACGTCATTAGTTACCGCCTGGCGCTGCATAGGTAGGTAGCCGAGATTTTGCAGACGCTCCACTAGCTCATTCAAGACGTGCCATGCGGATAGTTCCGCCTGAATTTTATCGGATGCGGATGATTCTTTGTTTCGCGCTATCCTCATCAAGTAAGCATGGTGAATCCTGGCATTCGTAAGAAGCTCTCCTGTCATCTGCTTCGCCAATTCGATGCTGGGAACGACTGCATTGCGCTGACGGATCTCGGACACATCCCTATAAATAGTTTTTTCGCTTCGTTTTAAGATCTGAGCAATGGTAGACTCATTCATTCCTTCTCCTAGCAACACTTCAACACATTGCTGTCGCTCCTCCTTAGGCAAAAGCCGTGGTTCGACCAACTCATCTTTTATCTTTTGGATGAGCTCTAGTATTGGCCTATCGTCTTTTTGATTTAAGCGTTCGTTATTCTGCATGAATGTCCTCCTTAATATATTTTTTTACTAACTCTTCTGAGACCTTGTCTTTTCCAACAAAGGCGATGTATCTCAAAATCATTGCGTCTACATACCGAGAATCTATCTCGCAGCCGTAGCAGCGTCGGCCAAGACTTTCGCAAGCGATTAATACCGACGCAGATCCTAAAAAGGTATCTAAAATAATATCGCCTCTTTTGGAACTGTTTTGGATTGCTTTTGCAGCCAGTTCAACTGGCTTTTGGGTAGGATGAATATAATTTTTTGTGGGGTCTCTGTGTACTTCCCAAACGTTGCTCTCTCCAGGTTCACCTGCCCAGTAATGAGGTGCGCCCTCCAGCCATCCGTATAAGGCATGCTCACTTCGAAAGGAATAATCTCCATAAGAAATTACCGCTGCTTCTTTCATCCAACAGACGATGCAGGATACGTGGAAGCCAAGATCAAGCAAAATCTGGTACAGTGGTGGAATCTGCCTGTGTCCCTGCCAGATATAGACTGGGCTTCCTGGCTTGAGGTAATTCTTAATATTAACCATAACTTTTCTCATCCAAATTTCATATTCATCCTGAGGCATATCGTCAGAATAAATGCAATCCCATCTGCGAGATTTCTTCGGACGGGTACTAACGCTAGGACGATTATTTTTCTGCATATACGACACATTATACGGAAAGTCGCAATCCAAAATATCTGCCTTCTCACCATTCATGAGGATCTTGAAATCATTCGGATTTGTTGAATCTCCGCATAAAATCCGGTGCGGCCCGAGATGTATAAGATCACCTTTCTGAGTCACTGGTTCTACTATATTCTCCAGGGCCGACTGAAAGTCATAGTCATCTGCATCTCTTTGTTCTCCGTAGCGATCAAAAATCTGGCCAATCTCCAAAGTATCAAATCCGGTAATTCCTATATCGAAATCCGGTAGTTTTAATAATTCATCCAAAAGCACGGCTAACTTCTTCTTGTCCCAGTCGCCCCTGATTTTGTTTAAAGCGAGGTTGGCGGCTTTTTCCTTTTCTGGCGAGAAATTAACCACGATAGCTTCAGTCTCTGTAACCCCACGTGCCTTAAGTATCTTTACCCGCTGGTGACCCGAGATAATATTCCCCGTATTTTCGTTTACAACCAAAAGCTCCAGAAAACCGAATTCCTTCATACTTGCATCTAATTTCTGGTATTCAACATCCTTCTGATCTAAATCAACTCTCGGATTGTATTTTGCCGGTCTATAATCGGCAACCTTAATCGTCTTGATATTAACCTTTCCTAATGACATACTCACCTCCTGTGTTTGTTTTGTGATTGAGCCATGAGTATAATTTCCCAATTTACCTTTATTAGTTTTTCCAATGGCTAAACAATCACTGGTTACCAGACTGAAAGCAAACCCTAAAAAAATCATAAAAACCAGATATTTTTTCATAACTCCCTCATTCTAAATGTTACTTTAAGTGTTACTTTAAAAATTAAAAAATATATTACCTTTCCTCTAAATCGCTCAAAATGCCTTTATCTTGTAACAATCGTATTATCCTTTCCCTTGGTTCGAATAACCTTTTTTCCCACCGGATGACTTCCATGCGGCTTACACCCAACTCTTTTGCTAACTGTTCTTGCGTAAGGCGATGTTCGACCCTGTATAACTTTAATCTGGCACTTATCAAAAGTTTAAGTTTAGCAGCCTCAATGGTATTTAAGCGGTCTTCGTATTTGTGAATAGCATAAACTATCTTTTGGTAGAGTCTATTAAGGTCTTGCATAATTATATTGTAACACATTAAGTAACAGTTGTCAAGGGAGCCTCTTATTTTTTCTTATTTTTTCTCTCTATTTCCCTTGATATGTCTCAAATTGTATGGCTATATGTGTACTGATGGAAGAAGATGATACGATAAAAGTCAATTAGCGTTGGTGAAAACTCTGGATTATTGATAGTATTAACCATAGTCTGGAGTAGATAGGTTATAGGCTGTATTTTTGCCTGGGGCTTAATTGACCCCGTGAAGGAGATTAGCTGAGCCTATAACCGAATAGTCACCATAGTCCGCCATAGGCGAGACTGAATAGGAGAATGGTGTTCACCGACATATAGTTCTACTCTATAGACTCTAACCATGAAAGGGGCGTAAATATGGGTAGATGGATAGGAGTAGACCTGCACAAGAATAGATTCACAGTAAGTTATCTTGGTGCAAACGGTGAGCATAAGTTATTAGAGTTTACAGTAAGCGCAAAAGGCATTAAAAGTTTCAAGGAAACGCTGACTAAGTTTGATGAAGTAGCCGTAGAATCAACCGGTAATGCAGGATATTTTACAAGACAGATAGAAGATGCCGTAAAAGTAGTTAAAATAATCAATCCTTTACAGTTTAAGATTATCTCAAGCTCTGTAAAGAAGACAGACGAACACGACGCGGTAATAATCGCCAGGTATTTAAGTAAAGGATTAATCCCAGAGGTAAGGATGCGCACAAAAGAAGAATCTCAGATATCAAGCTTAATAAGCACAAGGGATAGGATGGTAAAACTGCGTACTGCCCTGAAAAACAAGATCCATAATATCCTCAATGCCAATGGCATAGTCACAGAGCGCGAGGTGTTTAGTTCAGATAAAGGCCTTGATAATGTTCTCGCTCTCGATATTGATGAGGCCTATTTATTTGAGCTGAGGATAATCGTAGGCGAGATACATAGTCTCAATAAAGCAATAGACGAGATAAATAAGGAACTTACTAATAGAGGTAAAAAGATAAATGGCCATAAGAATTTGACATCTATCACCGGCATAGGCGATATATCAGCAGCTATACTCTTAAATACCATAGGTAATATCAACGACTTTGATAGCGATAAGAAACTTGCCGCCTATATCGGCATAGTGCCCAGGGTATATATCTCAAACGAAACAAGCCAATACGGTAAAATAACAAAGATGGGTAATAAAATAGCTCGAACAGCGCTTGTTCAGTCAACTCTTGTCGCCATAAGGTATAACCCATACTTGAGAAGTTTTTATTCCAGGCTAAAAGCCAAAAAAGGCAGCGGCAAGGCAATCATCGCAACATCAAGAAAGCTTCTTACTATAATATACAGAACATTGAAAAATGACTGGGTATTTGAAGATTTTAACAAATTTAAATTAGCAGCTGTAACTGCTTAAACAATAAAGTCTTAAGAGTAGAATTATTTGACTTTTAACATAGGAGGCAAAAATGAATGAAATAATGGCACTTAAAAATGTACCCACAGAAGAGCTTCAAAAACGATATAAAGAACTTTATGGAGAAGATGCTACGGGAACTCACAAGACCTACCTGTGGCGAAAGATTGCTTATAGGCTTCAGGAAAAAGAACATGGCGGTTTATCAGCTAAAGCCAAAAGTAAGCTTAAGGCATTTATTGAAGAGTTTGATCCTATCAATAATAAAGCTCTTAGACCAGATAAGCCAATAGTAAATCAACAGGCATCTATAAAAGACAAGCGCCTGCCCATTCCAGGAACAGTGATTACTAAGGAATATAAAGGCACAAGCTACCAGGTAAAAGTCATGGAAAAAGGTTTTGAGTATAACGCGAAGATATATAAGACATTATCCGCCATTGCTAAAGAAATAACCGGAGCGCATTGGAATGGATATTTGTTCTTTAACCTATAAGGATGTCCGATGGAAAAGACTGAGAAGAAAAATATTAATTGCGCTATCTATACCCGTGTTTCAACTACTGAGGGTTTGGAACAAGAATTCACGTCCTTAGATAACCAACGTGAATCCGCTGAAAGCTACATCCAAAGCCAAAAGTCCGAAGGGTGGATTGCGTTACCCGACCGCTACGATGATGGTGGATTTACCGGAGCAAACACCGAACGACCTGCCCTGCAGAAGCTTCTATCTGATATTAAGGAAAGTAAGATTGACTGTGTAATAGTATATAAGGTTGATAGGCTATCGCGATCGCTACTCGATTTTAGCCAGCTACTAGAGTTTTTCGATCAGAATAATGTAACGTTTGTTTCGGTAACACAAGCCTTTAATACCAATACTTCGATGGGCAGACTTACCCTTAATATCCTTCTCTCCTTCGCCCAATTTGAACGTGAGATTATTAGTGAACGAACACGCGATAAAATTGGTGCTGCCAAAAAGAAAGGTAAATGGGCTGGTGGCAGGCCACCTTTAGGCTATGATTTAGACAAGGTAAATCATAAGCTCATAGTAAACCAAGATGAAGCCAAGATTGTGTGCGAAATATTCGACCTCTACATAGAAAAACGATCCCTCCTATCTGTAGCAATAGCGCTTAATGAAAAGAACTGCAAAACAAAAGCCTATACCGCCGCCAAAGGTAACAAGTTTGGCGGTATTAAGTTTAAAACCTCTAATATCCAACTAATAATAAAAAATCCTTTATATACCGGCAACGTAAGCTACAGAGGACAGCTGTATCCAGGCGAGCACGAACGAATTATATCAGATGACATATTCAAAGAAGCCCATGAAATACTGTCTAATAATCGTCGAGAACGAAAGGTTGCAGGTACCACAAAAAATATAGGCCTGCTTAACAATATCTTGCGCTGTAAAGCCTGCAATAGCACCATGTACCATATCTATAGCAGGAAGGGTAAAAATAAGTACAACTACTACCTATGCATGAATGCCCAAAAGCGCGGTTACAAGAACTGCCCTACCCGACTTGTTGCAGCCCAAACAATAGAAAACAAATTCATGGAGTTCTTAAGAAAGATAACAAAAGACCCAAGAATAGAAGCTAATGCTTGGGAAGCGCTTACCCTTGAAGAAAAGATACCAATACTTAAATCAATCGCCAAGATTGCGCATTACGACTCCAATGACGGAACTCTTGAGATAGTACTCCATAAAGACGATACAAGCCACAAATTCGAGCTAAAACTGGCTGAATTAAAGCATATACCCTATCATCGCAGACAGGCAGAAATTGGCAAAGAGCCACTGGTACGCCAAAACCTTATCCTTGCCCACCAGATAAACCAGGTTGCATCCGAAAGGAACTGCGACCTGCGCGAAATAGCCCAATGGATTGGCATAGCCCATTCAAGGATCTGCCAAATCGTAAACATGCTGCTATTATCGTCAAAGATCCAAGAAGAAATACTCCTCTCTGATAGTAAGACACTCTTTAACGTACCTGAATACAGGCTACGCGACATAACCTCAGAGGTAGACTGGAACAAACAGCAAGAACTTTGGGATAAACTCCTCCAAAAATAGCCCGCCCTAAGCGCCATTTACTAGAGATAAATTCTGCCGATTTCCTAGTAAATGGCTTTTCTGCGGGGTCATAACCAGCAAATAAACTGCCAATAAACCATTTACTACGCATAGTGCCAATCAGAGATACTTGGCGCCTTTTTGGAGAATTATTGGCCTACTTTGGAGAGATTTTAGACAGGCGAAGAGAAGGTCAACTTAAATTAGTAACCTCGACGGAAAACAATGCCCTAAGTCTTTGAAACGTAAAGACATAAAAATAGCCATGATCACATTTAATAATCATGGCTATTTGCCTCTCTCATCCGACTAGGAGAGAGAATTTACTGGGGTCGCAAGAGTTACCTCCTGCGAACACCGGATTATTATAATACTTCTTGCCTGAACTAACCAAGGGGGCTCCCCCGCACGAGGAAACCTTCCTCTTCTCGTAAGCTTTTGTTCCGAACTTGCC
>Ga0247841_10004075_pt1 | contig 25719 bp, 23 predicted proteins | sample LaCruzMarch2015__2_FD_192410 | JGI IMG/M metagenome (GOLD analysis project Ga0247841, IMG submission 192410) | Freshwater microbial communities from meromictic Lake La Cruz, Castile-La Mancha, Spain - LaCruzMarch2015_18m | ecosystem: Environmental > Aquatic > Freshwater > Lake | place: Spain... | reverse complement strand
GGGCCAGCCTCGACTTGCGAGACGAAGTCGACGCGAGGCGGGTTTACGCTTATTGAGCTTCTTGTGGTGATCGTAATCATTGCAGTTCTTGCCGTGACGGTCTATGTGGCACTGGATCCGGCCAAACGGATAAAAGATGCCAAAGACAGCAGAAGACTGACTGACATGGAATCCCTTTTGACCGCAGTTCATGAATACATTGTGGACAATAAAGGCGCATTACCCACAGGACTTACCACCGGTATGGTAGAGAAACATCTTGGGACAGGAGTCACAGGGTGCAATACGATGAATGTCAATGGATGTGCAGTTCCGGGAAATGCTGATTGTGTAAATCTCGCAACACCTTTGACAAAATATTTGAAGTCTATGCCGATTGATCCGGGTACAGCATCAGCGACACTTACTCATTATTCGATTCAGGTGGATGCAAATAATATCGTGACCATCAAAGCATGTGCTGCAGAAGGCGGTACCAATCTTTCAGTCTCACGGTAGAGAGTGTTGAATAAGGAGTATGAAGAAAAAACTTTCAGGTTTTACGCTCATTGAACTTCTTGTTGTCATCGTGATTATTTCAGTCTTGGCAGTGACAGTGTTAGTAGCACTCAACCCTCCCAAGAGACTACGTGATGCCAAAGATGACCGCAGACTTTCGGATATGGACTCCATACGAACGGCAGTCCATGAATATTTTGTGGACACCAAAGGCAGTTTGCCGGCAGGGCTCTCTTCCGGCATGGTAGAAAAACAGTTAGGGTCAGCAGTTACAGGATGTGCTATATCATCAGGAGGATGTAACGTCGTAGGAGATGGAGATTGTGTAGATTTGACGACTCCGCTTGCTGCATACCTACAAAGTATCCCTATTGATCCAAACGGCACTGCTAATCTCACACGATATTCCATCGTGGTCAATGCCAACAACATGGTGACCGTGAAGGCATGTGCTCAAGAAGGCGGAATCAACCTCTGGATGTCGAGATAGATTACGGTGAATTAGGAATAAGGAATAATGAATAAGGGAATTCCTCGTAAATGATATATCATAGATATGTATGACGTTTGATGTTGTCCTGTTTGTTTACCTCGTTTTGTCTCTTATTGCTTCTTATAGCAATATACTCCCGAAACAACTTGCAGACTTAGCAATTATGGTAGGCGGCATTATAGGAACGATTCCTGTTTCCATTGCTGCTGTGAAAGCATTACGAAAACGGAAAATTACTGTGGACCTTTTAGCATCTGTTGCGCTTTTGTTTTCCATACTGGATAGGCAATGGGGTTCCATAGCATTTATTTGCCTCATGATTACCAGTGCACGGATATTTGGAGAATATACGGAAGGAAAAGCGCAAATGGCTATTCAAAGCCTTCTCAAACTCCGTCCCGAACAAGTCCGGATAAAACAAGGGAGAGATATCATCACCATACCGGTAGCAGATGTGAAACGGGGAGATTTGGTTGTCGTAGAAGCAGGAGGCAGAATTCCAATTGACGGAACGGTCATAGAGGGTGAAGCAAGTATTGACCAGTCGTCTCTGACCGGTGAGTCAATCCCCATTGAAAAGAAAAAAGGTGATCAGGTGTTTTCTTCAACACTCAATGTTTCGGGATCCATTATCGTAAAAACAGAAAAAATTGGAAAAGATACAACGCTTGAAAAAATTATTAGCCTCGTGGAGCATGCGCAGTCCGGTAAAGCCGGTATTCAGACGACTGCAGATCGTTTTACGACATGGTATGTTGCGTTTACATTTTTTGGAGCTATAGCACTCTATATACTCACGAAAAATACGACATTTGTGCTTTCTATCCTTCTCGTCACGTGTGCAGATGATATAGCAGTGGCAATTCCTTTGGCGTTTTGGGCAGCGGTAGGGTATGCGGCCAAGCGAGGAATCATCATAAAAGGCGGAAATTTTATAGAAGGACTGGCACGCGTAAAAACATTGGTTGTAGATAAAACAGGGACAATTACCAAAGGGAGGATTACCGTTCATGAAGTAATCCCATTCGGGAATGCGAAAAAAGATGATGTCATTCATGCAGCGCTTGCGTCTTCCGTCATTTCCAAACACCCGATATCAAAAGCTATATTTGCCTACGGAATAAAAAAGTTCAACGTGAAAAAAGTAGAGACACCGGAAAAATTCCGTGAATATCCTGGGAAAGGGATTATCGCGTTTGACGGGTCTAAACATCTGATCATCGGCAATCATAGATTTTTAGAAGAACAGGGAGTACCACTTTCTTATGATACGATGAAAAGTATTTCCTCTTATGAAAATCGCGGACTCTCAGTCGTTTTAGTGGCGCTTGGTGGGAAGTGTATCGGGATGATGACACTTGCTGACGAAATCAGGGAACATATCTCACAGTCCATTGCAAAATTAAGACATCTTGGTGTTGAGCAGATTATTATGCTCTCCGGAGACAATGAACGGGTGACGAAACGGATTGCCGATGAAGTGGGGATAGATGAATATTATGCAGATATGCTTCCGAAGGATAAAGTTGATTTTGTTGAAGCGCATGTTGGAAAAAAAGGAAAATTAGCGATGGTTGGGGATGGAGTAAATGATGCTGCGGCTCTAGCTAGAGCAGATATCGGTATAGCCATGGGGGTCATCGGGTCTGATGCAGCCATCGAATCCTCTGATATTGCTCTCATGAAAGATGATTTCTCGAAAATTGCTGAGGGTATGACTATCGGTAAATATACAGTGACCATTGCCCGACAGAATTTTATCGTGTGGATTTTTGTCAATGCTGTAGGATTAGGACTGGTCTTTGCCGGCATCATCGGTCCGTCGGGAGCAGCTGCCTACAATTTCGTTACAGATTTCTTTCCCTTGATTAATTCTATGCGGCTTCTACGGTATCATCTGTTTCCCAAGCTTCGGATGAGGATATAGTTGAACTACGCGCTTTTGCGCGCAGAAAAATTTTCTCGATCCGCTGTTCGCAATAGTTACTACTGTTTTTCACCAACATGTGGTAAGCTCGGGAAGCGATCTTCGAAAATTTTTCAGACGCGCCGCGCACTTATAGTAATAATGTATGATTATTGAACTCATCTTTGACGTTGAGACGCAGAAATTGTTTTCCGATATTACCACGGATGATCCCGGGGATCTTGGAATTTCTATCGTATCGGTATACAGACGGGAAATAAATGATGAAGGAAAAGAGATGCGTGGAGAAATGAAAAGCTTTTGGCATCCATCAGTAGATATTCATCCAATAATTGATGACATGTGGGATTGGTTTGAGGAGGCTACCCGCATCATCGGATTTAATTCCAAAAAGTTTGATGTACCGGCGCTCCGGCCACACTATGCAAAAGATTTATCAAAACTTCCCCATTTTGACATCCTTGAAATTGTCCGGAATGTACTGGGAAGAAGAATCAGTCTCAACGCGCTTGCTCAAGAAACATTAGGGACGAATAAAATTGATGTCGGTACCAATGCTGTGTATTACTGGGCAAATAAAACCAAAGAAAATCTTGAAAAACTTCAGTTATATTGTGAATCAGATGTCACTATTACGAAAGAGTTATACGATTTCGGGAGAGAAAAAAAATATCTGAAATATATGGATACAAAATGGAATAAGCTGGAAACTATTCCCGTTGATTTTTCCTATCCTCCAAAAGTTATGGAGTCCCAGATAGGACTTTTTTAGATAGCAGGATTATTGATACTTCCCATAAATAGAATTTCCCCTGATTGATTGTCAACAATAGCAAAGAAAAATGGTTTGTTCACTTCCATAAGGAATGTTTTTTTGGCAGGTCCTGCCGATGTCATACCGACGGAAACGGACGTTACTGCAGCTGCCTCCGTGCCTTTTTCGTTCACATCTATATATGTCTTATGAAGAACGTCAGAGATGAAGATATCTTTTTGTTTTCTCATTCCGGAAAAATCAGCAGTTTCTGAAGAAAACGCCGGAACCATGCCGAGAGTCAGGAGCGGATTTTTTAATGATGCTTTGTATTCAATTTTAAATTTTGGTAATAGCACTGTTCCCTCCATTAATGAGAACGACTTCATCCAGGAATTCCATGTAGCGTGGGTGAGTTGTCCTAAAAATGAGGAAAGTGTTGTCTTGGGAAGCATAATAACCATGGACAACCGTTTATTTTTCCCATACGGAAGCTGTACCCCCTGGAAACTGGTCGTTTCCTGATATAGAAAATCGTTGCGTTCCTGTTTCATGAGGAGATGTTGCAGTTTCGTTTTATCAGGGAGAGTAAAAGGCATCATTTTGGTCAACGTCGCGTCAAATTCATTGGTCCACGTGCCGTAAAAATATATGGCGTTGATGAGATACATGACGACAGAGGGATCAATGGGTTTATCCACAATGGTTGGGATTTTTTCCTTAGTATTTTTAGAAACCCACGCGTTTATGGTGTCAGCAGCAGTGGAGAGGGAAAAATCCAAAGACTGGATTTGGGCATTGTAGTACGCGGTATTGGTAGTAAGGAACGGTTGGAGAAACGTGATGCCTTTTTTCGTCCAGATGGAGTTGGCGATAGAAAGAGTGACCTGCGGGTCGGGATTGGAGAGCAGTTTGATGAGGCCGGAACTTTCAACATTGAGTTTTTTGATATCAATATTGGCAATTTTCATCGTATTTGCCATAGCGAGTTTTGTAGATTCCGAAGCGCCGTTATACGTCATGGATAAAGCAAGAGCGATGCTGGTCGGGGAGATGACGACATTAGTGTCCTCTTTTGTTTTTAAAATGGTTTTGAATATATCAAATCCTAACCCGTTATGGGCAAACGTTATCTCTGATGAGAGCTGGGAAGACGAGCTTGCCGGAAAATTGGCAGAAGGAGAGGAAATAGGGGTTGGAATACTCATGGATGGCGACGGCAAAGCCATTGGAGACGGAGAAGGAGTGGGTTTATTTGTCTGTGGATTGGTTTGGTACCAATATAATCCATAGGCTGCTCCTCCGCCGAAAAGGAGGAAGAGCGTGATGGAGATGATAATGATGAGTGGTGAAATTGATTGTTGGACAGGATTTTTTTGCGGTTCATGAGGAGAAAAAGCATGGTGTATGTCTTTTTTATGCCACCCGGCACTCAAAAGTGCTACATGGATAGCCTCATCGGAAAAACCTTTTTCTCTGGCAGAGGCAATATAACTCAGTAGTTCCTGTTGGGCAGACATACTATCTATAATCCTATGGAATCGGTTTGTTGTCAATGATTGAAGAAATAGATGACGATTTATTTTTGTAAGAAAAAGAGGGCAAATAAACAAGCCAGAATGATGCGGTACCAGGCAAAGGGGATAAAGGTATTGGATTTGATGAACTGAAGAAATGCTTTGACTGCAATGAGAGCGGTCAAAAATGCTCCGATAAATCCAATGATGAGGAGTTGATAGTCGTTTGCTGAAAACGAAAGCCCGTTTTTTATAAGATCCAGACCGGTCGCCGCCACCATAGTGGGAATTGCCAGAAGAAAAGAAAATTCAACTGCTGTCTGGCGGTTTATCCCTGTCGTCATAGCTCCGAATATTGAAGCGGCTGATCGCGATACTCCGGGGATCATGGAAATTGACTGCGTGAGGCCGATAACAAAGGATTGTTTGTACGTAATCTGTTCCAAAGATTCTGTTTTAAATTTTTTGTCCTTCATGAGACGTTCAATGATAAGAAATGCGATTCCGCCGATTCCAAGCGCAAGAACTGTGACAAGTTCATTGCCTAATAAAAATTGTTTGACTATTTTATAAAAAATAAATCCAAGCACGGCCGTTGGGGCAAATGCTACAAGAATTTTTGGCCATAAAGAAATCCGTTGGAGAAGAGTTTTTATATAAAGGACTACGACAGCTAGTATTGCACCGAGCTGAATGATGATTTCAAAACTTTTGACAAATTCTGTAGAGGGAATACCCAGAAGTTTTCCTACCAGAATCATATGGCCTGTCGAGGAGATTGGGAGAAACTCCGTGAGGCCTTCAATGACTGATAGAATGATGGCATGAAGGAAAGACATAATTTTCGGAAAACTCGGAAAACATGGACAATTCAGAAAACCAGAAAACCAGAAAATCAGAATCTCTGAATATCTGATTGTCTGAAATTCCGACTCTCCGACGCTCTGAGTATTCTGAGTTTTCTGAAATCATGAGTTTTCCGAAATTTTAATTACTTCCGCTGGGCATGCTTTCGCTGCCTCTTTTGCTTTTGTCCAATCATCCGGTCCCCATGTTTTTGGGTCTTTTTTAAAAGAGACTACACCGGTTTCCACGGTAAACAAATCCGGCGCAATGGATGCACATACTCCGCAACTGATACATTTCGTTGTGTCTAATTTTGCGTTCATATAATCCTCCTTTCATTATTGTAGACGTTTTGTATTTATATTGTATCGTTTACACCATTCGGTTCCGTTTTTCATGTCTGTACAAACCAGAAGTGATGCGGTTGAGCTTAGACTATAATGTGGGGTGCATACGCCATGACTGCAGGTACCGAAGTACAAATCACGGCTGTCCGTTGTTTGTCCTGAAATGAGTATTGAACCCATGGCACCTTGAGGCACTTCCCAGGATGAATAACTCAATTCATAGTTGACACTTTTTACATTTGCCAGATTGGTGAGCGAAAGTTTTATGCTGTGCGTATTCGGAGAAATCTGTGCTGAGGAATATGAAATACCTGTTGCAGCTGCACGTGGTTTTCTGATGCGAACTTTTGCCGCATAGGTGGGAGGAGCAAAACCGTGCCTGCCGGCAGGCAGGAATAAAAAGCAAAAAGCAAAGGAAAAAATAATGAAAAGAAATCGGTTCATGAAGGAATTATACCCTCCGCAAAAAATATTTGCTACGGGTACCGTCCTTTCTAAGCTGTCCTTCGACTTCGCTCAGGACGAGCAAGAAGGACCTGTATCCGTAATTTACGATATTTGGTAGAATAGGAACCTATGGTAAAGAAAAAAATAGTTATTATTGTTGGAGTTTGTATTGGTTTAATAAGTTTAGGTGGTATTCTTTTTCTTAATCAGCAACGTTTATTTTCTCCAAAAAAAGCAGAAAAGCTTATAGAGGTAAATGTAAGTCCGACTCCGAAAGAAGAATTGTTGCTTTGGGATGATCCGGCTGGATTTTCTTTTCAATATCCAAAAGGATTGACGGTTGATAAACACGATGAAGATACAGAAAATTATGCGCACGTAGAACTGACGAGTGCTAATCATAAAGGAAGAGTCATTGTTTGGGTAAAAGATACAACAGCCACCACGATTGTTCAGTGGCTGAAAAATGAAAAAACTCTCAAGGATGCGGTGAGTGTCGATACTACGCTCGGAGGAAACGAAGCAAAGAAAGTGATGGTCAAAGATCCGATCAAAAAACAAATAACAGCTACTCTTGACGAGGATGTGTTGGTGCTCATTGAAGTAGAGTTTGATGATGAAGGGTATTGGCAGAAGGTTAATGACGAAATTGTCGGAAACATGACATTTAGTACCACTCAAAAAAATGAGACAACCGGTGGAAATTCCGGAGCAAATGAAGCGCCACTCATTGAAGCTGACGAAGTGGAAAGCGTGGAATGAGAGAAGCTTAGAAGTTGAGAGGTATAGAGGGTTAGAAAACCAAAATAATTAAGCTTCTAAGCCACTAAGCATCTAAGCTTCTTTGCATACCACATTTACTCCTCGTATTTATTGTAGTATACTTAGCCTTGTCTTAGGAAGGAAAAGTGTCGGAATCGTCTTTTTGGAACTACGTCGAGTTAGTCCTCGCATCAGTCATCCACAAGCGTATCAGTCCCCAGTTTTTGGTCCTAGGAGAGAAAGGAACCAAAAGTATGGCAGCAAATTTATTTATCGGTAATCTTCCGTATACATTCGATGAAACGAAACTTACGGAACTCTTTGCTCAAGCTGGATCAGTCGTTTCCGCCAAAATCATTTCGGATAAATATTCCGGACGATCACGCGGATTTGGATTTGTTCAAATGAGTTCAGACGAAGAAACAAAAGCAGCTATTGAAAAATTCAATGGCTTTCAAGTTGAAGGTCGACCATTAGTCGTAAACGAAGCACGACCAATGCAGGCACGAAATTAACTTTTTTTATAAAAAGGACCGGGTAATACCGGTCCTTTTTTATTGGGGTTTTGGTGTTGGACTTCCGGACGGACCGGGAGTGGGGAGTGAGGCGCATTTTCCGCTGGTTGGTTCTGTTCCTTTGATGAAAAATTCAGGTCGGTTGAAATAACAGGAAATGGAAAGTACATTTGCCGGGCGTGGGTACGGTTCATCTTGTTTGTCTTTCAAAAGCTCTACGAAAATATCATGCCAAATTGGCGCAGCACCTGTGATGCCTGAAGAAAGATATGGATTCATGGGTGCATTATTATTATTTCCAACCCATGTGGTGACGACATACGATGACGTGTACCCTATGGTCCAGTTATCCCGTTTGTCATTGCTGGTTCCGGTTTTCACGGATACCGTTTTTCCCGGTATTACAAGAGCTGAATTTGGACCAAAGGCGGACGTCCTGGCAGTATTATCTGCCAAAATATTTCCCATGATCCATGCTACTTCCGGTTTGACTGCCTGAATACCTTTTTTTGGTTTATTTTTTTCATATACTTTTCCTGCGTAATCCGTCACTTCTAAAATAGGCATGAGATCGACTCGTTTTCCTTCATTGGCAAAAGTGCCAAATACTTTTGCCATATCCAGTAGCGTCACTTCGGCTGCGCCAAGTGTTATAGATAGTCCATATCTACTGTCATCTGTCCAGCTTTCTATACCCATCATCCGTCCTTTATCGACAATTGCCGGTACTCCGAGTTTTGCGGCAAGTTTTATCGCCGGGATATTGTAGGAATTTGCCAGGGCATACCGAAGTGGTGTCGGTCCATGGAATCGGCTGTCATAATTCACCGGCGCATACGGCACGCTTCCCGGGATTGAATAGACAACCGGACTATCATCAATGATGGAAGCGGCGGTAAAGCCATTTTCCAGAGCCAGCGCATAAGTTACCACTTTTATGGAGGATCCGGGTTGTCTGAAGCTTGTGACAAGATTGACATTGCCCTCTGACGCTACGTCAAAGTAATTTTTACTACCAATCATGGCGAGTATTTCTCCGGTTTTTGGATTGGTAACCAGAGCTGATCCGTTACCAACATTGAGCCTTGTCAGTCCCGCTATCTGTTGGGTAACAATGTCCTGTGCTTTTTCTTGGATATTGACGTCCAGGGACGTTATCACCCGAAGACCTCCGTGTTCCACAAGCCGTGGGCCATATTTTTTTTCCAAAAGATCTTTCACGTACATGACGAAATGCGGAGCACGGATGGCTACACGGGGGGCTATAAAATGAACGGGCTCTGCAAATGCTTTTTCTGCTTGTTCTTTGGTGATATATTTATCTTCAACCATGCGCCGAAGCACTTCGGCCTGCCGTTGAAACGCCTTTTCCGGATGTGTGCCAAACGGAGAGTATTCCGTGGGGGCAGCAGGAAGGCCGGCAATAAGCGCTGATTCAGCCAACGTCAAATCTTTCACTGATTTGCCGAAGTATGTCCTACTTGCAGATTCGATACCCCACGATGTTCCTCCATAAGGAACCTGATTGAGATACATCTCAAGAATTTGTTCTTTGGTATACATACGTTCTGCCCAAAATGCCAAGACAATTTCTTTAATTTTTCTGGAAAGTTTAATTTCCGGGGAAAGAAGCGCTGATTTTATGAGTTGCTGGGTAATAGTCGATCCTCCTTGCACCTGTCCTTTAACGGAAATTTCCCGTACTGCCCGAAGCATGCCTTTTATGGAAAAACCGCTGTGGGTATAAAATTCCCGATCTTCTATGGCAATGGTTGCCTCTTTTATATATTTAGGAATATCCGAAGATGCTATCGGAGTCCGGTTCTGATCTGTATAAAATTCGTACAGAAGCGCACCGTTTCTGTCTAATATTTTTGTTGAAACTTCTAAATCCCTACGGGTCAATAGTTTTGGACTTGGGAGTCCATCAAGCCATTGATATGCCATAAACGGGATGAAAAAAAACAAAATGGTGACTCCTATGCCGAATACGAAGAATTTCGTGTGTTGTAAAAATTGTGGATTCGTGAGGCGTTGCAATTTTGGTCGTGTGTATATGACTGTAGATTTTGATGATTGAACTTTTATTTTTGAAGAGGACAATTGGAATATTGACGGGAAAGAGAACCGCATAGTCGGAATTTTTATTTTTGTCGTACTTTCTATTTGTTTGTTTAATCGTAAAAATACTTTTTTCAGGGAAATAAATATTGAGGTGATGGAAGATAAAACGATTTGGCCAATATCATGAAGGAGATATATAAAGAAATTTAATTTGAGGAAAAGTTTTTTTATGGGGATTGATAATAAAAATGATCCTGTGCGGATACAGACGGTTACAATGAGATTTGGGATGGACCTGATAGCGTCTCCGACAAACGTGAGAAACGATATGATACCCAGCGCGACATTCCGAAGTATGGGTTGGGATTTCTGACTTGATGTTTTACTATTCTTTTTTTTCATACCATAATTATTTCTTTAATCAGCACATCGTAAGTATAAAAGACAATGTCTCATTTGAGCAATACTCTGGTTTGTTCCGTATGAGGACAATCCATACACCAGAGAGATACCGGATCTTTCAGAACCTGATGTTCCTGCATTTCCGTATTATCCGTTTTTCCCGGCGGGGCGATATCTCCCGTGGCTTTATCGATGAGGATTGATTGTTTTAATTGTTCTTTTTCCGTAGGTTCCGTCCCTTTCCAGAAATATTCAAACCGGGTTTGACAGCCTTTATCTCCATTTGACGGTTCTTCACCATTGGGAGGAAGAAGTCCTGATATAGTACATATTTGTTTTCCGATGACACCCTCCGGTTGTTTGGGCCACAGATCCGCTTTTCCCTCCAATACTTTTTTCATAAGTTTATTCCATATAGGAGCAGCCCCGGTGACTCCTGATACGAGAGACCGGTTCATCGGAGTATTATCATTGTTTCCTACCCAGACGGCCACCAGGATCTGCGGGGTAAATCCAATCGTCCAGTTATCCCGGAGATCGTCCGTCGTTCCTGTTTTCACTGATATTGCGTGTCCCGGTATGAACAAAGTGGAATTTGGTCCAAACGCATCCTGTCTGGCATTGTTGTCCAGAAGAATATGAGAAATAAGAAAAGCGGTTTCGGCAGATACTACCCGTGTGCCTTTTAGAAGCAACTGGGAGGGAATGGTTTTATCTAAATTCGGATCTTTGTTTTCCTCCAGTACTTTACCGTTTCTGTCAATAATTTTGCGGATTGCGACAAGGTCTTTTCGGATCCCACTATTGGCAAACACTCCAAATGCTTCTGCCATGTCCGTCATTTGTACTTCACCTCCGCCCAGCGTGAGGGATAGTCCATAATATTTTGGTTCTTTGAATGTATCAAAGCCAAACGCTGATGCAGACGCAACCATGGTTTCCAGAGTGTTCATGTAAAGCATTTTAACTGCCGGAATATTGTAGGAGTTGCCAAGGGCAAACCGAACCTGTACCGGACCATGGAATTTTCCGTCATAATTTTTCGGGCAATAATTTGCTTGATTTATTATCCCCCAACATGTCGGTTCATCCAACAGCATCGTCCCAGGAGTTATGAGTTTATTTTCTATGCCAATTGCATAATTGACCGGTTTTATGGATGATCCGGGTTGACGGAGTGCTGTGGTCACATTATAGCTCCCTGAAGGGGTGGCAAAGTAATCAGTGCTTCCCACCATTGCCAATATTTCGCCTGTTGCCGGCTTGGTGATGAGTGCCGCGGCATTGCCGACTTTCATATATTTAATTTTTTCAATATCTGCAGCAATGGAGGCTTGCGTGTATTCCTGGAGATCGAGGTCCAAGGTTGTGATAATTTTTAATCCGCCACGTTCTACGAGATTTTCTCCGTATTTTTCGACCAGCTGCTCTTTGACATACATGACAAAGTGTGGTGCTTTGATATTAGTGGGTTTAGCAAAAACAATGGGTGTATTTTTAGCTTCTTCTGCCTGTTTTTCGGAAATATATTTATCCTCCACCATCCGTTTGAGCACTGCATGTTGCCTTTGGATAGCAAGTTCCGGCTTACTACCAAAAGGAGAATAGAGTGTTGGGGCTTGAGGGAGTCCTGCAAGGAGACTTGACTCTGCAAGATTGAGATCTTTGACATTTTTTCCGAAATATTTTTCTGATGCCGTGCCTACTCCCCATGCAGTACCGCCATAGGGAACCTGATTGAGGTACATTTCCAGTATTTTGTCTTTGGAGTAAAGAAGTTCTACCCAAAAGGCCAGGATAATTTCTTTTACTTTCCGGGTAACGGTCCGCTCCGGAGTCAGAAGGGCTGATTTGACGAGTTGCTGGGTTATCGTTGATCCTCCTTGGAGTTGTCTGCCGGTAACGGAAGCTGCAAGAGCGCGAAGCATTCCGCCGATAGGATTTATTCCTCCGTGTTTGTAAAAATCTTTATCTTCAATGGCTATGGTTGCTTTTTTTACATTGTCCGGAATTTCCGAAAGAGGGACCAGAGTGCGGTTTTGATCTGTGAAAATATCAAACAACAACGTGTCATTTCTGTCATAGATTTTTGTCGATGCAGATACTTCTTTGAAATTTAGTCTTTGAGGATTTGGAAGATCTTTGAGAATAAAAAAATAAAAAGAAAAAACAAATGCTGCAGGAATAAGCCAAAAACTGTAGAACCATAGCCTGTGTTTTTTCCTTTGGAAGAAATTTATGATACGCATCATGCCTTCATTATATAGAATTATGGATATTTGTTGTATACTGAATTAATGCCTGAAGAAACATTTGCTCTGCTTTCCGATCATCAGCTTCCTCCAGCGTATTATTTTTTCAATGGAAAAGAGTGGATTGCTTCCAAAAGCGGAAAAATTACAGAGATTGCATCTCCGGTTGACGGAGAAATTGTCGGGAAATTGCAGGTGGTTTTGCAGGATGAAATAGATGCAGTTTTAGAAAAAGCAAAAGCAGTGCAGCCTGCCTGGGAAGCAACGCCCCTACACTCCCGCGTGAAGATGATGCACTTGGCCGCTGATTGGATACGACAGATGGAAGAGTACTGTACCAACCTACTCATGCGTGAGATAGGGAAAACAATGGCGGACGCCAAAAGTGAAATAGTACGGACTGCTGATCTTATTGATTACATTGCAGATGAAGCGATATCACTTCGCGGAGAAACACTGGATAGTGATAATTTTCCTGGATTTGAAAAAGGAAGGACAGCAATCGTTGAACATGTTGCCCACGGCGTCGTTGTTTGTATCGCCCCGTTTAATTATCCAGTCAATTTATCAGCAAGCAAAATCGTACCGGCGCTTCTTATGGGAAACACGGTTGTTTTCAAACCTCCGACTCAAGGAGGTATCAGCGCACTTCACATGATTCAATTATTTCTCAAAGCAGGACTACCGGAAGGAGTGCTTTCTACTGTTACCGGTAGTGGAGAGGAAATTGGAGATTATCTTATCAGTCATAAAAATGTGCAGATGGTTGCATTTACCGGATCAAGCGATGTGGGAGTGCATATCGCTGAGAAAGCAGGAATGATTCCTCTTCTTTTTGAATGTGGAGGGAATAATCCTTCTCTTGTCCTTCCTGATGCGGATATGGAAGGAACAGCCAGAGAAATTATCAAAGGCGGGTTTTCCTATGCTGGTCAACGCTGTACGGCGATAAAATATGTTCTTGGAACTCAAAGCACGCTGGATACTCTTCTTCCTATTATAGCTACTAACATGAAAGATATGGTCATGATGGGAGATCCGCGAAGTCCTGAAACGAAGATGGTGGGACCGGTAATTTCCGAATCTGCAGCTCAAAAAATTCAATCAACGGTTGATGAAGCAGTTGGTTTGGGAGCAGAGATAGTTATGGGCGGAAAAACAAAAGGAAAATATGTAGAACCGACAGTGTTGAAAAATGTAAAGCCGGATATGAAGGTTGTGGTCACGGAAGTATTCGGGCCGGTGATTTCTTTTATTGCCGTTACCTCAATTGATGAAGCTATTGCAATTATTAATAATTCTACGTACGGACTTCAGGCATCGGTGTTTACCAAAGATGAAGGGACGGGTCTGGTTATTTCCAAAAAAATTAATGTCGGAACAGTACAGATAAATGGGTCTCCTCAGCGCGGTCCCGATCATTTCCCATTTATGGGAATTAAACATTCAGGACTTGGTGTGCAAGGAGTGCGATATAGCCTTGAAGCTCTGTCCCGATTGAAATCAATAGTGATAAATAAGCCTAGTTAAAGAGAGTCTGCGCGTATGGCGAGAAATCTTGAAGGTGAATCACAAAAAAGTAGTGTGTATCTCCGTGGACACGAAAAAGATATTGCCCCTCATGAATTGGTATTTACTTCAGAGCAGCAAATGATTCTTGAGAGGAAAAATTTTATTATTTACCAACTTACCGGTCAGTCCGTCGTTTCACTGAGAGAACAAGGATATCCATTTTGGTCTTATTGGTATGAAGATGAACCGCTTGAAGCCGTTGTTTCTTTCCGCACAGAAGTTGCTATCAATCCTCACACGTTTTTTCTTCCGAAAAGTAACGAAAAAACTTTGGATGAACAGCTCTCTATGATGGAAGAATTTAGTAGGAAAATTGAGAGTGATGTCGCAGGGACGATCGCAATTCTTGGAAATGTTGCTGATTATACGGAGCTTGCATTTGTTCACTTGAGGAAAAAGGGGCAACGATTATTCGGAAAGGATTTTGATTATCATTATACTCGTACCACGACACCGGTGGACGAGTCTCTTGTTGCACTGGTTGGTTGTTTTGAGGATGATGGTGGATTGAGTATTGATTTTAATCATAAAAATGATTGTTATCGTAGTGTATGGGTTGTGCCCCTGGTAATTCCTGCTTCAGCTGTCGGACGCTGAACGATCAATCTGTTTTTGGAATTTTGACGCTAATAATCAAAATGTGAAAGTCTATATAGATTGATTTGACAAGTAATAACCTTTCATATAGCATGAGGAAAATATTGATGTTTTTTTAAAAAAAAGATTTTATGTGTGGCATATTTGGCTATATCGGTTCGAAACAAAATGCAGCGGAATTGGTTTTTGATGGATTAAAAAAACTTGAATACAGAGGGTATGACAGTTGGGGAGTAGCTGCTGTATTAGAGGACAGAAAACAGAAAACAGAAAACAGAAAAATTGCAATTAAGAAACATATTGGAAAGATTGGGAATGCGACCGTGAATGATATGCCCAAAAGTACATTGGCGTTTGGACATACGCGATGGGCAACACACGGCGGTGTGACCGAAGAAAATTCCCACCCACATCTGGATTGCACCGGTACGATTGCCGTAGTGCACAACGGCATTGTTGAAAATTTTGAAGAATTGAAAGAAGAATTACTCAAGTCTCACCACCGGTTTATTTCTGAAACTGATACTGAAGTGATTGCGCATTTGATAGAGAAATACGAAAAAATATTTTCATTTGAGGAAGCGGTGAGAAAAACATTTAATCGTTGTAGCGGGCTAAATGCTATTGTCGCAGTGCATAGTGCTAAACGGGTAATGGTAGCAGTGAGAAACGGATCACCACTCGTTCTCGGGTTTGGCACAGGTGAAAATTTTATCGCAAGTGATGCATCAGCCCTGCTTTCACACACGAGAGAAGTCCAATTTTTGGAAGATGGGGATATAGCAGTCGTGAACGATCACCGCGTTGAACTTGCCAACGTTCTTTCGGGAAAAAAGCGTCCGGTGAAGAAATTGACGCTTGATTGGACTATAAAAGAGGCAGAAAAAGGTACATATCCGTTTTTTATGCTGAAGGAAATATATGAACAACAGGCCGTCATCAAAAGCATTGCGCATACGTCTGTTACTCAAATTGAAAATTTGGCAAGTAGTATAAAAAAATCTTACGGGACGTATATGCTTGGTTGTGGAAGTGCTTTTTACGTGTCACTTGCTGGAAGTTATCTGTTTTCCAAAATTGCAAAACGGCATGTCAATTGTGCTATTGGGAGCGAATTTGGATATCATGTGGACTTTTTGACTCCCAAAAGTACCGTGATTGCTCTTTCTCAATCAGGAGAGACCATGGACATATTGGAATCAGTGAAAAAGGCAAAAGAAAAAGGTGCAACAATTGTCGCAATTACCAATGTTCTTGGATCAACGCTCTACAGAATTAGCGATGAGAAAATTCTCATTGGTGCGGGACCGGAAATTGGCGTTGCATCGACAAAAGCAGTGACCGGTAAACTAGCCACTCTTGTCCTTTTGGCGTATGCCTTGTCGGGAAACACAAAAGAAGGGGTACGAGTGTTGATCCAAGCGGCGGAGTCCGTATCAAAATTGTTAGAAAAAGATTCTGTCGGGCGGATAAAAAATCTCGCAAAAAAATTAATACAGATAGAGCATATTTATGTCATTGGTCGGGGTCTTTCCTATCCTGCAAGTTTGGAAACTGCGATAAAAATTAAAGAAATTTCCTATATTCATGCTGAAGGCATGGCGGCAGGGGAATTAAAACATGGTCCATTGGCACTTGTGGACAAAGGGACACCCTGCATAGCGTTTCTTCCGAATGATGAAACGTACGGGGCAAATCTGGCCGGTGCTATGGAAATGAAAGCCCGTGGCGGGTATATCATCGGTATTTCTCATAAAAATCATGAAGTGTTTGATATATGCCTACCGGTAGTAGATGCCAGAGAAGCGACAATTATTCCCAATATTGTCACAGGACAATTATTGGGATATTACCTGGCGATCCTTAAAGGATTGGATCCTGACAAACCAAGGAATCTCGCCAAAAGCGTGACGGTAAAATAGTTTTTTAAGAGAGATAGTATCTTCTTACGAATTTGATTTGGTCTGTGGTATATCCCAAAGACATAAGTTTTTGTTGAATAGTTGCTTTGGAAACTCCATTTTTTTCCATGGATTTCGTTATGGAGAGAATGGTTTCTGTCGTTTCATAGGGAAATATTATCCATCTTGCATTGGGAACTTGTTTAGCAAAATAATCAGGTCTATATACAGAATGGGGTTTGAAAAACATCGTGACGGTGGAAATTTTCTTTGGCTTGAAGCGTTTTAAGTATGAAAGCGCCCGTTTGATGGTAACACCTGAGTCTGCCACGTCATCAACTAAGAGTATGTGTTTTCCCATAATAGGCGATTTTAAAGGTTCGGTAATAGTAACTTCTCCTTGTTTTTGGATGTCGGTAAAACTTTGAATAGTAAATGTGGCTACGGGAATCCGCAACAAATCAGATAAAAGGTGTCCGAATGTCAATCCGCCTCGGGCAATTGCCACAATTTGATCTATTTTTGAGGAGTGTGAAAGAATGGTAGCGCTGAGTTTTTGGCTAAGATTGTGATAGGTCGTCCAATCGACCGGATAATATTGAATATCCATACTTTATGGTAATCCCACCCTTGACCTAAGTCAATATCAGCTTATAATAGATTCATGGAAGAGCACGTAACGCTCAAATATTCAAGTATAGCTATTTCCGGTCCGCCCGGCGCCGGTAGGTCTACGCTTCTCAAAAACTTGAAGCCAATGGTTGAGCCTCTCGGTTGGGAAATATTTTCCGGTGGTGATTGGGCGCGGCAGTTTGCGATAAAAAATGGAAAGCACGATCCGAATGATCCTACACATCATAAGGCAACTGACTACGGAGAGGACATCGATCATCAAATCGATTTATCCCTCAGAGATAAACTTAGCAATCCGAAAACACATGTCTTAGTCGAATCATGGATAGCGGGTTGGAATATGCGGGGATTGAATCATGTCTTGAAGGTACTTCTCATGTGTGATGATGCACTGCGCATTGACAGGGTTGTAAATCGGGATAATATTTCTGTAGAAAAAGCAAAGGCGCATTTACATGACCGTGAAGAAGCGAATCTTGGGAAATGGTCAACAATGTATGCTGTTTTACAAACAGATTTTTGGGATGTGAAGTATTATGATTTGGTTATCAACACGTATTCCCATGGGCCTATGGAGACATTAAATCTGGTTCTTCAGGCATTGGGATATTTTTCTGCTAACGGTCAAGAAAAGCAAACACCATAACATATGATTCCCGATGAAAAGATAATACATGCTCTATGGGACACATATCACTTTCCTCAAAATAAACAAATGCATTCTGAGATGGTTGCAAGAGTAGCATTGACACTTGCAAAAAAATGGAAACAGCAAGATGCATCAATTACCATTGATGTAAATCTTTTATTGGCCGCTGTACTTCTTCACGATATAGATAAAAACATTGAAAAATTAGAAGGAGAGCTGCATCCGGATGCAAGTGTGCGGATATTAAAAAAAGAAGGTATGGGTGAAGTAGCTGAAGTGATCCGAACACATCCGTTGCACATGATTTGTAAGGATATTACGGCTCCGAAAACAATTGAACAACAATTGTTGTTTCTTGCGGATAAAATGACAAAATATGAATGTATCGGTATCGATAAACGGTTTTTGATATGGAGAGAAGAGGATTATGACGAAGAGTCTCAAATAATTCTTGACACAGCATATCCAAAAGTGGTCAAACTTCGGGATAAAATTTTAGTGTCTGCGGGAATTACCGAAGAAGAGCTGATACAATTGGTGAAATAATGTATACTGGTATAAGGTAAGAAAAAATGTATTAACATAATACAATAGGATTACCCGCCTATTCTAACTTCAAGCCTTTTCACTCCGACGTAACGTCGGAGACGGCTTGAAGAGCGAATTTAGGCGGGTCTAAGAAACACTAAAACTCTCCCTTTGGATCGTTTAAGTGTTTCTAAGAAAGGGATTACACATGAAGAAAATAATGGTTGTCTGTTCTTTTATACTGTTTTTTATCGTAGGATTAGCAGTCCATCCTGTGTTGGCTGTTGAAACAATTACCGTAGCAGGTGGAGAAACGGATTCAAGTCAGCTCCAAATGGAAACAACGGAAATACAATCTCTTCCCGTTGTTCAAAAATCAGAATATACACTTCCGTATCCGGGAATGTTGCCTGATCATCCGTTGTACTTTTTGAAACGATTGCGCGATACAATATTAGAGAAGCTTATTTCTGATCCCATCAGAAAGACGGAATTTTACATACTCCAATCCGATAAACGATTGCAAATGGGCGTTATGCTCATGAATGTCGGAAAAGGAAGTCTCGGAGAGTCAACGATATCAAAGGCTGAAAAATATATGGAACAAGCCGTATCAGGAATCTCTCTGTACAAAAAAAGCGGTGGCATCATCCCTCCATACATCATTGAACAGTTAGAAAATGCAACCGCTAAACATCAGGAAGTCATTTCTGATCTTATTGGAGGCGCAAATGAAATAGAAAAGGGCGGACTCCAAGGATCATTATCTCTATTAATAGAACTGATATCTTCAATTGGATCGCTTAAGCAGTGATGTTTGAGTACTAAAGGTATTGACATAATCAGTGTTTGATAAAAATATCGGAGCATTTTCCGTACTATTTCCTCATATTATATTCTTCTGAAGCTAACAACGGATATTGAGTATCTTTGATATAAATCTTGGTAGTTGACACTCCTTTATTTAGTGTCTTATTATCTTTTTATGCCACACAGATAGCGTTTGAGTTTTCACATTGGAAACCATATGAAATGTCCTTCGGCAGGCTCAGGACGTCATCAGAATAAAATATGAAATGTCCGTATTGTGATAATAAAGATACCGATGTCATAGAAACAAGAGACAATGAAGATTTGACGGTGACACGAAGGAGGCGTAGTTGTGGTAAGTGTGAAAAACGGTTTACCACATATGAACGGATGGAACAGGTGCCGCTCACGGTTGTCAAAAAAGATGGCAAACGCGAAACATTTGATCGGGAAAAATTAAGACGTGGTATATGGCGGGCAAGCGGAAAAACGACGCTCAAAGCAGAAGACGTAGACCGCATTGTTGATGAAGTTGAAAAAGAGCTGATTGGCGGAGAGGCAACAGAATTTCCAAGCAAAAAAATCGGGGAATTGGTGGCAAGACGTCTTAAAAAAATTGACAAAATAGCATACATCCGTTTTTCCAGTGTATTTCGACAATTTGTCGATATAGAGGATCTTGAAAAAGAAGTGCATAAACTGATATAAGTCAAAAGTAAAAACTAAAAAGTTAAAATTTAAAATAGTTTATCTTTTCTTTTTACTTTCGATTTTTTTTACTTTTAAGTTTTTTTATTATGGATCTCACAGGAATTGCTCAAACAGTATTTTTAGACAGGTACGCCCTCAAAGATAAAGAGGGGAATTCAATTGAAACAAATCCAGAACAGATGTGGAGACGTATCGCTCATGCAGTGGCGCAGATGGAAAAAAAGAGCGTACGACATCTTTGGGAGGAGAAGTTTTATGATGCTATGCAGGATTTTGTGTTTGTCCCCGGCGGAAGGATTTTATCAGGAGCAGGATCAGGATATAAAGTGACGTTCTACAATTGTTTTGTCATCCCAAGCCCGAAAGACTCCAGAGGCGGTATATTAGAAACACTCAGCAACATGGTGGAGATTATGGCCAGAGGAGGAGGGGTAGGAATAAATCTTTCATCACTCAGACCTCGCGGAGCGCGCGTGAAAAAAGTCAATGGATTTTCTTCAGGTCCTATCAATTGGGCGGAACTTTTTTCTGTGGCGACCAAAGATATTATTCAACAGGGAGGTACCAGAAGAGGTGCTCTCATGCTTATGCTTTGGGACTGGCACCCGGATATAGAAGAATTTATCACCGTCAAAGAGGATTTACAAAAAATTAACGGAGCAAATTTATCAGTATGTGTGTCGGATACATTTATGGAAGCGGTGAAAAGTGACGGGGATTGGGATTTGTGTTTTCCTGATAAAGATGATCCCGAATACGATACGAAATGGGATGGATATTTACCAAATTGGAAAAAATTAGGAAAAAAAGTTATTGTGCACAAAACTGTAAAAGCACGGGAGATTTGGGATTTGATAGCCAAAGCCGCATGGAAATCTGCAGAACCGGGAGTAGTGTTTATGGAGCGGTACAATAAACAGTTTAATAATTATTATTATGAATTCGTCAATTGTGTAAATCCATGTGGAGAAGAGGGGCTTCCGTATTGGGGGGTGTGTAATCTATGCTCCATCAATGTAGCAGCTCTCGTCAATAAAGATGGAGAGCTAGATTATAAACGGCTAAAAGACGTGGCGCGCATAGGAGTTCGGTTTCAGGATGATGTCGTTGATGCAGATGTTTATATTTTTGATGATATTAAAAAAGTGCAGTTGCAGGGAGAACGCAGAATCGGGCTTGGCACTATGGGATTGGGAGATGCACTGATTAAAATGAAAATTCGTTACGGGTCACCGGAAAGTCTGGAAGTTATTGATAAAATTTATAAAACAATCAGGGATGCCGCATATGAGTCTTCCATAGATAACGCAAAGGAGAAAGGCGCATTTCCAAAAATTGATATTAAAAAATATTTGGATGGATATTTTGTGAGCAAGCTTCCGGAAGCGCTCAAGAAAAAATTGAAAAAGTATGGAATACGCAATTCATTGCTCCTTCAACAGGCACCAACAGGATCAACGTCACTTTTGGCAGGAGTGTCTTCAGGAATTGAGCCCGTATATGAATTTGAATACATTAGAAGGGATCGGTTAGGAGAGCACACACTTCGTCACCATTTATTTGATCAGTGGTATGCATCATTTGTTAGTGAACATGGCCGTGAGCCGACAAAAGAAGATCGTCCATCATATTTCGTTTCCGCAAATGATTTGACTCCGGAAAATCATGTAGAAGTTCAGGCGGCAATTCAAAAATATGTAGACGCATCCATCAGCAAAACAGTAAATGCTCCTTCAACACATTCTATGGAAGATGTGAAGCGTTTGTATACACTGGCGTATGATTTAGGATGCAAAGGTATCGCATATATGAGAGAAGGCAGCAGAGAAGGAGTTTTGACAAGAAACCCTCCTACGCCGGAGGCTACGGAGGGCAAGGAACAGCTCGTTTCAACTCCACTGGTTCCCGAAGTGAAGCCTCGGCCAATGGTTCTCAATGGGTCAACATATGAAACAGATACCCCAGTGGGAAAAGCATACATCACCATAAATACAAATGGAGGGAATCAGCCGCTTGAATTATTTATAAATGTGGGAAAAGCAGGGAGTGATGTGACAGCGATGGCTGAAGGATTAGGAAAACTGATTTCTCTTACGCTTCGTGTGGCGTCTCCTATTCCTCCTATAGAACGGGCACAAAAAATTGCAAGTATGCTTATCGGTATCGGTGGGGCTAGAAGTTTAGGATTTGGAGTCAACCGTATACGAAGTCTTCCGGATGCTGTAGCAAAAGTGATAGATAAACATTTTGGATTTTTTCAAAAACACCGTTTGGATCAGGTGTCCCAGCCGGCAGAACGGGTACCGACTAACGGAAACGGCATGAATGAAGAAAACGGTGATGTTGCGAAATTACTGGAGAAAATTGAAGCGTCGTCCCAAAAACCACTAATTATAGAAGAAACGCAAAAGCGTATGGTAACTGTGGATTTGTGTCCAAAGTGTGGGGAGGGAAGTCTTGTTTTTGAAGAAGCATGTAAAAAATGTTATAGCTGTGGATACTCAGAGTGTTAATCCGGAAAACTCGGAAGACTCAGAGTATCAGAGAATCAGAATATCGGAGAATCGGAAAATCAGACATTCTGACTATCTGATTGTCTGACATTCAGATCTTCTGAGTATTCCGAAAAGTATTGTTTATGTCTATCTATACCCGTACCGGAGATTTTGGAGAAACTTCACTTTTTGGAGGAAAACGGGTTTTCAAGTGCGATGATATAGTTGATCTATATGGATTAATAGATGAACTGAATAGTTATATAGGTTTGATTGTTAGCATGACACCTGTTGTTGAGGTGCAGGAATTTTTACAGGAAATTCAAAAAGATTTGTTGGCCATAGCCTCTTTTTTGGCAGGAAGTAAAGGTGACATTTCGTCTTTTCCCAAACGTGTTGATGAAATGGAATCCCGTATAGACAAAATGGACGACACACTGCCGTCACTTCAGCACTTTATACTTCCTGGAGGGTCATCTCTTGCATCACACATTCACGTAACCAGAAGCGTTGTACGGAGAGCGGAGCGTAAAGCAGTACGTGTTTTCAAAGATATTGTTGAATACTCCCATATAGACGAGAAACATATGAAGCATATACTCCAGTATTTCAATCGCTTGTCCGATTTTCTTTTCGTCCTTGCCAGATTTCTCAACAAAAAAGAGAATATTATCGACATAGTATGGGTGGGGAATAAGAAGGAATAAAATAATCTCTGGTAATTTTTTGTAGTATCGTGTATTCTAGTAATTGAATAGTCTATAACCGTAAGACAAAGAGGAACACTGTGTAAATCAGTGGCTGTGCCGCAACTGTAATCCGGCTGGTGTCGACGAAGTCGACATGATAGTCAGGAAGCCAGGAACTCTTTCTTACGAAAAAATCCCGAGCAGGAAATCTATGAAAAAAAGTATTCTTATTGCTGCGGTTAGTATTTTTTTGGGATTGAGTATTTGGAAAGGATATCAAATATTTCAAATTCCTAAAGTTATTCAAGAAAAATCAGAAGTATCTGTTTTAGGTGAACAAATAATTCCCCGGGTTACGTTGACTTTAGTTAACGAGGAGAGTGTGGCGACATATTCAAATGTTTTGGCTCCGACTGTATTTGAAGCTTTGCAAAGGGTTGCAACTGATAATCAAATACCCCTGAAAACGAAACAATATGATTTTGGCATATTTGTTGAAGAAATTGGAAATAAACCAATGTATTCAGATTATGCATGGCTTTATTTCATAAATGGCGTATCAGGAGATGTAGCAGCGGACAAAAAAACGATTAAAACCGGTGATTTGATCGAGTGGCGGTATGTGAAACCAACTTTTTAATATGGAAATATTATTTTTTATTTGCATAAGTGTTATCTCCAGGCTTATTCCTCATATTCCGAATATGACGTCGGTTGGTGCCATGGCCCTTTTCACCGGATCAAAATATCGGTTGATTACATCCGTTTTTATCGTGGGAGTTTCTATGATATGTTCTGATTTTATTTTAGGATTTCATCCTATCATGTGGGCGACATACGGAAGCTTTTTTATCGCAGTACTTTTGGGAAGAATTTTAAAAAAACAGAATAATTGGAAATTGATCGGGGTGATCACGCTGATTTCGTCTTTTCAATTTTTCATTTTGACGAATGTTGCTGTTTGGATCACTGGTCTTATGTATCCCAAAACACTAGCGGGACTCGTACAGTGTTTTGTCATGGCGCTTCCGTTTTTCCGTAATTCACTTTTGGGGGATTTGTTTTATACCACGATATTTTTTGGAGCATTTGAAATTGTGGCAAAATTGAGATACCTACACCGCATACGTATCCTCGCATGGACATGATTATTCACACGATACTGGGTATTGGTTCGAGTCGATTTGCTCGATATATGGCAGGATGTGTATGTGAACACTCTGACATTTTTTATAATAAAATTGAAGACTATAATACGACGCGATTGATGGAGTCGGGAATTAAGATGATTGATGCACAAATGTTAGCGCACCAACTTGTTTTTGAGAATCGGACGGTTGATGATACATATCTTGAACAAGACGAAAATGGAATAGAAGGAAAAGGGCCGCAATTTTCACTCACATCAAATGGTGATGTTTATTTTTCCGGATTTCACGGCTCCTTGAATACAATGTATGCTGATCAGCAAATAGTTTTGCCGGATATGTATGATTCGGAAGAACATAAGACAGTACTCTCTGCATATGAAGCTCTTCGAAATGGTGCTACACAAGCAGCTCATATAGTTCATCATTATAATGAAAAGGGAGAATTAGATGTGCGAGATGTTGTTGTTTTAACATATGATCATGAAACGAATACTGGACAGATGCATATTCTTAATATTTCTCAAAGAGGGAAAAATCATCAATCTTTGGAAAGTGCCCACGATGCGATGCAAAAGCGTTTAGGTGGTTTTGAAGAAAAAATGAAAGCAGATAGCGTTTTTCTTTTTGTCCGTGAAGAAAAACCAATTGATCCACTATCTTTTTTTCGTGAAAAAATAAATTCATCCAAAATTCAGGAAGCAAATACTTCTTTTTTGTATGATTATCTGACAGAACCTGTAAAGGAATTTGATACGGTTCAACAATTCCAGGAGGTAGTGTCAATAGTTCGTACGGTAGTTCATGTGGATACATTTGAAGACGATATTCCATATGTGCTCCCTAGATTTCTTGAGCAGTTTATAAAACAAGATGAAAAAGATGAATTATGGAAGCGGAAAATTCAAGAGAAAAAGAAACAGAATGATGGTGTTGATCAGACACATGATTCTCAGGAAACAGTGAGCGATGAATTTTCAAAGGAGACCTTTCATGTTGCTACACATTTTGAAAGACAAGAAAAAAAATTCTTGGAAGAGAAAAAGAAACAGAATGATGGTGTTGATCAGACACATGATTCTCAGGAAACAGTGAGCGATGAATTTTCAAAGGAGACCTTTCATGTTGCTACACATTTTGAAAGACAAGAAAAAAAATTCTT
>Ga0247841_10004074_pt1 | contig 25720 bp, 14 predicted proteins | sample LaCruzMarch2015__2_FD_192410 | JGI IMG/M metagenome (GOLD analysis project Ga0247841, IMG submission 192410) | Freshwater microbial communities from meromictic Lake La Cruz, Castile-La Mancha, Spain - LaCruzMarch2015_18m | ecosystem: Environmental > Aquatic > Freshwater > Lake | place: Spain... | reverse complement strand
AATCGCTTTTCAGAAGATATTGACTCAGTATATGATTCTTAATGATATTGAATACGAGGACATTGATATAGGAACATTCTTTGAATTTTATCCAGGTGACATAGTTATTGTAGAAGACGCATTTGATGAAGAATATCAATTTAAAGCCTTAAAAATCAGTTCTTTTAGTTCCTATCCCGATAGAAAATATTTTCATTTCAAGTATAAGGCTACTTTAAGACAAATTCCTACTACTCCGGAGAAAGCAGAGGAATTTAAAGACGAAATATTAAGAATCAAGCATGAAATCGCTGCCGGACAATTTGTATATAAAGGGATAAAAGAGACCATTCAAAAGATGGATGTTTACCTCCTTGGATAAGGTCGCTAGTCAAATAATGAAGATTCGTTTTGTACTCAATCCATTTTCATTCGTATTTCTTCTTGCAGGTGGACAAAGTTATTATGTTGTTTTAGAAACTTTAGATACAGAAGAAGCCACCTACATTTGGCGTACTCCTAAAGACAAAGCAACCCTAATGGAAGAAGTAAAACAAATTGACAACTAGCTGAACATTATTAGAGATAAAGGAAGACAGAATTTTTTAGAAGTCAGCCCTGATAACTTCACTCGAATTTTACATGATTATTCAGATAATAAAAAAGGATTTATAATTTGGAAATCAGCCATTGAGGAATTAATCTAAACCTGAACCAATTTTTCTGAGAAGGGGGTAATCCTTCAAACCAGGTTCCCGATCGGAATCAAAGGAAGGATTAGTTGGTAATAAATTTATGGGTCGGAAATAAGAAGCAACGGCAAATTGGAAAGAATAAGATAAAATAGGGAGAAAGTAGGGATGAAAATTTTGGTGTTAATTAAAAAAAATCCTAAAGTGACAACGATATAAAGACATGGACCTTTTAGAGTGAAGATGGTTGGTAGTATTTTATTTGCTATATGTAGATTTGTGTGGCTCACTTTCAGTGGAATATGATACAGGATAAGATAAAAGGCAGAATAATAATAATTTCCATAACTTTGACCAACCTAATAAGGATATGACAGAATGAAAATAGATAATTTAACTTACAGAGACAATGCCCTTAAATGGGCATTGGAAAAAGCAGATTTTGAAGCACTTACACTATTAGTTGGAGCTTCAGGGGTTGGTAAGACGCAAATTTTGAAATCAATTCTTAACTTGAAGAATGTGGCCAGTGGTAAATCAATTAGTGCCATTTATTGGGAAATTACTTTTGAAACATTGAATGGAAATATTTACGAATGGATAGGTGAATATGAGAACAAAGGAGACATTGATTTTTTAGATGATGAAGATGAAGAACTAATAAGACACAAACCCTCAATTCAGTTTGAATCACTGCATCTTAATGGAAAAATCATTGTTGACAGACACAATAATGAAATTATTTTCAACGGTAACAAAACAGTAAAATTACCTAATCAACAAAGTGTAATTTACCTTTTGAAAGAAGAAGACTTAATACAACCAGCATTCGAAGGTTTTGGTAAAATTCTTTTTAGTGACCATACAGATTCTACCAAAGAGGCTTATCGAATTAAGTTTTCAGACACACAGAAACTTTTAAAAAGTTTAAAAACAATTTCTCAAATTCAAGAAGCTAAAGAGGATATTAGGATTAAACTTTTTCTCGCTTACAAAAATGTTCCTGAAATTTTTGAAATTATTAAAGAAAGATACATCGATATTTTCCCTCAGGTTGAAGACATAAAAGTTGAACCTTTAAGTATGGATGATGAAAATCTTCCTATGTTTTTTAAAGAGTATCCGTTTATTCAGATAAAAGAGAAAGGAATTGAAAATTGGATAAAACAAGACAACATATCATCGGGTATGTTTAGAAGTCTGGTTCATATTAGTGAAATATACCTATGCAGTGAAGGCTCTGTATTTTTAATTGATGAATTTGAAAATAGCCTTGGAATAAATTGTATTAATGAATTGACTTACGACATTTTATCCTCAAAACGTAAAACTCAATTTATCATAACAAGTCATCATCCTTATATCATCAATAATGTGAATTACACAAATTGGAAACTAGTAACCCGAACAAAAGGGGTTGTTAAGACCCATAAACCTGAAAAGTTCAATATAGGAAAATCTAAGCACGATGCTTTTATGCAACTTGTCCAGTTAGAACAATATCAAACAGGTTTAGAAGGATGAATTTATATATTATTGTTGAAGGCAGGAGAACAGAAAAGAAAGTTTATCCTGAATGGTTTAATTTTTTAATACCAGAATTAAATAGGGTTAATTGGGCTTTTGAAGCAACGCATAACAACTATTTCCTTTTTAATGGAAATGGGTTTCCTTCATTATTACACAATCACCTAAGTAACTCAATAAAAGAAATTAACGATCTGAAAATATTTAACTATTTAGTGCTTTTTTTAGACGTAGATGAAACGAGCGTTGAATTTAGAATAAATGAAGTTAATAATTTCGTTAAAGAAAATAATTTACAACTTATTGATTGTGAATTTATAATAATTCCACAAGATAAATGTATTGAAACCTGGTTCTTAGGTAATAAAACTATATTCAAATTAAATCCTCAAAATATAGCATTAATGGATTATGTCAAATTTTATAACGTCAAGGACGATGACCCCGAATTAATGCCAATTTTTGATGGTTTTAATACTCATTCACAATTTCACGCTGATTATTGTACCGAATTTTTGAGAGAAAGAAATATTCGCTATTCAAAAAATAAACCAAATGGTGTTGTTGAGGAAATTTATTTAAATAAACTTATTGAAAGGACAAAAGAAACAAATCATATAAAATCATTCAAGAACTTTATTGACTTTTGTTACGAATTAAGAGGGGAAGTACAAAGCACATAGTTATAAGGGTTATTTTTTCGGTATCAAAAAAATTGTTTAAGCTGTGGAAAGGTCTATTTATTTTTAATTTAAAGCAATTAAATTTCAAGCCACGGTTTATGTTGTCATAATAGCTTATCTTTAGATAAATAAATTATACCATGACTATCGCGAATCCTTTATATGATACTATTTTTAAAAAATTAATGGAGAATGAAAGGGTGGCTAAATTCTTTATTGGTACCCTTTTAGATCAAAATATCCATGCCTTACAAGTTATAACTCAGGAATTTCCCAACCCAGGGGATGTCGATAAAAGTAGTTCTGGAACTATTGGTTCTAAAGAGCAACAAAGTAAGGAGGTATCGTCTAAAAATTTCTTTCAATTAGACTTTATCGTCACGATTTTAACAGATACGGGTGAACCAGAGAAAGTCCATGTCGAAATTCAAAAAATAAAGAATTTTATAGAGCCGAGGATGCTTAGTAATTTTCAGGCTGTGCATTATAATAGGAGAGGTACCTTCGATTATGAAAAACGTAAATTACCCTCTATCACTATTTATATTTTAGGTTTTAATCTGCCTGAAATTCAATCAGCCTGCATTAAATTGGAGAACACTTATGAAGATCTCATTTCAAATAAAATGATCAATCATAAAATTGATTTTATTGAAAAGTTATCCCAAGATTGTTACATCGTTCAGGTAAATAGGATAACAGAAAGGTTTGAAACTAGCCTTGATAAGCTTTTAAGTATCTTTGAGCAATCTAATTTCTTAGATGGTGGAAAATTATTGAAGGATTTTAATCATGAAATTGATGAAGAAAATATAAAATTAATGATAGATATTTTGCACCATGCCAGCATTAATTCGGAACAAAGGAAAATTATGGAGATAGAACAGGAATAGCCTGTCGGAGCATAAAAAACTTGTTAGAAGATCTCAAATAAAATTATTTATCCGGAATGAGATGTCGAATATTGAGAAATTAAAAGATATTCAAAAGTTGAAAATGAGAAATAGGTACCTCCCTATCCTAAAAAAAGTTTACACTTTTCATGCCTGACCCCCTCGGGGTCACACGTCTATAGACTATCATGCCCCTGGCGGCATAAATTTGCCCTATATACCCTTTAGGCCCTGGCGGCACAAATTTCCCTTATATACCCTTTTGCCCCTGGCGGCACAAATTCCCCCAATATATTTTAGGGCTATTCCCATATTCTATAATACATCGGAAATATTGGTTTTTGTCTTCCCGGATGATGTTTAAATAGCCTATCTTGCCTTGAATTAAAATAGATTCCCATGATTATAGCCAATCCTATATATGATGTTGTGTTTAAATATCTGCTGGAGGATGCTGAAATTGCCCGCGATTTACTATCTACCATATTGGGTGAGGAGGTGGTTCAGCTGGAATTTAAACCGCAGGAAACGTCCACCGAAAGTAATGATAGTATTAAGATTTTAAGATTAGACTTCAAAGCAATCATCAAGAAAAAGGATGGTAGCTTTTTTAAGGTGCTCATAGAGTTACAAAAGTCAAAACAGGTATTTGATGTGATGCGGTTTAGACGCTATCTGGGGGATAATTACCGGAAGGAAGACCAGATGATCGGAAATGATGGCAAAGCTATTTTTCGAACTTTACCCATTATTACTATTTATTTTTTAGGTTTTCTGCTAAATAATGTGCCCTCGGGGGTCATTAAGGTGAAACGGGAGTATGTTGATGCGGTTACGGAAGAGATTTTAGGAGTTAAAGATGATTTTGTTGAGTTGCTAACCCATGATTCTTATATGATACAGGTGGGTAGATTACCCATAGAATCCCGTGGTAAACTGGATCGGGTAATGCAGATATTCAGTCCGATGTACCAAGATAAAGCAGATAAGCACCAGGTTGATTTTCAAGGAGATATTCACGATCCTTTGGTTTGGAAGATGGTTGAACGCCTGGGTAGGGCCATTGCCAGTGATGAATATCGCGATAAAATGGATGTTGAAGATGAAATTGATCGGATATTTGAGCGGGAACTAGGGAAAAAAGATATCGTTATTGCCCAAAAAGATAAGTTATTAAATAAATCGGAGAAACGCTACGAGAGGACGAAAAAGCAAGTGGAAAACGCAAATAAGCGCACTGAATTAGAGAAAAGACGAACCGAGACAGAGAAAAAACGAACGGAGGTGGAAAAAAAACGAACGGAGGTGGAAAAAGTACGTGCTGAAGAGCAGAAAAAACGAGCTGAGGTGGAGAAAATACGTTCGGAAATTGAAATTCAAAAAAATGTAGCCTTGCAAATTGAAATAGAATCCTTGAAAAGGCAATTGAACCTTATATAATCGCGTAGCTATTCAGACAAGCTCTATCCTATAATGACTATCTAACATCTTCTTCTATCTCATAAATGAAGGATTTTTGTGGAATATTCTACTGGCTTCAAGATATCATTTTCATTTTCATTGATTGGCACAAATTGCCAGGGTGTTACCTGTTTGTCCCAGGTAAAATCCAGATTTTGAAAGTGTTTTTTTCTGAATTCCTTAGGTGAGAAGCCTCTATATTTTTTAAATAAACGATTGAAATTTGACAGGTTATTAAAACCAGATTTGTATCCTATTTCACTAATGGTCATGTCCGATTCAAGAATTAGTTTACAAGCTTTAGCCAGCCTGAGATCAATAAGAAAATCACTAAAACATCTGAAAGATTGTTTCTGGAAAAAATGACTGAAAGCCGTTTCACTCATTTGTAACTTTGCAGCCACATCCTTCATTTTGAAAGTGGAATCGGAATAATGCTGCATAATACAAGCATACGCAATCTGAATCCGATGATTATTCATTCGCGAACCTGATATTTCAAAGTCAAGAAAAGAAAGAAATCTCCTGTCTAACCCTTTTGAAAGTAAATGGAGTAGTTTTAAAAAGGATATAGTGTTATCAAAACCCTTGTTTTCAGTCATTTCAATCATAATTTTACTCGCTTTTTCAAAAGTTTTTCCAGTAAAATGAATGCCTCTTGAAGACTCTTTCAATAAATTATGAATATTGAAAAAACTGTCTTTTAACAATAAAGAAGTTGAAAAAAGTTTTACATCAAACTGTATCGTTATGACACGATAGGGTTCATTCTTGGTTAAAAGATTTTCATCTCCATACCATTTGTGGTAAACATAAGGACCAATAATTACCAGGTCATTTTCATAATAGATTTCAGTGGAATCTCCAACCACTCTTTTACCTGACATGCCTAAAACAAGGTTAATTTCTACTTCTGGATGGTTATGAATTGGATAGTCAAATCCATTATTTGATGAATCTAAAACAACACAAACATCATTGTCTTTCAGTGGGGTATTTTCATGAAAAACATTCATATCTCAGGCGTTTTTGGCATAATCTTATATTTAATGGAGATAGGCACTTTGTAAAGTTCCTATATGTTTTGTTTTAATTCGATGTATTTCATAAAAGTATTGAATAATATCATTAAAGCATCATTTTATGGGTAATAAATAAAATAATTTTGCTTTAGCAGAATAAATATTAAATGCACATGTCATGAGGTTCTTTAATGATTTTACATCAGAAGCTAAAAGTAATACTATTAAATATTCATTTACTTCGTTATTATTTATGTTATCATTCATAATAACGGCCCAGTCAATAACCGTAAAAGGAATCGCCAAAGAAATAGACGGGAAACCTATGATTGGCGTAGAGGTAATAGAGAAAAATACTGATAATGGGACGGTTACAGATGTTGAAGGGCGTTATTCGTTGAAAGTCAAATCATCTAATTCCATTTTAGTATTCAATTATCTTGGCTATAAAGTTATTGAAAAACCGGTTGGTTTACAATCATTGATTGAGGTTATAATGGAGGAAGAATCCAGGTTAATGGATGACATAATTATTACCGGTTATCGCAAAGAAACACGAACGGATGTGTCTTCAGCTATTTCATCCATAAAGACAAAAGATGTTGAAAAACTGGTTGTTTCTGGTATTGAGCAAGCACTGCAAGGACAAGCACCCGGTATTTCTGTGACTCAGGTTACAGGATCTCCCGGTGACGATATGGCTGTGCGTATAAGAGGCGCTGGTACTTTAGGCAACAATAATCCTTTATTCATTGTCGATGGGGTGCCTACTTCAGGTAATATTAACATGTTTGCTGTAAATGATATTCAATTCATTGAAGTCCTGAAAGATGGTGCATCAGCGGCGATATATGGCTCAAGAGCGTCAAACGGAGTCATTCTTATCACCACTAAGCGAGGCAAAGCAGGAAAAACTTCCTTTTCATTTAATTCTTCTACTGGTGTACAAACACCCGTCAGGCTGCCAGAGTTATTAAACGCCAGAGACTTTCTTTTAATCAGAAATGAGGCAATCACCAATGCCAATAAACTTAGAAATCCTGCAAATCAGATTTCAACCTATAACCCGGCCATCGCAGATACCTTACCAGATGTGAATTGGCTGGATCGTGTTTTTTCCAATGCACCTATTCGTCAGTTTTCTATATCAGCCATGTCAGGAACGGATAATAGTAATGTGTATGTTTCTGCAGATTACCAGGACCAGGATGGTATTTTCAGGGGGCAGAATTTTAAAAAATACCAGGTTAGAATCAACGGGGAAACAGGGAATAAGTGGCTTAAATTGGGAAATAATCTTTCATTTGGGCATACTTCCAGAAAAGTGATAGGCGCCTCGGGCGATGGTTTTGGTCCAGGAAATGAATTGAGTGCCATAAGATTTGCTTTGATAGCTTCCCCAGTCTTTTCAGGTAAGAATAAAGATGGGTCAGATATAAATGTTACCTCGGAGTTAGGCGATCCCGTACTATATGGTGACGGAAATGCGAATCCATTGGTGCTCATAGATCATACCGATTGGCAAATAAACAGAAGTCGAATTTTTGGAAATGTATATGCCGAATTGAATCTGGTAAAGGGATTGAAAGTAAGAACTACTTTAGGTGGAGATTTTAGTTTTGAAAAAGATAAGCTATTTAAGGAATATCTCTCAGATGCCATCTATAATCCTACTTCCCTAAATGAGGGCAGGGTTTTTAATCAAAACTTAATTTGGAATTCGACGGCTACATACGATAAAAAGTTTGGTAAACACAAAATTTCTTCTTTGTTAGGTACGGAGGTTATTCAAAATCGAACCGATTATCTTGGGGCATCTGCCAATAATTTCAGGAGAACAGATCCTTTATTCCGTTACCTTAATGCCTCTGTGGCTGATGACATAAAAAATGTTGGCGTTTCAGGTATTGCTACTGAATGGAGTTTAGTTTCTTACTTTGGACTGGCTTCCTATAACTATAATAATAAATATCTCTTAAGTGTAGCCGTCAGAAAAGATGGTTCTTCCAGATTTGGAAAAGATAATAGATGGGGTATTTTTCCATCCATTTCTGCAGGATGGATTGCCTCTAATGAATCATTTTTAAAGGGGAATGATTTTATTTCAGAATTGAAAATTCGAGCTAGTTGGGGAAAGCTAGGTAATCAGGAGATAGGTGTTTATCCATATAGTTCCCTTGTAAACACGGGTGAACGCGTTTATACTTTTGGAGATAAGATAGTAACTGGCGCTTCTATTCTGGAGACAGGTAATAGTGGTATTAAATGGGAGTCAAGTACGCAAGCTAATATAGGATTTGACCTTGGTTTTTGGGAGGATAAACTGACTGTTATTGTTGATTTTTTCAAAAAAATATCAAACGACGTGCTTGTCAGAGTTCCAATACCACAATCTGGTGGTTCGCAAAGACCGCCTTTCGTAAATGCGGCGTCCATAGAGAATAGAGGTATGGAGGTTGCAATAGCGTATAGGACAGGATCTAAAAATTTCAATTATAACTTTACGCCTAATTTTTCCATCGTCAAAAATAATGTTTTATCTATTGCCGGGAGCGAACCTATTCTCGGAGGATTCGGCCTCTCCGATGGTCCATTGACAAAAACGGAGCAGGGTAGGCCAATAGGTTCATTTTTCCTGTGGGATATGGAGGGAATCTTTCAGACGCAGGAACAAATTGCTGCCAGTCCATTTCAGTCAAAAGATACAAGGCCAGGTGATATCAAATTCAGGGATATAAATAATGACAAGGTCATTGATGATAAAGATCGTTTTCATGCTGGAAATCCATTCCCTGATTTTACTTATGGCATGCAATGTGGTTTTAACTGGAAAGAACTTGATTTTTCCCTTTTGATTCAAGGTGTTCAGGGTAACGACATCTATTTTCTATATGGAAATTTTGCTTACGAAACACAATCGAGAGGCTTTAATTCTTATGCCGATATCCTAAACAGATGGACACCTGATAATACAAATACCCTTATTCCTAAAGTAAGTATTGATGACAGAAACGGTAATAGAAGACCATCCACACGATTTCTTTATGATGGTTCCTACATGAGAATCAGGAATATTTCATTGGGATATGATCTCAAAAAATTACTCCGCTTAGATCAGGTCATGGCATTTAGGGTTTATTTAACAGTACAAAATGCGCTCACTTTTACAAAATATCCTGGCCTGGATCCTGAAATTCAGGCGAATGCCAATGATACCCGGGGGCTTGGCTTATCATCAGATTTAGCCGTTGGCATCGACTGGGGCACAGTTCCTTCTCCCCGCACTTTTGTTGCCGGGATTAAGGTTGATTTTTAGATAATATTGATTGACAATTTAGAAGATAGTTATTATGAAAAGTGCAATGAGGTTTGCGATTATTTTAGTTTTATTTCAACTGTCGGCATGCGAGGCTATTTTGGATAAAGAGCCCATAGCCATACTAGACGCAGGATCATTTTTTCAAACAGAAAATGATGCGGTTCAGTCCATCAATGCCGCTTATAATCCTTTGCTTTTTAATAACGCTAATAACAACTTTTTATGGGCATTTGCAGAGGTAACAGGTGATGCTGCTATTCCCGGAGGTGATGGTTCGAGGCCAGGTATTGTGGAGATGGAAACTTTTTCTTATACCCCGCGTACAGAGGAGCTGAATAGTTACTGGAAATTGCAATTTAAAGGTATAACCCAATGCAATCTGGTACTTGACAATATTGTAAAAGTGAATATGCCGGAGGGATCAAAAAATCAGATTATCGGGGAGGCTCTTTTTTTAAGGTCCTATTATTATTTTTTACTCACTCAGGTTTTCGGGGATGTTCCCTTATATCTTAAAGTGACGCCCCCAGATCAATTGAAAATAAAGAAAAGTTCTAAAGCGGATATATATAAGCAAATATTAAGCGATTGTGACAAAGCGGCTAATCAGCTTCCGCTCTCCCATAATGCATCAAATACAGGTCGGGCTACAAAAGGAGCTGCTTTGGCCCTGGCTACAAAAGTCAGTTTATATGTAAATGATTATAACAAGGTTCTTGAATATACTTCAAAAATAAAAGCCTTAAATACCTACAAATTAGTAAAGGACTATAGAGAAAATTTCATGAAATTATCTCAAAACAATACAGAATCTGTTTGGGAGATACAGCATACCAATCTGGAATTGGGCGTTGGAAATTTTATTAATCAATGGTGGGCTTCCATAAAATTCTTGGGTTATGGCTTTGCCGAAGTTACTCCGCTCTACGTTAGTGTTTTCGAGCCTAATGACCCCAGGCTTAAATTCACCGTGGCAATGAATAATGACCCATATTTTGGGTTGATTTACAAAAATTCATTTTCATCCACTACCTATAGCCCTAGAAAATTTTTGCAGCCAAATTCAGAATTGACCCAAAAAGCGGATGGTGATATTAATTATCCTGCCATAAGATATGCGGAAGTGCTGCTATGGGAAGCCGAGGCATTGATTGAATTGGGTAGAATGCAGGAAGCACTTGCTCCACTTGAAATGGTTAGAGCAAGAGCAAGAGCCCAAACTGCTGTTCCGGATGCGTTGCCTGCCATTACATCAACAAATCAAGCTACATTGAGACAGGCAGTTAGGCGTGAACGACAAACAGAACTTGGCTTCGAACTGCATCGGTTTTTTGATCTCGTCAGATGGGGCATAGCCGCAGAATCATTACCAGGTTTCCAAAAAGGTAAACACGAGGTGTTCCCCATTCCTCAAACGGAAATAGACCTGAATCCTTCATTGTTACAAAACCCTAATTACTAATGAAGAAATTCCTTGAATATAAATTGCTGTTTTTATTATTGATTTTCACCACTTTTTTAGCCGGGCAACAAGGCCAGATTAATATTTCTCGTATTGAATCCATGCCTCAACAGCCTGAGCCTTATCTTATGAGGGATTGGAAAATGGTTGCCATCAAATACGATTCTTTTATATACGACAGTAATAAAAGCGGTACATTTCTTCCTTTAGTTTCATACACTTCCAATGGTATTAATTATCCTTTACAAAAGCAAATAAAATTACATACTTATGTGGGAACCTTCTCAAAACAAAATGCAGAAGGGATCAATATTCTGCCTTCATTGGTAGGTGCTGCGCTGGTTGGTCAGAATATCAGGAATATGTATGGAATGGACAGACTGATGATGTCACAGGATTTTTTCAATAAAGCCAACGGGGAAAATATTTATCTGAATAATTCATCTGCCGGAAGTGGGGGTGACTGGTGGTATGATGTCATGCCCAACGTCTATTTTTATCAGTTATATGACAAATTTCCTGATTTTAATAGCGAAGCTACCTTTCAATTTAAGTCTGTAGCTGATAAATTTCTGGAAGCTACACGAAAAATGGGTGGAAAGGGAACACCCTGGGCAGCAGCATCCATGAATTTCAGAGCATGGAATTTCAAAACAATGGAAGGCAATGTCAATGGAGTGAAGGAACCTGAATCGGCGGGTACATTTAGTTGGTTGCTTTATCACGCATTTAAAAAAACAAAAAATAGAGAATACCTGAAAGGGGCAGAGTGGTCCATGGAATATCTAAATGGTCTAATTTCTAATCCTTCCTATGAACTTCAGCTGCCTTATGGCGCGTATGTTGCCGCTAAAATGAATGCAGAGATTGGCGCCAAATATAATGTTGAAAAAATGGTCAATTGGTGTTTTAACAGAGGACCATTGCGTGGTTGGGGAACTATTATTGGTAAATGGGGGAATTATGATGTGTCGGGTCTGGTCGGTGAAGCAAATGATGGAGGAAATGATTTTGCGTTTTTGATGAATGGGGTGCAGCAGGCAGCAGCGTTGGTTCCTATGTTGAGATATGACAAAAGATTTGCTAAAGCTATTGGCAAATGGATGCTCAACTTGAGTAATGCTTCCAGATTGTTTTATCCTGGTTTTTTACCATCTAATCAACAAGATGGAATGGGTTGGTCTCAATTCAATGATACGAATAGCCTGATTGCCCATGAAGCTATGAAGCAAAAATTTCAGAATATTACCCTTTATGCCACTGGAGATGCTTTGGGAGGTGGTTGGGCCGCTACAAATTTAGCTATTTATGGAAGTTCTTCAGTAGGCTATTTAGGCTCTATAATCAGTACAACCAATGTGGATAAAATCCTTCAATTAAATCTTAATGCTACTGATTTTTATGCCAATGCTTCATTCCCAACTTATTGTTATTATAATCCATTTGATTCTCCAAAAGCGGTTCTGTTAGACGTGGGAAATGGACAGCATGATTTATATGAAACCCTGTCAGAAAAATTCATCGCTGAAAATAAAACGGGTATGGTTAGTATCATCATTCCCGGCAGGGAAGCGGTGATAGTTGTTGTCACTCCTTCTGGCGGAATGGTAACTTATGACAAAAACAAGATGCTTATTGCCAATAGGATTGTTGATTACAGCCAAAGCAAAGTCACTTTTAAATCTTCACCGAGAATTAAAGCACTTGAGTCTCAAATCCAACAGGTTGAAAAAGGAAAAAGCTGTGCTGTTTTTTGTACCGCTGAAGATGCTGATTCTCCCGCTTTAACCTACAAATGGTCAACGGATCTGGGAAGTATTACAGGTACAAATAAGGAAGTATTATGGAAAGCACCTCAGGATATTGGAAAATCGGCGATAAAGGTTGTGGTAAGGGATGAAGATGGAAATGAGGACAGTTTAAGTATTGTTTTAGAGGTGGTGAATGAGATTAATAAAGCACCAGTCATTGAAAATTTATTTGCAACAAAATTATATATCGGAAAAAATGAAACGCTTGCTATCGATTGCTTTGCGAAAGATGAAAATGGGGACTCATTAGCCTATACCTGGAGTGCCGGAGGCGGTAAAATCACGGCTTTAGGAAAATCAATACAATGGACTGCCCCTGATAAAGAAGGAATTTATCCTATTTATGTGACGGTAGAAGATGGGAAAGGGGAGCTTACTAAAGGGGTAATCAATATTTTGGTAAAGGATTTTAAAGGATCAGGACAATTAATTGCCTGGTATCCTTTTGATGGAAATGCCAATGATAAAAGTGGAAATGAATTGAACGGCGTTCCTAAAGGAGCCATTCTGACGGCTGATTTTAAGGGCAAACCTCTTGAATCTTATTATTTTAACGGTGGTGCCCAGCATATTGAAGTTCCCTTTAAGCCGAAACTAAATGTTGAAAATAGTATCACTATTTCCTTGTGGTGTAAACCTATTCTCTCGGCAGATAAGGAGATATTTTTACTTTCTCACGGAAGTTGGCAAAACAGATGGAAACTTTCTGTGACGCCAACAAAAAACATTCGCTGGACCATAAACACAACATCAAGAATAGTGGATCTGGACAGTGATATTGTTTTGACATCAGATAGTATTTATCATATCGTTGCATCGTATGATGGCGAGACTATGCTGCTTTTTGTCAATGGAAAATTGAACACATTCAAACCACAGACAGGAAGTATCAGAACTTCCACCTTACCACTATTGATTGGACAGATGTTACCTACTGATGCCGCTTACAATTATAAAGGCATATTGGATGAGATCAAAATATTCGATTTTGGTCTTCATCCCAATGAAGTCACTAAGTTGTATGTTCCTGACATAGTGTCTAAAATTAAAAACATTAGTACTGAAGGAAAACTCCAAATTTATCCAAATCCAGTGGATCAGACCCTTTTTATTAGTTTAACTGAAAAAGATGTACAGATATCGGATATCTCCATTTTTGACATTAAAGGTCAAAAATTGATAAGTAAACGTGTAAATGGAATATCAGATATGGAAATAAATGTTGGGGCTTTACCCGCCGGAAATTATTTCCTTCAAGCTTTAAGCGATGTAGGAGAAATCATTCAAAGTATTCAATTTATCAAACCATAATTCATTCACCAATTAATTGCAAAAATATGAAGCGTTTTTTACCTTTATTTTTAATGCTTTTTGCCATGATAACAGGGGGGCATTCGCAAACTCCTGTGGCATCATATACTTTTTCGGGTAATACCAGAGATGGTTCCGGTTTTAAGAATGAAGCTTCCGCGAATGGAGCTATTTTATCAGCAGATAGATTTGGTTGGGCAAATAGTGCCATTTCTTTTGACGGGAAGCAAGGTGCTGTCACGGCTAAGAATGGTAACCAACTTCAATCTGCTTTCACTACCATCAGTTTTTGGGTTAAAGTGAGAACATTGCCTGCTCAGGGTGAAGTATATCTCTTATCTCATGGTGGTTGGCAGGAAAGATGGAAGATTTCCTTGCCTTCCCACGGAAAACCAGTTTTCACGGTGCGTACTACAACTTGTTGTAATGATATGGATTCCGGAGATGGAAATCAGCTCAAGGTCAATGAATGGAAACATGTTGTTGTGACACATGATGGTGTTACTGATAAAATGTATATGAATGGTGTTAAGGTGAATGAAAAAGCTTATGCGGGTGCTTTGGGTAAAACATCCAGTCCATTGGGTATTGGTTATGATCCTATTGATCAGGGAAATTACTTTGACGGACAACTTGATGAGGTGATGATTTTTGACGAAGCATTGACTGCCACTCAGATTACAGCGCTTTACACTGCTCAATCAACCGCTCCGGTTATTAGCCCAAATATCAAAGTTGCTTCATATCGCTTTGACGAATTTGGCAAAGATGGGTCGACTTTTAATAATACCGCAGTGGTTTCCGGCGCAACATATAGAACAGATCGCTTTGGTTATGGCAATAGCTCACTATTATTTGATGGTAAAAATGCTAAAGTTACCGCTTCAAATTCTGCACAATTAAATTCTAATTTTACAACCATTAGCTTTTGGGTGAATGTTGGTACTTTACCAGCTCAGGGAGAGGCATATCTATTATCTAATGGAGGATGGCAGGAAAGATGGAAAATTTCTCTTCCAGCCCATGGAAAACCTGTTTTTACTACCCATGCTGCATCTTGTTGCAATGATATGGATTCAGGAACGGGCAATGAATTAAAACCAGGGGTATGGAAACATGTCGTTATGATTCATGACGGTACGGTGGACAGAATGTATATGAACGGGGTAAAGGTCAATCAAAAAGCTTACGCCGGCGCATTAAAATCAACGATTCATCCTTTAGGGATTGGCTATGATCCAATAGATAAAGGAAGTTATTTTGACGGCCAGCTTGATGATATTGAAATTTACAATTATGCCTTTACTGATCAGGAAGTTACGGCTTTGTACACCAATCAGTCTAAATTTCCAGGTATTGAGAATGCCTTAGTTGCAAATTACGCTCTGAATGGCAACGGCACAGATTCAACACAATTTAAAAATAATGCCATTTTTGATAGTAAAGCTATTTCGTCAACTAACCGTCACGGATGGGCTAATAATGCCATTTATGGTGCAGCCAAAGCTGAAAACTCGGCTGCTTTACAGTCTGACTTTACAACCATTAGTTTCTGGGTAAATCCGAAAACGCTTCCTGCTTCCGGTGAAGCCTATTTAATGTCCAATGGTGGCTGGCAGGAACGTTGGAAAATATCGCTGCCTTCACATGGTAAACCTGTATTTACTACCAATGCTACCGCCTGCTGTAGCGATATGGATTCTGGCAATGGTAATGAGTTAAAACCAGGTCAATGGACCCATGTGGCAATGGTGCATGATGGTGCTCAGGATCAGATATTTATCAATGGTACGCTGGCCAATCAAAAAGCAACTACCGGAGCTTTAAAGAAAACAAAATTTCCTTTGGGAATAGGTTATGATCCTATTGATAATGGTAGTTTTTTTGATGGTAGCATGGATGATGTGATGATTTTCAATAAAGCCCTAACAGCGGTTGAAATAAAAGCATTGTTCGATGTTCAGAAAACAGCAGTTGTTTCATCTTCATTGGTTGCAAATTATACCTTTGATACAAATGATAATGACCTTACAAACTATCAAAATCATTCTTACGGTAGTTCTCAAAGGACAAAAGACCGTTTTGGAAAAGTTAATAAGGCAAGAAATTTTGATGGGAAAACTACCTTTCAAGAAGCTGCTAACTCAGTACAACTTGCTTCAGATTATACATCGGTAAGTTTTTGGGCAAAAGTCAATTCGCTCCCTGCTTCAGGCGAGGTTTATATACTTTCGCATGGCGGATGGCAAGAAAGATGGAAAGTTTCCCTTCCTTCTCACGGAAAACCAGTATTTACTACCAATGCAACATCCTGCTGTAATGATGTCGATTCAGGGAATGGAAATGAATTGAAAGTCGGTGAATGGAAACATGTTGTTATGACGCATGATAGCGTGGGGGATAAGATTTATATGAATGGAGTCAAAGTTAATGAAAAAGCTTTTGCAGGTGCCTTAAAGAAAACCAAGTATAATTTTGGCATAGGGTATGACCCGATTGATAAAGGAAATTATTTTGATGGTGATTTAGATGAGGTGCAGATATATAATAAAGCATTAACTGCTCAGGAAATAGCAGATTTATACAAATTGCAATCTACTGCACCAGCGGCAACAGATACCATCCGACCATCTGCTCCTTTAGATTTATCTGCTACGGTTAGTTTTACAACCATTAACTTAGCATGGGCATTGAGTACTGATAATGTTGCAGTTACAGGATATAATGTTTATTTAGACGGTAAATTGACTAAAACAGTACCTGGATTAAGTACGGCTTTAACTGGATTAAAAGCTTTGACAAGTTACGTTTTGGGCGTCTCTGCCATTGATGCTGCTGGTAATGAATCTCTTATCTCTACTATAAAGGTGACGTCAGGTCAAGATCCCTCACCTGATACAACACCCCCTACAAAGCCAGGTAACTTTAAAGGAAATGTCGGCTCAAATTCTGTGTTATTGACATGGGACCCATCTGTTGATGACAGAAAACTAGCTGGTTACGTCATATTAGTGGATGGTTTATTTTCAGATTCTCTCTCAGATATTGCTACCTCTAAATTTATTGGTGGTCTGAAAACCGAAACTTCATATACTTTTGAAGTCTATGCATTTGACTTGTCAGGAAATAAATCTGACATTGCAGAGATTACACTGAAAACGTCAAAGCCATTAGATACGGGTGAAGCTGGTCTGGTAGCCCATTATCCTTTTGATGGAAATGCGAATGATGCTACGCCATATAATAATCACGGTGTCATTGGAGGTAATCCTATCTTTGAACTAGCATCTCACCCTGCTGGAGGAGGTAAACAAAATATAAAGTTCGACGGTGATAAAGACTCTGTCCTGGTAAAAAATTCGGTGCAGCTTATTTCTGACTTTACTACCGTAAGTTTCTGGATTAGAGTCGATAATATCAATGTGAAAGATCCGGAGGCTTATGTTATAAACCTGGGTCTTTGGAGTGAGCGGTGGAAAATATCATTGCCTCAGCACCTAAAGATCGTGTTTACTACGAATGGTAACAATACCCAGTTTCCTTCTTTTATTTCTGATATGGATAGTGGTGATGGAAACGAACTCGTTAAAGGGATATGGTGGAATGTTACCATGGTACATGATGGATCAAAAAATATCATCTATGTAAATGGTCAGCAAGTGGCAACCAAACCTGTTCCAACTAAACTGAACAGTACGAACAGAGATCTTTGTTTTGGAAGCAATAACGTAGATGGAGGTCAGTATTTTCCAGGGGCGCTTGATAATGTTAAAATTTATAATAAAGCGCTTACAAGTGCTGAAATTTTAAAATTATTTACCGCTGGAACAACTGGATTGACAGATTTTGCGATTGCATCGTATGGAGATGTGAAATTATCACCTAATCCGGTTTCAAATATCCTGACTATTGAGCATGGTTTTCCTGTAAATTCAAATGTCAAAATTAGGATAATGGATAATGTTGGAAGACAATACGAAGGGTATAATCTTTCAAATCTTGAATTAAGTTCCAGTCAGCTGAATGTAAATACTGACAGATATCCTGCTGGAATGTATTATGTCAACTTTATTGTAGATGGTCGTAACATCGGTTCTGTCAAGTTCATTAAGTTATAATTTCTTCGTTGATGTAAAATGATATTTTACATGATTTGAGCATTTTAATTTTTTAGGAGAGTGAAATTAATTTTCATTCTCCTAAATTTAAAATGGGCGCTAATTCATTATGAACAACCAAAAAAATAACATGGTTAATATTATGCCAGAAGGAAGCATGGTAAAAAGATTTGCTGAAAATCCTTTTATTTTAACAAGTGATGTCAGGCCAAGTATAGAAGGGATGATCGTTGAATGTGTCCTTAATCCAGGGGTGTTTTCTTTCCAGAATAAAACATGGTTGCTTTTACGCGTGGCAGAACGACCTAAACAGAAAGAAGGTTTTGTATCTCTTCCTATCCTTAATAAAGAAGATAATATTGAGATACTTACTTTTTCTCTTTCTGACCCTGATTTGGATCTTTCTGATGCTCGGATGGTGAAATATAAAGATAAAATGTATCTGTCCACCATGTCCCATTTAAGACTGGTTTGCAGTGATGATGGCATAAATTTTCATGAGCCACAAAATTTTAAAACAGAAATTTTTGGAAAAGGAGAACTTGAAACCTACGGGATAGAAGATTGTAGGGTAAGCTTTATTGAAGGTAAATATGTACTTACTTTTACTCAGGTTTCAGCCTTCGGTGTAGGTGTTGGTTTAATAACTACGGAAGATTGGGTAAATTTTGAACGGTCAGGCATGATCATTCCTCCACACAATAAGGACTGCGCCATCTTCGAAGAAAAAATTGGTGGAAAGTATTATTGCCTTCACAGGCCGTCTGGCATTGAACTTGGTGGGAATTTTATCTGGCTAGCCTCTTCATTGGATTTGATTCACTGGGGACAACACAAGTGTGTGATGCAGACTCGTCCAGGTATGTGGGACTGTGCCAGAATTGGCGCCGGGGCTGCACCCATAAAAACCAAAGAAGGATGGTTAGAGATTTATCATGGGGCAGATTTTAATAATAGATATTGTCTTGGTGCCGTTTTATTTGATTTAAATGACCCTTCTTTAGTGCTTGCAAGATCCGTTGAACCTATCTTACATCCGGAGGCAGATTACGAGCTTAATGGTTTTTTTGGAAATGTTGTTTTTACCAATGGACATATTGTCGATGGTGATACTGTTCACATGTATTATGGTGCTTCCGATGAAGTAATCTGTGGGGCTACTTTTTCTATTTCACATATTTTATCTACTTTGTTAAACCTAGCATGATGTTAAGTAAAATAGTAAAAGAATTCGACTTTTTTAGTTCGCATTCCAAAGGAATGAGGGTATTATTATTAACCAACCTCATTTATGGTCTTGTCGGCCCTATTATAGAGTTGTTTATTGGAGCCTATATAATGCGTAACTCCTCGGACATTAGCCTTGTCGTCATTTTTCAATTGGCGGTATATACCGGAATACCACTGACATTTATGATAAACGGCTTTTTGCTGAATAGAATAAAAATCGCATGGCTTTATTCCTTCGGGATGTTGTTAAGTGGAATATCCATGTTTGCCATGATGCTCCTTCAACAATTGGATACCATAGGTGTATTTCTGGCTGGCCTTATCATGGGTTTATCGTATGGATTTTTTTGGGCTAACAGAGATTTCCTGGCTCTCAATACGACCAATGATGGTACCAGGAATTATTACTATGGGATTGAGACTTTTTTTTATACCATAACAGGTATTTTAGTTCCCTTAGCCGCCGGTGCATTTATAGGGGCAACGGATAAGAATGGTTGGTTTGGCGGTCATGTCAATACAGCTTATTACATCCTAACTGCCATTGTTTTTGTGATGTCTATGTTTGCATCGGTTTTGGTTCATCGCGGAGAATTTGTAAATCCTAAGCGTGCCCCGTTTCTTTTCATTAAATTCGATAGGATTTGGAATAAAATGTTGGGATTGGCTTCACTTAAAGGTCTTGCACAAGGATATATTGTTACAGCACCAACGATGTTGATTTTAAGCCTGGTTGGCAAAGAGGGTTCACTGGGACTTATTCAGGGCATTGCGGCCGCAGTTTCTGCCATATTATTGTATGTCCTTGGCAGAGTTACGGGGCCAAAACATCGTTTATTGATATATGGCATTGGTTGCTTGCTTTTTATGGTTGGCGCCCTTTTAAATGCCGCGCTTTACTCCGCTCTTGGCGTGATATTGTTTATGATGTGCCTGCTTTTTGCTCGCCCCCTGCTGGATATTGCCTATTTCCCTATTCAATTAAAAGTGATAGACTATGTGGCAGAGAAAGAGAAAAGGAATGAATTTTCTTATATTTTTAATCATGAATTGGGTTTATATCTCGGAAGGCTTTTTGGATGCGGATTATTCATCGTTTTGGCTAGATACGTGAGTGAATATGCTGCCTTAAGATATGCTCTTTTAGTAATTGCCGTTTTGCATGCCTTAGGGTGGTTTATGGCAAAATCGATATTGAAAGAAAAAGAATTGGCTTGAAAGTATAATATCTGACGTCTAAATGGTAAAAGAATGAAAGTATTCAATATAGGAATTATTGGCTTTGGTGGATTTGGAAAGTTTCTTTTCAATGCATGGAATCAATTGGATAATATTCAGGTTATGACCAGAAGTAACGATTAATCATTAAATTTTTGATATGTCACGATTTGTTTTTTACTTGTTTCTCATATTGCTTGTGCCTTCCTGTTCGGCTTCCTTATTTATGCCTTCAGGAATTCCGGTAACACAGCGAAACATCCCGAGAGTGGATGAAATGCCCTTCCATCCGAAGCCTTATAAATTTCGTGACTGGAAAAAAACAGCCCTTAATTTTGATGATTATGTTTTTGATTTCAGTCAGAAAGGACCGTTTCTTCCATTGATCTGGCTGGATGGTCAGAAAAGGAATTTTCCCGATACAACTTTTGGAATTTATACGGCCCTGGGTGATATAAGGATGGGACCTTCCGTAAATAATGGAGAAAATCATGAAGCCCTGGGCGCCTTAGGTGCTGTTTTAGGTGCAACGATGGTGGGTATAGATAAAAGTAAACAGGAGGGAATTAATTATGTACGCATGCTACGTAATTATTTCAATAAGGACAATGGTTGGAATATTATACAGAATTTCACCAATAAAGGGGCTCATATTGGTGGTGGTTATGGAAATGATTTTTGGTACGAGGTCCATAATAATGTCTTATTTTATAGTGTTGCTGACAAATATCGGGATGAACCGGAATTTGATGAAATTTTATATCAAATCGCTGAAAAATTCTACAAGTCTGACTCCCTGATGGGCAATAGTTACAGCTACTCCTATTTTGATTTTAAAGAAATGAAGGGATATAAAAATCATATTCCAACACAGGAAGATGTTGCCGGTGGATATGCATTTATTTTATATTCTGCTTGGGTAAAATTTAAGGATCCCAAATATCTCAAAGCTGCTCAAAATGCTATAAACGTATTATACAACCAAAAGGAAAATCGTTTTTATGAGGCTATGATGCCAGTTGCGGCTCAGATTGCTTCGCGTTTAAACGCAGAACATGGCGCTAATTATGATCTTAACAGATTTTTGGACTGGACATTTGATGGTTCGGCAGTTGGTCGCGAAGGTTGGGGGGTATTGGCGGATCAATGGGGAGGATTTGATGTGAGTGGTTTGGCGGGAAGTACGGTGCATAATGGTGGTTATGGCTTTCTTATGAATACATTTGACCTGATTTTGCCTCTGTCCGCTATGGTTCGTTATGATCAGCGCTATAGCAACGCGGTTGGTAAATGGGCACTCAATGCCTCTAATGCAGCCAGATTTTGTTATCCTTATGAAATGCCCGATTCACTTCAAGCCATTCCACAATTCAAAGGAATTACCAAAAATGTTATTGCTTATGAAGGAGTTATAAAGGAATCTATCTATCCGGAATTTAAGGGTATTACCCCATTTGCTCAGGGGGATGGACCGTTATGGTTTCCTAATATGCCTCCACAAACCATGTTTTCTGTCTATGGCAGTGGTCATGTGGGCTTCTTTGGAGGAATAATAAGTTCAACTAATGTGCCGGAAATTTTACAGATCAACTGCACCAATGCTGACTTTTTTTCCAGTCAAAAAAGCTATGATACCTATTTATATTTTAATCCTTTTGATACAAACCAGCAAGTGAATATCAATCTTGGAGATGATAAATACCATCTTTACGACTTGAATACCCAGACAATTGTCAAGAAAAATGCCTCGAAAATCGTTTCATTCACTATTTCCGGACAGTCATCAACCATGTTGGTTCTTGTTCCGGCAAATCTTAAATTTAGTATCAGAAAAGGTCAATTATATGCAGGTGATGTGGTAGTGGATTACAGGTATAATGAAAGTGAATCAACAGCGAAAGTTCGATAGAATTATATAATCTGCCGGTTACCTTCAAATAACTGGCAGATTATTACTGACCTTTACTAAAAAAAAGTTTACACTTTTTATCCCTGACCCTAAATTCAAAAAAATATAGCCTTACAAATGGAAATAGAATCGTTGAAAAGGCAATTGAATCCAGGATAATTCCTATTTATAGCTCGTATAAGGTTTTTTGACTTTATCCAAATAAGGTTAGGAACCTTTATTTCGTCTCCGCTTTATTGATATTCTCAATGCCATTTATCAATGCGTCCGGATTAAACGAAATACTATCTATCCCTTGCTCCACAAGAAATTGAGCAAATTCAGGATAATCACTTGGCGCTTGACCGCATAATCCGATTTTCACGCCACATTTTTTGGCTGTTTCAATGACATTTTTCAACATCCATTTCACCGCTTCGTTATTCTCATCAAATAAATGGCTGATAATGGCCGAATCGCGGTCAATTCCAAGGGTAAGTTGTGTTAAATCATTGGAACCGATAGAGAATCCATCAAATACTTTTGCAAATTTTTCTGCGAGAATTACATTGCTCGGAATTTCAATCATCACATATATTTCCAGTCCGTTATCCCCTTGTTTTAATCCAAAATCTTCCATTAGCTTCACCACTTTTTCACCTTCTTCCACGGTTCTGCAAAATGGTATCATGACTTTTACATTGGTGAGTCCCATTTGATTTCGGACCGTTTTAATTGCCTCACATTCTAAGCGGAAACCTTCCCTGTACAAAGGACTGTAATACCTTGATGCTCCCCTGAAGCCAAGCATGGGGTTTTCTTCATCGGGTTCAAATTGTTTGCCACCAATCAAGTTCGCATATTCATTAGTTTTAAAATCGCTCATCCTGACAATGACCTCTTTTGGATGAAATGCTGCCGCTACAAAGGCAATGGCCTGAGATAGTTTATCAATAAAGTATGCTGATTTGTCGGGATGATTTTTTGTGAGCCGTTCTATTTCTTGTTTTGCTTTTTCATCTTTTAACGCATCGAAATTCACTAAAGCCATGGGGTGAATTTGAATAGAATTATTTATTACAAATTCCATTCGCATTAAGCCTACACCCTGATTAGGATAAAATGAAAGTTGTAATGCTTTATCGGGATCGGCCAAAATAAACATGGCTTTTGTCTTTGGGACTTTTGTATTGACAAGATTGATTTCTTTTTCCTCCCAATGCAATTTTCCTTCATAAATTCGTCCTTCATCACCTTCTGCACAAGAGACGGTGATGAACTGACCATCTATAATCTTTTCGGTGGCATTGGTTGTTCCTACCACAGCGGCTACGCCAAGTTCACGGGCAACAATAGCGGCATGGCTTGTTCTTCCGCCTTTATTTGTAATAATAACTGACGCTTTTTTTAGTACTATGTTCCAATCGGGATTGGTTATGTCCGTAACTAATATTTCGCCGGGTTGCAATTTGTGTGCTTCCGCAGGCGATTCCAAAACCCTCGCTACACCTGAAACAATTTTGCTTCCTACGGCTTTGCCGATAGTTATTACCTTTCCTTTTTCTGTTAAACGATATTCTTTAAAGGATATACTCCTGGTTTTGTTATGAATAGTCTCAGGTCTGGCCTGAACAATAAACAGTTCATTGGTCATTCCATCTTTTGCCCATTCAATATCCATAGGCATATTATAATGCTCCTCTATTTTCAAACACCATGAAGCCAATATTTCAATTTCAGCATCTGATAGAACAAATAATAGTTGTTTGTCTATCGGTGTGTCAATATTTTCTATGCTCTTATTCACTGCATTTTGTCCCTGAGCATAAATCATAGTTTTCGATTTGCTCCCTAATTTCTTAGTAACGAGTGATTTATATCCATTGCGAATAGATGGTTTAAATACATAGAATTCATCCGGATTAACGGCTCCCTGCACCACGTTTTCGCCTAAACCCCAACTTCCTGTAAGGTAAATCATATTTTCAAAGCCAGTTTCGGGCTCTATAGTGAAGCCGACACCTGCAGAGGCTATATCGGATCGTACCATACGCTGAACGCCAACGGACAAAGCAACATGCATGTGCTCAAATCCATTATTTATTCTGTATTTGATTGCTCTATCGTTAAATAATGAAGCAAAACATTTCTGGCAGGTATGAAGCAACACTTCTTCTCCTTTTATATTTAAAAATGAATCGTGCTGCCCGGCAAAACTTGCAGTTGGTAAATCTTCAGCGGTAGCACTGCTTCTAACCGCTACTTCCATTTCAGTATTATAACTGGCATTCAAATGTCTGTACGCTAATTTTATTTCATCGGCAAGAAGTTGCGGAATAACGGCATTTAGTATCAATGCTCTTGCTTCTGCGCCTATTTCCCGAAGATTTGAAAAGTTTTGCTGATCCATTTTATTCATCAAAAGAGTAAGCTTTTCTCGAATGTTATTTTCATCCAGAAATAACCAATATGCTTCTGCTGTGGTCGCAAAGCCGTCAGGAATATTTATACCTTTGGGAGTAAGCCTGTTGAACATTTCTCCAAGCGAAGCATTTTTACCTCCCACGAGAGCGACCTGATTGTTGGATAACTCTTTGAATTGCTTTATAAATGTATGTTTCATTGGGTTTTTATTTTAATTTGAATGTAATGTAGGATAAAACCAAAGTTAAGATATAATTTCAATTAGTTCGAAAAATGATGGATGACATTTATCACCATTATTGTGGAAGTTGAAATATTGGCGGAAACTTTATACTGGCAAAAATAGTTTCATTTCCTATTTCCAGACAGTCATCAACCATGTTGGTTCTTGTTCCGGCAAATCTTAAATTTAGTATCAAAAACGTTCAATTATATGCAGGTGATGTGATAGTGGATTACAGATATAAAAAAAAGTGACCTGTCCTAAAAAAAGTTTACACTTTTCATGCCTGACCCCCTCGGGGTCACATGTCTATAGACTATCATGCCCCTGGCGGCACAAATGGGCACAAATCACCTTTTAGCCCCTGGCGGCAAAAATGGGCTCAAATCACCTTTTAGCCCCTGGCGGCAAAAATGGGCTCAAATTACCTTTTTGCCCCTGGCGGCACACATTCTCCCC
>Ga0247841_10004072_pt1 | contig 25731 bp, 18 predicted proteins | sample LaCruzMarch2015__2_FD_192410 | JGI IMG/M metagenome (GOLD analysis project Ga0247841, IMG submission 192410) | Freshwater microbial communities from meromictic Lake La Cruz, Castile-La Mancha, Spain - LaCruzMarch2015_18m | ecosystem: Environmental > Aquatic > Freshwater > Lake | place: Spain... | reverse complement strand
TGCTTTTTCATAACGATAGACTGTTGCTGGTTCAAAATATCTTACCGGCATGTCACGATATGAGAATTGATTATCTGCAAATATTTGCATGTGATGTGGACAATTCATTGGCTTCATAAAAAATTCTTCGTCTCCACCTTTTACTCGAAAAAGTTCATTACCAAATTTAGCGGCATGCCCTGAAGTCTCATATAATTCTTTTTTTGTTATATGAGGACTCCAAACACGGCTATACCCCTTATTTTTATGTAATTCCCATAAATAATCTTCAATCTCTTTTCTTAGAATCATTCCATTTGGTTGCAACAATGGCAGACCAGCTCCAACTAATTCTGAAATTGTGAATAATTTTAATTCTTTACCTATTTTTCGATGATCTCTTTTTTTAGCTTCTTCTTGCTGTAAAAGATATGAATCCAATTCTTTTTTGTCATTAAAAGAAAGTCCGTATATTCTTGTTAACATTTTATTCAATTCACTCCCACGCCAATAAGCACCAGCTATACGTTCAAGCTTAAATGAATCAAATGGAATTTCTTTTGAAGGATTTTCAACATGTCCTCCACGACATAGATCTGTAAATTCTCCACAAGTATAAAGTGTTATTTTTTCTCCACGAGATATAATCTCATCGATCAATTCTAGTTTATATATATTACCTTTAAAAATTTCTTTAGCTTCATCTTTTGAGACTTCTTTATGAGAAAACTCTTTCCAAGAAGATAGATTCTCTTTCATTGTTTTCTCTATTTTAATTAGATCTTCATCTTTTATTCTTTCATTTCCAAAATCAATATCATAATAAAATCCATTATCAACTGCTGGCCCAAGAGTTAGCATTGCAGTAGGGTAGTGATAAATAGAGGCTTGGGCTAAAAGATGAGCTAATGTATGACGTATGTGGGATAAATGTTCATTATTTTCCATAAGTTGTTAATACTTCATTAAATATCAAAATTTTTTTGGGTCCTCGGATTAGGGAGGACGAGGAGCCAGACCACTCAAAAATTTTATATTTAATTACATATTTTTAAATTGATAAATTAAAATCGCCCCGACAAAAAATGAATTTTTCATTTTTTGTCGGGGCGAGTCTATTCGCGGTTCCACCCAACTTTGTTCTTTATGTGTTTTGTATAGATTAGTCTTACGATCTTGTTTTTAGCAAGATTATGGTTGGTAGCCATAACAATCTCTATAAGTAAATAATACAATTAATATATTTAAAAAACAAGTGTCCGATTCTGTCCATAAAAGCCATTATTTTAAGGAGTTTATATGTATTGACTTTATAGATTAATTATGTTAATATAAAAAAAACTTTAAATTTAGTAATAATGAAAAAAATTAATTTGAATTTCTTCTGCGTAGGGATATGCGTGAAGATAATTAATGACTTTATTATGATTAATGTTGTGAGGTATAATGATATTTCAGATCATAAAAAAGTTATAGAAACACGTCTTCCTGGTGGAACTATTCAGTTTCAAGACATCATCATTGGCATAAAAAATATCCAAAATAGAATCGGGTTAAGGGCTGATTCAGTGGAATATTTATATGACCTTATAAATGAAGTTGCAGAATCTTTTGATTCAAAAATTTCAGAGATGCCCAGTGAAACAAATGCAGAAAAGATCGAAATAAGAAAGATATTTGTTGCTTCATTAAATAGTATTGGGGAGGCAATAGAAAACTTTCCTGGAGTTAATGATAGTAAAATTTCTATTATTGAAAATGCCATCAAGGATGCTACATTGCGCAGAGAACTTAGGTTTGAGTGTAATGTTACAGAATTTGATTCTGCCGCACAGTGTGGTTTTGTAAAGCGTGGAGAACACGTTCAATATCCATTTCTTGTACTTGGATCAGATGCCCCTGATGAGTATTCTGGTTCAGCGGATGAGGACATTGAATCCTCATATTTTGAGTCACTATCCAACCTTAATAGTACGCTTTATCCAGCGCACAAGGTATTTCTTTCAAATGCAATAAATCTTTTTGTCCAGATTTATGAGCGGGATGAAAAAGTAGCATTTATTGTTAGTCAGGCAAGAAATTTTCTTAAACCTGCAAATTAGTTTTAAAATAAAATGATAATAGGCACGGATCTCCATGGGTCCGTGTTTTCATTTGCCTTTTTGATGAAAATCAGTATACTATCTATATGGTAATACGAATGCGACATACACGTTCCCATACAGGGAACAGAAGATCACACCATGCGCTTAAAGCGGCAGTTTTTACTACATGTACAAATTGTGAGCAAAAAAAAGAAACTCACATCGTTTGTAAACATTGTGGTTTTTATCGTGGACGCAAAGTTCTTGATGTGGTTAAAAAAGTAGAAAAGAAACAAGCTAAGAAAAAGAATTAGGTTATAGTTTCTAGTGACTAGGTTCTAGATATTTTTATCTAATCTAATTACTAGACACTAGAATCTAAAAACTAATCAATATGGCAAACAGGCACCTTTCACGTTCAATTGTTCTTCAGACACTCTTTGAGTGGGATTTTGCTGTCTCGACAGAAGGAAGTCCAGAAGAAATGCTGGAGCGTAACATAGAGGAATTTGGACCTGGCCTTGATGATTCTCAGTTTATGTCCGAGCTATTTCTTGGCGTCATAAAGAAAAAAAGTATAATAAATGAAATTATAGAAAAAGCTGCTCCTGATTGGCCAATCGAAAAAATTTCAATTGTTGATCGAAACATTCTTCGTATTGGATTATATGAATTATTATTTGGTGACAGGAATCAGGTTCCTCCAAAAGTCGCAATTAATGAGGCTATTGAACTTGCAAAAAGTTTTGGAGGAGAAAATTCTAGTCGTTTTATTAATGGAGTTTTAGGAGGAGTTTATAAGGAAATAGGCGAACCCGGTAAAGATGAAATTGGTAAAAAAAATCATAAACACTTTGAGACAGACCCTGCAAAATTTCCAATTGAGAAGAAAGCTGGAGCTGTAGTATATGCATATAATGAAGGAGAAATATATTTTGCTTTTGTCCATGACGTTTTTAGTTACTGGACACTTTCAAAAGGAACTATAGAAGAAGGAGAAAATGAAGAACAAGGAGCGATAAGAGAGATTAAAGAAGAAATGGGCCTTGATATTAAAATAAAAGAATTACTTGGTCGCAATGAATATATTGCTTGTCATCCAGAAATGGGGAAGATAAGGAAACAAGTTGTTTTCTTCTTAGCGGAATCAGAATATACAGATATTGTTTTAGAAAAGGGTACAGGAGGACTTGATGATGCTCGTTGGTTTTTACTTAATGAAATACCAAATCTCAAAATGTACGATAATATGATTCCGCTTTTAACTAAAGCAATAGAAATTCTTAATAAAAAATAATTTAATTATGATAGATTTTTCAATTTTCGAAAATAAAACTAATATTATATTTAATGATAAAAAGTTATTAGAACAGGCTTTTATCCATCGTTCTTATATTAATGAAAATACAGGATCTCATTTATCTCATAATGAAAGATTGGAGTTTTTAGGTGATGCCGTATTGGAACTCATTATTACTGATTATTTGTATAATAAATATCCTGATCGTGATGAAGGAGAATTAACTGCTTATAGATCTTCTCTTGTAAATGCAGTTATTGTTGGTGAAGTTGCTTTATCTTTAGGGATGAATGAATATTTGCTTCTTTCAAAGGGTGAAGCCAAAGATGTGGGGAAAGCTCGAAGCTATATTCTTGCTAATACTTATGAAGCTTATATCGGGGCTGTATATTTAGATCGAGGTTATAATGTGGCAAAAGATTTTATTGCAAAAACTTTATTTGGAAAGATTGATGTGATTGTTGCAAAAAAATTATGGCGTGATCCAAAAAGTTTAGTTCAAGAAAAATCACAAGAGTTTTTAAACGTAACTCCTTCTTATAGTGTTTTGTCAGAAGCAGGTCCTGATCATGATAAACATTTTACGATTGGAATATTTTTTGGAAAAGATTTAATTGCTGAAGGAAAGGGTAAATCAAAACAAGAAGCAGAACAAGCTGCAGCTCAAAAGGCATTAGAAATTAAAGATTGGCTTGATTAAAATGACTCTAAAATCTATTGTTTTAATAGGATTTAAATCATTTGGGAAAAAGAGTATTGTAGATTTTACAACACCTGTTACGGCTATCGTTGGACCAAATGGATCTGGTAAATCAAATATTGTAGAGGCAATTCGTTTTGTCTTAGGAGAACAATCAATGAAATCTCTTCGAGGCAAAGGGGGAGTGGATTTGATATTTAAAGGATCAAAGAATTTATCTTCATCTTCTCGTGCACAAGTTCTCATAACTTTTGATAATAGTAATAAAATTTTTTCTTTTACAAATAGCGGGTTAGGGGTCTCTCTTGATTATGATGAAATAATTATAGGAAGAGAAGTTTTTGCTGATGGATCAAATAAGTATTCTATTAATCATACAGAAGTTCGCCTTAAGGATATTGTAGATTTGCTTGCTTCTGTAAATATTGGAAGTTCAGGGCATCATATTATTTCTCAAGGCGAAGCTGACCGTGTTCTTAATGCAACAAATAAAGAACGTAGAAGTATGATAGAAGATGCATTGGGTCTTAAAGTTTATCAATATAGAATTAAAGAATCAGATCGGAAACTAGAAAAAACACTTTTAAATATTAAAGAGGTTCAGTCATTAAGAAGAGAGATCGCTCCTCACCTTGCTTTTCTCAAGAAACAGGTGCAAATAGTAGAACGAGCTCGTGAAATGAGAGAAGAATTAAAAGAGCTTTACAGGATTTATCTTTCAAAGGAAGGTACTTATATAAAAACTGAAACTAGGCGTTTAGCTAGTTTGAGTAATATTTTGAAAGAAAAAGAATTATCCTTAAATTCTCGTATAGATGAATTAAAAAAACAAAAAAATCAGAATCAAGTTGAAAATGTTTATTCTAAAGAGATTGAGAGTCTTGAGAGTAAGGCATCAAGTCTTCGTAATATTAAAAATGAATTAGTTCGAAAACAAGGTAGAATAGAAGGGATTATTGAAGGAATAGAAAATCAATTTACTCGAGTTAAAGAAATTAAAAATAGAGTTATCGAAGAAAATGAATGGAAAACATTTATTTTAGAAATATCGACACGTATTGACGAAGCGATAAAAGTAGAAAATTTACAAAACATTGTTGATGCTTTAAAAAATATTAAATTATATTTAGGTGAATTTTTTAAGAATGGGGAAGAAAAGAACGATGAACCTGTTTCTTTAGAAGATAATGTTGAATATAAAGAGATAGTTAAAAATAAAGAAGATATTCTAGAAGAAATAAAAAAAATACAAAATGAAGAAATAGAAATTTCAAATAATATTTCTGAACTTAAACAAAAAGATAAAGAAAATCAAGCCTCATATAGAGATAATGAGCGTATTTTGTATGAATTAATGCATTCTCAAAACGAAATAACTTCAAGCATACACTCATTAACTTTTGAAGAAGAAAAATTGTCTATTATAAAAAATGCTTTTGAGATGGAGCTTACCGAAGCTGGAGTTTTAATTGGAAGAGAAATAATTTCTTTTGCAGAAACTATGGCTGAAGAAGAAATAAATAGATCTTCTCAAGAAGAATTACGCCGTAAAATAGAACGTATAAAAATAAAAATTGAAGATGCTGGTAGCGGTAATGGAAGTGAAATATTAAAAGAATACAAAGAAACAACAGAGCGAGATGCTTTTTTAATAAAAGAAATTGAAGATTTAGAAAAGAGTATTAAAGATTGTCATCTTTTAATTCAAGAGTTAAAAGAAAAATTAGATACGGAATTTAAAAATGGAGTTGAAAAGATTAATAAACAATTTCAAGAATTTTTTAGTTTGATGTTTGGTGGTGGTGGTGCATTTCTTGCTATAACCATGGAGCATAAAAAAATAAAGAAGAACGATGAATCTGTCACTGAGATTGAAGGGGATAATTTATCTCAAGATGAGACAGAAGATGAAAATGAAATTGGTTTTGAAAGGGGGATTGAAATAAATGTAAATCTTCCACACAAAAAGGTAAAAGATTTGCACATGCTCTCAGGCGGTGAAAGATCACTAACTTCTATCGCTCTTTTATTTGCAATTTCTCAGGTTAATCCACCACCATTTTTAGTACTTGATGAGACGGATGCGGCGCTTGATGAAGCTAATTCTCGTAAATATGGGAATATGTTAGAAAATTTATCTAAATATTCACAATTGATTGTGGTCACTCACAATAGAGAAACAATGTCTCGTGCTCAAGTTTTATTTGGAGTAACTATGAGTTCTGAGGGGGCTTCTAAACTTATCTCTATCCATCTTGAAGATGCAACCTCTTACGCAAAATAAAAACCTTTATAAATAAGGGTTTTTATTATTATTGACTAATTATATATATTATGATATAATATAAAAGAATGAGAGTGAGTAAAATTAACACTAATGTATTGATCTTACGAGAGTCAATCAAGTAGTTAATCCTCAACTTGAATCGAACCTTAATAATTTTTTTTGTTATGAAAAAAGTAATTTTTTCAGTAATGGTGTTTTTGTTGGTATGCACATCGCTGGTATTTAGCCAGATGACCAACACGGAAATTATGAATGTCATATTAAAAAGCAAAGAGCTTAATTATGACGTAACTAACCCAGACTTAATTTATCCTGGGCAAATACTGACATTCTTTTTTGAGGATGGTTATAATTATCAAATTGAGGTAGCGCCAGGCGATACTCAATGGGAAATTGTAAGTGAAATTTTAAGCTATCAGTCAGAGCATGGGTCAGTTATCGATTATGATCCAATCAAACCACAACCTAAACAAATTGATTCTTCCATCATGGAACCATTTCCTTGGTGGTGGTCATTCCCATGGGGATGGCTACTCTTAGCTCTTGCAATATTAGCGATTGCTATTAAACTTTTACAAATACTGTATAAAGAAAGAAGACAAAATCCTGTAACTGCAGGCACTCCGCAAGTAAATGGAGGAGTCAGAAATAACGAAGCGTATTCCAGAATGAATCAGGTTGCACAAAACAGATTTCCTGGATCACAAATCGTTATCAAAAACATTAGGCGTGGATGGCTCTCTGGTTGGGCACAGGTGTTTTATGCAAATGATAAAACAAAGAGGCTCAAGTTAAAAGATGTTGCAGCTTACGCAGGTGAGGTGACGATCAACGGAAGAGAGCAGACTATTTATTTCCTTCAGGGGTGCGGTAATGATGCACGTGGGGGAAATTATATGACTGGAGATCTTGAATTTAGATCTGATGTCGTTGTTAATCAAGATGGATCTGAAAGTCCGCTTCCAGCAGAGTCGGCTGAAATTACTGAGACTAAGCAGGTTGTAGAAGAGCAGATATCTACTACAACACCGGTGATCCTTGGATCAGAGACTCATCAACAAAGGATGAAAATTCTTGAGATTGTTGGATCTGAAATAGTCAAAGGAGATGTGCACGAAGTAAATATTGATACTACTTCAGATAAATTTGATGTACATATCAAGTATAAATTTGCTCCTGTCAAAAAAACTGCCGAAAAAAAGGAAGAACAGAAATAATCTGTCTTCTTTAATTAATATATTTACCGCTGAGCTTCCTAGTTCAGCGGTATTTATTTTAAAAATTCTGTGATTGTTAAACCAGATTCTTTAATCTCTTTAGCTTTTTTTATACCGACATATCGATAATGCCAGGGTTCGTATTTATATCCGGTTATATTTTCTTTGTTTTGAGGATAGCTTTGAATAAAACCATATAAATATGCATTTTCTTTTAACCATTTGTCCTCAGGAGTTTTATCAAAAATATCATTAGCAGAAGTATAATTAATTGATTTTCCTGTTAGGTCAACTGTAGTTCCTAGTTGATGTTCAGAATATCCTGGCTTGGCAACAGCATCTGAAGTTTTTTCTTGATTATCTTTTGTTATATTATTAAATAATTCTTTTTGATATTGATAATTTCTAAAACCAGAACTTGCTTTTATTAACACCCCAACATTTTTGGCTTTTTCTATCATCTCAACAAGTGAATCATTAGCTTCTTTTATTAAACAAATTTCTTTGGTGCTTATTTCCTCATCAATTTTTATTAGATTATTTGGAATATAAGTTATATCAGGCAATTCATTTACTTGTCCAATATTAAATAAAAACATATCCTGATATTCTTTTGTTGGTTTTGGGCAGACAGAAGTGATTATTTTTTTTTCAATTTTCCCCTTAATTTCTTCTTCTGTAAATATACCCTCAGGTTGATATTTTTTATTTAATGTAATTATTTTTTTATCTGTTTTTATTAAATTCTTACCATCAAATGTTGCCGAAAAAAGCATTCCTCTCATTGTGTCTTGTGAAAAATATTGATCAAAAATAAAATTACCAAGTGAATAAACTATAACTTTACCTTTATAATTTTCTATATCTTCTATAACGTGTGGGTGATGACCAATGACCATATCTGCTCCATTATCTATCGCACTATGAGCTAGAGTTTCTTGTCTTTTATTGTGTATTAATTTGTATTCTTCTCCAAAATGGAATGAAACGATAAGCACATCAGATTTTATTTTTGCATTTTTTATTATCTCATTAAAATTTGGATCACTAGCTAATAAAATTCCAGGAGAATTTATTTTGGCTTCTATCCAATTTGGTCCAACATCTGAAAATCCTATAAAACCAAAACGTATTCCATTTTTTTCTATAATAGTTGGATTTTCAGCTTCATTTCTATTTTTTCCTCCTCCTGTTTTTAGTATATTATTTTCTTCTAATCTCTTTAAAGTATCTCCAAATGCTTTTATGTTCCAATCCCCAACATGATTATTTGCAAAAGAAACTATATCAAAACCAGCATCTTTTAATACTGGTAATACTTCTGGGTCCATTCTAAAAGAATATTTACTCCCAACATTATTTCCAATATCAGAAACAGCTCCCTCTAGATTTCCAAATAAAATATCAGCCTCTTTGAGTTTAGTGAGGTTTTCAAATAATTTACTGTAATCTCCTCCAAAGTTTTTATCTACAGAATTTTTTACTCCACGAGTAATCATCATGTCACCTACAAAAAATAAAGTAGTTGTTTTATTTATTTTTTTTATTTCCTCTTTTAATTCTATTTTGGGGGTAGTATTTGTGATTGTATTTTGATTATTAGAATTTATAACCCAAAAAACTATTATTGTTGAGAATAATAATATAATTAAAATTTTAATTTTTTTATTCATATTTATTTTATTTCGTAATCAATAGTTTTTTTGTTAATATCAGCATTTCTAACAATAAAACTTACAGTATCGCCAAGGGTATATTTTTTATGACTTTTTCTTCCTTTTATACTCATACCTTCTTTATCAAAAGTATAGTAGTCATCTTTTAAATCACGCATTCTAACCATACCTTCACATTTAGTTAATTTATCTTCTATATATAAACCCCATTCTGTTACCCCTGTGATTATTCCTTCGTATTTATTGCCAATACGGGTAGACATATATTCAACTTGTTTATATTTTATTGAAGCACGTTCTGCTTCTGCTGCTTCTTTTTCTCGGAGGGATGCATCTTGTGACATCTTCTCATACTCAAACCATCTTTCTTTAGGAATAATTTTATTCTCTAAAAAATCTGAAAGTAAACGATGGACAATAACGTCTGGGTACCTACGAATAGGAGAAGTAAAATGAGTGTAATATTTAAAACCAAGGCCGTAGTGCCCAATATTTTTTGTCGAATAGATAGCTTTTGCCATTGTTCGAATAATCGCACTATGGATTGTATCTTTGATTGGGCTATTTTCTAATTTAACAATTAAATCATTTATTTCTTCTCCGGGAATTATTCCATTTTTTAGTTTAACTTTGTATCCAAGTCTCTTAAGAAAAGAAACTAAATCTTTTATTTTGTCCTTATTTGGCAAATCATGGATTCGATATAAAAATACTTTTTCTGTTTGATTTTTTTTACTAGACATAAATTCTGCAACCTTACGATTTGCAAGAAGCATCAATTCCTCTATCATTTTATTTGTATCACCTCGAGCTTTGGTATATACAGATATAGGGACACCATTTTTATCTAAATTAAATTTGATCTCTTCTTGTTCCAATGAAATAGCGCCTTCCTCGAATCGTTTTTTAAGGAGTTTTTTAGCAATATTATTTAAAATAAAGAGCTCATCGTATAATAATCCCTTTTTATTATCCAAGACTTTTTGTGCTTCCTCATAAGAAAATCTTTTGTCGGAGTGAATAATTGTTTTTCCAAACCATTCAGAATGGACTTGACCCATTTTATCAATTTCAAAAATAGCCCCAAATGTTAATCTATCAACATTTGGATTTAGGCTACAGATATCATTAGATAATTCTTCTGGAAGCATTGGAATCGTTCTGTCGACAAGATATACCGATGTACCACGAAGACGTGCTTCCATATCAAGAGGAGTTCCTAATTTAACATAATGAGAAACATCGGCAATATGAATTCCTACTTCAAAATGACCATTGTTAAGTTTTTGGAAAGATACTGCATCATCAAAATCTTTTGCATCAATTGGATCAATAGTGAAAGTTGTTATTTTTCTCATGTCGCGTCTATTTTTTATGTCACCAATAGAAATTCCATCATGAGATATTTTTTGGGCGATCTTTAATATAGAAGAAGGGAAGGTTGCATTGAATCCTTTCTCAAGAGCTATTGCTTCCATTTCAGCATTGTGTTCCATTGGCATACCTAAAATTTTTGTTATTTCTCCAATAGGAGCTTTTTTTGCGTCTGTCCAATTAGTTATAGTCACAAAAACTTTTTGTCCTATTTTTGCTCCTGCTAATTTATTTTGGGGGATTATTATATCAGAATACATTTTCAAATCAGAGGGAATAAGAAAATATGTATCATTTTCTTTTTCTAATATCCCAGCGTATCCTTTTTTGGAGCGATTAAGTATTTTTACAACCTCTCCGTTTTGAGTGCCATCTTTTTTTATGGGATGTAATAATGCAATTACTGTATCCCCCTGACAAGCAGTACGTAGAAAATTATGATCAATTTCTATGATCTTATTTTCTTTGTTTAATCTAATAGACCCAGTTCCTTTATTTGAAATATTTATAATACCCTCAATCTGACGATTATAATCATTGTGTTTGTTTGGCTCTTTCATAATTGGAGTATAGCATAAAATTATGCACTTGATTCATTAATATCTTTATGTTAGTATGTTTCTATGTTAAAAATAAGACTACAGAGAATAGGTCGTAAAAATGATCCAGCTTTCCGGGTTGTTTTGACTGACTCAAAAAATGCAGCTAAGAGTGGTAAATTTAAAGAAATTCTTGGCTCCTATAATTTAAAAAATGGTGAGGTTGTTTTTAAGACAGATCGTGTAAGCTATTGGATTAGTAATGGGGCACAAGTGTCTGATACTGTTCATAATTTTCTTGTTGGTCAAAAATTAGTTCCTGGTAAAAAGAAAAATGTTTTATCAAAAAAATCTCCAACAAAAGCACGCAAAGAACTTAAAAAATAATAATCAAAATCCCGCTTAAATAGCGGGATTTTGATTATTGCAAATAAAAAGAAAAATATGATATAATAAAAAAAGAGCAGTTGTAGTCGATACGCTGCATAAATTTTAAGAATAATACTAAAAAAGATATATGGCAGACGATAAAGCATTTTTAGAATATATTGTAAAAGCATTGGTTGATAATCCAAATGATGTGAAGATCGATCGAACAGTAGATGAAATGGGGGTACTTATAACTATGACCGTAAATGGAGCTGATATGGGCAAAATTATCGGTCGCCAGGGTAATACAGCAAAAGCAATAAGAACATTGCTTCGAGTAATTGGAATGAAAAATAATGCTCGTGTAAACTTAAAGATTAATGAACCAGAAGGAGGAAAAGTTGAATCTTTCGCTCAAGCTCCTGTGTCACAATCAAGTAGTGAGTCATCAAAATCAGTAGATGCTGCACTAGAAGATTTAAAGGGAATATAAATTAGTTTATAGTAGATAGGTTATAGTGACTAAATTTTAATAAAAATGCGTTGGCTTTGCCAACGCATTTTTATTAAAATCTATCTATAAGAACTTAATTTTTATCTTGCATTTTCTATTAGAACCTATAAACTAGAAACTATCAACTAATTATATATGAATTTTCACATTGTTACATTATTTCCAGAGATGTTTGACTCGTATTTAAATGAGTCTATTTTGGGTAGAGCAATAAAAGAAAAAAAGATTAAAGTCAGTTTTGTTAACCCTCGTAAATTTGTTACAGGGAAATATAAAAAAGTCTGGCCTGATGGGAATGTATCATTACAAGTAGATGATCGGCCTTATGCTGGAGGCCCTGGGATGGTAATGCGCGCAGAGCCAATTATTAAGGCAGTTGAATCTATAATATCTTCGACCCTTAAACGACTTTCAAAATCCTCAGAGAAGAGAGGGGAAGGAGTCAGAGCCCAAAAAACGTCTAAGAATTTTCGTTCTAAAATTTTGATTGTTAATTTTGTTCCTAGTGCAGAAAAATTTACAACAGATGTTGCTAAAAAAATTTCAAATAAATACACAGATGTAATTATGATTTGTGGACGTTATGAAGGTATAGATGCCCGTGTAGATAAAATTTTAAAAACTAAAAAAATTTCAATAGGGGATTATGTTCTTACTGGAGGAGAAATCCCAGCAATGATTTTAGTTGATTCTATTTCTCGTCAAATAGAAGGTGTATTAGGAAATTTTAATTCTCGTGAAGAAGAGCGTGTTTCTTCAAGCGAAGTTTATACTCGCCCTGAAGTTTTAGAATATAAAGATAAAAGATATAAAGTTCCGAAAGTATTACTTTCAGGAAATCACAAAGATATAGAAGCTTGGAAAAATAAAAAGTAAGGTTTTATTTATATATTTAAAAGGGTTAATGGAAAATTATTTTTTTATTGTATCATGGTTTATATATGATATAATATATAATATTAATAGATGGTAAATTTTTTAATGATGAATTTCTCAAATAAAAATAATAAAGGTTTTACTCTCATAGAATTACTTGTTGTTATTGCAATTATTGGTGTATTATCATCTATTGTTGTAGTTGTTTTAAATAATGTTCGTGAGAAAGCAAGAGATACACAGAGAATAAGAGATATAGGAGAAATATCAAAAGCATTATTATTTTACGCTATGGACCACGGAGATTCTTATCCTGTTATTTATGCTTGTGATTATAATACAACAGAATGGAATTCCTTTCATTCAACATATCTTTCTCCTTATATAAAAGTTCTACCAAGAGATCCATTAAAAAAATCAAATGTAGGTTATTGTTATATCAATAATCAAGGAATTAAAAAAGTAAGTCTTATTTTTTATACAGAAAATGAAATGCCTAATTTAGGGAATACTATTTCATCAGGTTTTAACTCCTTTTATCTTTTATACGGGCATTCAAGACCTATAAATTATTAAAATGTTTAATAAATTTTTTTTAGAAAAAATAGAACTTTTTTTGAGGAAGTATTTTATTTTGATTTTTGTTTTTTTGATTGGATCATTTTCTATAATATTACCATTCATTATTAGTAATAATTTAGAAGGATTTGATCATTCTGGACAATATGCTAGCGCTTATTATATAAAAAATTTTTTTTGGCCATGGCCTAATGGATGGAACTCTATGTTCTTATCTGGTTTTCCTCAAGGTATATTTTACCCATCATTTTTTCATTGGATTATAGCTTTATTTAGTTTTATTATTCCTTTAGATTTATCCTATAAGATAGTATTATCATTTGCTATTTTATTATTTCCAATTATCGTATTTTTTCTAGCTTTTAAATTATTTAAAAATTATTTTAAAGCTAGTGCAGTTTTAGTTATTATAAGTATTTTATATTATTTTAACGTAGGGTTAAATGATAATCTTTATTCTGATGTCTATTATGGGATGTCATCTCACTTGTTCTCTTTAACTATATTTTTTTTGTATTTATATACTTTATATATTTTGATTAAAGATGATAAAAAATGGTATTTATCCGCGATTGTTTTAGCTATTTCGATAATGACTCACGTAATTACTGCCTCGGTTTCAATATTATTTAGTTTTATATTATTAATATTAAGCTGGAAAAATAATAAATTAAAAAAAAGTTTATTAAAACATCACTTTGGTGCTTTCTTTATATCATTATTTTGGATATTACCATTTTTAATGAATATAAAATATATATCTGGTGGAGATATGACATCTAGTGAAACTTTACTTTTAATAATACTCATGCCTTTTATATTATTATTGAGCTTAATTACCCTTAAAATAAAAAATGAATATAGTCTTTTATTAAAAACAATTTGTATTTTTAATGTTTTTATAATAGTGGTATATATTTTGAGTAAATTATTTTTGATAAATGACTTTCCTATACATTTTGGTAGATTATTAATATATCCATTTTTATTATCTTCATTTTTATTAATTTATTACTTAAATAATAAACTAATAAAATGGAGGAACTTTAATTTGTTTTTGATGTTTTGTTTTTCTTTTTATTTTTTTTATTTGAATTTAATTCCCGTTGGTCCATTTAGTATAAAAATATTAGATAAAGTAGAAGAATTTTGGCAGGGGGGTAGAATAATAGTTACTGGTGATAGTATAAAACTTGATAATAGGTTTCATTCAACAAGAACCAAATTAGCAGTTGATCACCAAATACCAATTGCTGGAGGATTGTTTACAGAATCATCAAGTAATGGTTGGTTTATGATGTCTCTTTTAAAATCTTGGGATAGTGGTCAGAATTCTAATTTTATATGGGCATATAATGATTTAGAAAATGTTATTGATTTAAATTGGGGTTCTAAAATTTTTGGTATAAATTATGAATATAGAATACAAGATAAATCTCCAACTATTGAGGAAAATGATTTCAAAGATCAAAAACAAAAATCAATAGATATTTCAAATAATAAAAATTTGGATTTTAAAATTAGTAGAATTAGATTATTAGATGATGAAAAAGTTATTTCAATGCTTTCCGGAGGAAATTCACCTTTTTATTATCAAACATTATATAAAATAAATGATACAGGGATAGCTGAAGTTCTAGATATTAAACCTATAAATATTTCAGAAAATTGGGATTATAATTTAAGAAAATGGTGGTCTACTGATTGGCTTAAGGTAGAAAATTCTGAAGTTTATAAAAAGCCAATCCTAATCTATAATAAAAATATAGATGATTGGGTTTTGCCCAAAAATAATAAAGTTATACCTTTTATTGAAAATAAAAAAATGGATAGTTTTATGATTGATGCTTCAGATTTTAAATCAAATGTTCCAATATATATTAAAGTTGAATATTTTCCATATTGGAAAGCCTATGATGAATCTGGCCAAAAATTAGAAATATATAAAGCATCTCCTAATTTTATGTTGGTTTATGGTAATGGTAAAATAACTTTTAAATATACAGAAGATAATTATTATTATTTTGGTTTTATTATTTCAGGATTAACTTTATTATTTTTTATATTTAGTTTTATATATAAAAGATATATTTTAAAAAATTTTTTTTAAAATAATATTTATGAGACAATTTCTAATTTTTTCATTTATAGGAATTTTAAATACAATAGCAGATTTATTTGTTTTTAATATTCTTATTTATATATTCGGTAATTCTTTATTATGGCAATTTTCTCTATATAAGGGGATTAGTTTTATGCTTGCTTGTTCTTTGAGTTATTTTTTAAATAGTCATTTTACTTTTAAGGATAATAATTTAAATTTATTAAAATATTTTAAATTCGTCGCAGCTTCTTTTTATGGAATGTTTATAAATATATTAGTTTCTACATTAGTTTTTTATTATTTACAAAATTTTCATTATGATTTAATAATTAAATCTACAATTTCTGCTATTATAGGTTCAATAATTAGTTTTGTTTGGAATTATTTTGTTTACAAAAAATTTATTTTTAATAAAAAATTATATAATTTATGACCATAAGTATAGTTATTCCAGCATATAATGAAGAAAAACGTATAGGAAAGACTCTTGATATTATTTTTTCATACATTTCTAAAAATAAGGACATTATAGAAATTTTAGTCATATTAAATAATTGTAGGGATGATACTATTGGTGTTGTACGTAAATATACATTACTTGATAATAGATTTAAATACATTGATTGTGGTATTCTTGAAAATAAAAAAGTTAGTAATACAAAAGGGTATGCAATAAGAGTAGGATTAAAAGAATCAATAGGGGATTATGTTTTATTTATGGATGCTGATAGTTCTACAGACGTTAGTGAATTAAATAAGTTCTCACCTTTTTTAACTAATGGCTATGATTGTGTTATTGGGTCAAGGTATTTACCAGACTCTAAAATAAACATTAAACAATCTAATTTTAGAATATTTGCCAGTAGAATTGGTAATTTTTTAATACAATTATTAGTTCTTCCTAATATTAAAGATACTCAATGTGGTTTTAAAATTTTTTCGAGAGAAGTAATTAATAAAGTTTATAATGATTTAAAAATTGATGGTTTTAGTTTTGATATAGAAATACTTTATTTAATCAAAAAATATGGTTTTAAAACAAAAGAAATTGGTATATATTGGGGTAACATGGATCGTTCAACAGTAAAATTAAAACACTTTTGGTTTACGCTTAATGATTTAATATCAATTTATTTAAGAAAATAAAAAATAATTTATGTTAATAGATGTGTATATTTGACAAATAAGTATAAATAGTATAGGATATTACCCAGATTGAAAAGATTGAGTAATGGCAAATCAATCACTAGTTTTCTACCTTTTGGGTAGACAAGTTATAAGTTTTTAACTTTATTTGTGTTAAAAAACAATATTGCCAACAATAATAAATAGAAAATAATACCGAGGTTTGGTCACCTTAGTTTTTTCTTGTTTTTAGTCTAAAAATCATATGAAAAAGACAGATATACGTGAGAAGAAGTATTTTGCACGCTATAAAAAGCCATTAGTCCCGTTTCCAAATTTAATAGAAAATCAATTAGTTTCTTTTAATTGGTTAGTAGAAAGTGGATTAAAAGAAGTCTTTAAAGAGTTTTCTCCTATTAATGATTATTCAGAAAAGAAATTTCAATTAGATTTTACTTCTTTTTCATTAGGAGAACCAAAGTTTGATGAAGAATACACTAAAATAAATAAACTAACTTATGAAGGTGGTTTAAAGGCTCGCGTCAAACTTTTAAATAAGAGTATTGGTACTTCTAAAGAGCAAGAGATTTTTATGGCAGATGTTCCTCTTATGACCAAACATGGAACATTTATTATAAATGGAGTTGAACGTGTTATTGTTCCTCAATTGACTAGAAGTTTTGGAGTATTTTTTACAGAACAAGAATTAAAAGGAAGAGTATTTTTTGGAGCAAAAATAATTCCAGCTCGTGGGGTTTGGATAGAAATTGAATCAGATACTGATGGTGTTATTTATGTTCGTATTGATAAAAAGCGTAAATTCTCAGTTATATCTTTGCTTCGTGTTCTTGGCCTTGATAAAGATGAAGCAATCTTGAAAGCTTTTGGAAACAATGAAGATGTAATAAAAACAGTTAAAGTTTCTATAGAAAAAGATCCAGCAAAAACAGCATCAGATTCATTTATTGAAATTTATAAACGTCTTCGTGATGGAGATTTAGCAACTTCTGAAAATGCTCGTGAATTTATTAAGGCATTAGTCTCAACTGAAAGATATGATCTTTCTCCTGTTGGACGCTTCCGTTTTAATAAACGTTTTGAAAAAAGTATGGACGACAAAGAAATGGAACGTCGTACTATTTCTGCTGATGATATTGTTACAATAATTCAACATATAGTTTTATTAAATAATACACCTCATGCAAAAGCAGATGATATTGATCATTTGGGTCAACGCCGAGTTCGTTATGTTGGAGAAATGATTCAACAAAAATTCCGTATGGGGATGTCTCAAATCAAAAGAAATATTCAAGATAGAATGTCTACTATTGATGTTGGAACGACTCTTCCAATTCAAATCATAAATCAACGACCACTTCAGGCTCGTATTAAAGAATTCTTTACTGCCAATCAATTATCTCAGTTCATGAACCAAGAAAATGTTATGGCTGAAGTTGAGCATTTACGAACACTTTCAGCTCTTGGTCCTGGAGGTTTAACACGTGAACGTGCAGGTCTTGAGGTTCGTGATGTTCACACCTCTCACTATGGCCGTGTATGTCCAATCCATACTCCAGAAGGTCCAAACATTGGATTGATTCTTCACCTTTCTACTTATGCCAAAATAAATGAATTTGGAATTATTGAAACGCCTTATGTAAAAGTTAAAAATGGTAAGATAACAGGTGAGGTTGTTTATTTGAATGCTCTTGAGGAAGAAAAATACAACATTGCTCATTCTGGTATTGATTATGATGAAAAAGGAAATATTGTAGAAAATAAAGTAGAAGCTCGTCTTAAAACAAAACCAGGATTAATTTCTAAAAATGAAATTGATTTTATTGACGTTGCGACAAACCAAGCTTTCTCTATTGCAACATCAATGATTCCATTCTTAGAACACGATGACGCACACAGAACACTCATGGGAAGTAACATGCAAAAACAAGCTCTTCCTTGTATTGTTCCTGAAGCTCCACTTGTAGCCACAGGAATAGAAGAACTTTCAAGCCGCGATTCTGGACGTCTTGTAGTTTCTGAAGTAAATGGAGTTATTTCATATGTTGATGCTAAAAAAATAACAGTTAAGGATGATAAAAATAAAGATCACACTTATCCTTTAATTAATTTTTCAAGAACAAATAATTTTTCCGTATTTCATCAACGTCCAAGTGTTTCTCTTGGAGATAAAATTAAAAAAGGTGACATTTTAGCAGATACTTCTACTACTGATAAAGGACAGATTGCTCTTGGTCAAAACGTACTTGTAGGATTTATGTCATGGGGTGGAGCAAACTACGAAGATGCGATTATTTTATCTGAAAAATTAGTTAAACAAAGTAAGTTTACAAGTATTTATGTTACAGAATTTATTTGTAATGTTCGTGATACAAAACTTGGACCAGAAATAACTACTCGCGATATTCCAAATGTAGGAGAAAATAAATTAAAAGATTTAGATGAAGATGGAATAATTGTAGTTGGAGCAGAAGTAAATGAAAATGATATTTTGGTTGGTAAAATTACTCCAAAAGGAGAAACAGAACTTACCCCAGAAGAAAGACTTCTTCGTTCAATCTTCACCGAAAAAGCTCGTGATGTAAAAGATTCATCTCTAAGATTAGAGCATGGTAAAAAGGGTAGAATCATTGGAGTTAAAATATTCTCACGTGATCAAGGGCATAATCTTGAATCAGGAATTATAAAAAGAATTGTAGTTGAAATTGCGCAAATTAGAAATATTTCTGTTGGAGACAAACTAGCAGGACGACACGGTAACAAAGGAGTTATTTCAGTTATTCTTCCTGAAGAAGAAATGCCATTTATGGCCGACGGAACATCTGTCGATATAATTCTTACTCCTCTTGGAGTTCCTTCTCGTATGAACTTGGGACAGATACTTGAAATGCATTTAGGTTATGCTGCTCATACACTTGGATATCAAGCGATTGTTCCTCCTTTTTCATCTGCTACAGTCCCTGAGATAAAAGCTGAACTTGTTAAAGCAGGATTACCAGAGAGTGGAAAAGTTACACTTTATGACGGAAGAACAGGAGATGCCTTTGATCAAGATATTGCGATTGGTTATATGTATATGCTTAAACTTCACCACATGGTTGAAGATAAATTACACATGCGTTCAATAGGTCCTTACTCTCTAATAACTCAACAACCTCTAGGTGGTAAAGCACAAGGTGGAGGTCAGCGTTTTGGAGAAATGGAAGTGTGGGCACTTGAAGGACATGGTGCTGCTTATACACTTCGTGAAATGTTAACTATTAAGTCTGATGATATTGTTGGTCGTTCACAGACATTTGATGCTGTTATTAAAGGTAACCCAATAGGTGAACCAAATGTTCCTGCTTCTTTCAATGTATTACTCAACTATCTACGCGGACTTGCTCTTGATGTTGATCTTAAGAAGTTAGGAAATGATAATTAATTAATAATTTTATACATCAAAATCATATGAAAACAATTGATACAACAAATTTTGACTCGATAGTTCTGAAGCTTGCATCTCCTGAAGCAATTAGAGAATGGTCTTATGGAGAAGTTACAAAACCGGAAACAATTAATTATAGAACAGGCCGATCAGAAAGAAGTGGTTTGTTTGATGAAAGAATTTTTGGACCAGAAAAAGACTATGAATGTTATTGTGGTAAATACAGACGTATAAGATATAAAGATATAGTTTGTGAAAAATGTGGAGTTGAAGTTACTCGATCTATTGTTCGACGTGAACGTATGGGGCACATCGAACTTTCAAGTCCAGTTGCGCATATTTGGTTTTTACGCGGAGTACCTTCCAGGATGTCAGTTCTTTTAAATATTCCTGTTAGTGATTTAGAAAAAGTTATTTATTTTGCTGGATATATAATTACAAACGTATATCAAGAAGAAAAAGAATCAATTATTAAGAACTTAGAAAGTGAATTTAAATCAAAACTTAAAAGTACTAATGACGAAGAAGCAAAAGAGAAATTAAAAGAACTTTTGTCTAACACAAAAAAAGAAATTAATGATATTTTCCCTGGTAAAGTTTTGAATGAAATATCATATCATCATTTTGGACTTAAATATGGTAGTTGTTTTGAAGCAAGTATAGGAGCTGAAGCTATTTATACTCTCTTTAAAAACATGAATTTAGAGAAGATAAAAACTGAAACAGAAAACATGATTCCTAAAGCTTCAAGTATTGAAAAAGAGAAACTTGAAAAAAGATTATCTTTACTTAGATCAATGATACATTCAGGTATTCGTCCAGAGTGGATGTTTTTGACAGTGATACCTATAATACCTCCAGCTCTCAGGCCAATGGTAGCTCTTGATGGTGGACGTCACGCAACTTCTGATTTAAATGATTTATACCGTCGTGTTATAAATCGTAATAATCGTCTAAAGAAATTAAAAGAGATCGGAGCTCCTGATGTTATTTTACGTAATGAAAAACGTATTTTACAAGAAGCGGTTGATGCTCTTATTGATAATTCAATTGCAAAACAAAATGATTCACAAGCTGTTTCTTCTTCTCAAAAAAGGGCTCTTAAATCATTGTCTGATAATTTGAAATCTAAACAAGGATTATTCCGTCAAAATCTATTGGGTAAACGAGTAGACTATTCAGGACGTTCAGTTATCGTTGTTGGTCCAGGATTAAAATTAAATCAATGCGGACTTCCTAAACATATGGCACTTGAATTATTTAGACCATTTGTTATTTCAAAAATATTAGAAACAGAACTTGCTTTCAATATTCGTGGAGCAAACCGTTTGATAGAAGAAGGAATTCCTGAAGTTTGGGCTATTTTAGAAGAAGTTATTAAAGGTAAATACGTTCTTTTAAACCGTGCTCCTACACTTCATCGACTAGGTATACAAGCTTTTAATCCTATTCTTATTGAAGATAATGCGATTCAAGTTCACCCACTTGTTTGTGCAGGATTCAACGCTGACTTCGATGGAGACCAAATGGCTGTTTATGTACCACTTTCTGATATGGCTCAAGAAGAAGCACGTATGTACATGGCTTCAAATAAAAATTTATTGAAACCACAAGATGGATCACCAATAGTTATGCCAAAGATGGATATAATTTTAGGCTGTTATTGGATGACAAAAGGAGTTTCTGGTGAGAAAGGAGAAGGGATGTCATTTTCTAGTCCTAATCAAGCAATTACCGCTTTTGATCTAGGTGTAATTACTTTTCGTGCAAAGATAAAAGTTTTAGGGAGTGAAAAATCTCGATACAATACTTTTGAAGGAAAACCATTTGAAACAACAGTTGGAAGATTATTCTTTAATAGTATTTTCCCAGATGATTTCCCTTACATGAATGAAGAAATAAATATTAAGAGAATGTCCTTACTTGTCGATGAACTTATTGTTCATTATGGGATAGACAAGACTCCTAATGTTTTAGATAAAATTAAAGATTTTGGATATCATTATGCAACTTATTCAGGCGTAACTTGGGGGATAGATAATGTTAGCGTCCCTGAAGGTAAAAAAGAAATCGTAGCTAAATTCCGTAAAGAAGAAGAATTAGTCAGAGAACAATTTGACGAAGGACTTTTGTCTGAAGAAGAAAAATATCAAAAAGTTATTGAAATATGGGAACATGCCAAAAAAGAAATTGAGAAAATAATTCCAAGTACTCTTGATCCAAGAAGTTCTACTTATGATTTAATTACATCAGGAGCTCGAGGTAATATGGGAAGTTTGGTTCAGATGTGTGGAATGAAAGGTTTGATTGTGAATACTTCAGGAGAAACATTGGATTTTCCAATTATTCCATCTTATATTGAAGGTCTTTCACCTCTTGAATATTTCATTACTACTCACGGATCACGTAAAGGAGCTGCGGACACGGCTTTAAACACAGCAAAAGCTGGGTACTTAACTCGTCGTTTGGTTGATGTTGCACAAGACGTTGTAATAACAGAAGAAGATTGTGGAACAAAAAATGGAAAGAAAATAATCGCAATTGATGGAGTTTTCGCTAAATATATTAATGGGCGAGTATTACTGGCTGACATAAAAGACGAAAATGGAAAAGTATTATTTAAAAAAGGATCTTTAATTACAAAAGAAGATTCAAGAGCTCTTGAGAAAGCAGGTATAAAAGAAGCCTTAGTTCGAACACCACTTTCTTGTGAGACAGTACACGGAATTTGTAGAAATTGTTATGGTCTTGATCTTGGAAGAAACTGCATGATTGAATTAGGTCAAGCTGTTGGAATAATTGCAGCTCAAGCAATTGGAGAACCAGGAACCCAGCTCACTCTTCGTACTTTCCATGCTGGAGGAGTTGCAACAGTAGATATTACTACAGGTCTTCCTCGTGTTGAAGAAATTTTTGAAAGACGTATTCCAAAAAATCCTGCAATTATTTCTGTTTCTGATGGAGAGGTTGTAGATATTACTGATAATGGAGAAGAAAAACTAATTAAAGTTCTTTCAGACTTAAAGACTGAAAATAAAATTTCTGCTAGTGGTAAAGGAGGTAATGAAGTAGAATATACCGTTTCAGCTCGAAGACAAGTTTTGGTTAAGATTGGTTCAAAAATTAAAAAAGGAGATTTATTAACAGATGGATCTGCTGATATTAATGAAATAGTAAAATATGGAGGTAAGGACGTAGCTGAAGAATATATTGTTGATGAAATTAATAAAGTCTATGATCTTCAAAGTGCTTCAATTTCTCGAAAACATATTGAAATAATTATCCGTCAAATGTTTTCACGAAAAAGAATTAAAGAACCAGGAGATACTACTTTCTCCCCAGGAGAAATTGTTGAGAATATAGAATTGATTGAAGAAAATAATAGAGTAGAAGGAGAAGGTAATGGTAAAAAAGCTGAAGCCTCAACTATTGTCTTAGGAATTACTGAAGTTTCTCTTACAACGAAGAGTTGGTTGTCAGCTGCTTCTTTCCAAAATACAAATAGAGTCTTAATAAACAATGCTATTCGTGGAGGAATTGATAATCTTCGTGGCTTAAAAGAAAATGTTATAATTGGTAATCTTATTCCAGCTGGAACTGGATTTGGGGTAAAACGTATAAATGAAACTACCGAAGAAGAAGAGGGAAATTTGGCCGATAAATAATAATAAGTTCACAAAAGAATAAATATGAACTCACCAGTTCTAAAAATTAAAGAGAGACTTTCCATCGTCGATGTAATTTCTTCTTACCTTAAAGTAGAAAATGCTGGTAAAAATTATAAAGCAAAATGTCCGTTCCATAATGAGAAAACTGCCTCATTTTTTATCTCACAAGAAAGAGGAACTTATTATTGTTTCGGGTGTGGGGCTAAAGGAGATATTTTTTCTTTTGTAGAGCATTTTGAAGGTACAGATTTTTTAGGATCTCTAAAAATTTTAGCAGAACGTGCAGGAGTAACTCTTGAGTCTAGATCTCAAGAGTCTGGTAATAAAGAGAAAGAAAAAAAAGAACTTTATTATGAAATAATGGAAGAAGCTGCTTCTTTTTTTGAAAGAAATTTTTCTTTAAATAAAGAAGCTAGAAGTTATTTATTAGGAAGGGGGATAAATGATAAATCTATAAAATCTTTTAGAATTGGATATGCTCCAGAATCTTGGAATGCTGTTCTAAATCATCTAATTAATAAAAAATTTAAAATAGAAGATATTGAAGCTGTTGGATTGATAAAGAAAAAAGAAGCTAGCCGAGATCTAGATAGATTCTATGATCGTTTTAGAGGAAGAATAATGTTTCCAATTAATGATTCCAGTGGTAGGGTAATTGCTTTTTCAGGTAGAATATTTTCTTCTCAGAATGGGAATATTTCTACAACAAAAGAGGCTGATTTTGAACAAGCCAAGTATCTAAATAGCCCAGACACTCCTTTATTTAATAAATCCAATGTACTTTTTGGGATAGACAAAGCTAAAACTTCTATTAGGAGTCGAGATTATAGTATTGTGGTAGAAGGACAATTTGATATTATATTATCTCATCAAGCAGGTTTTACTAATACTGTTGCAGTGTCTGGAACTGCTTTTTCTGATACAACGATAGACAATGAAATAAAAATAAATAATCTTGGTTTAATAAGAAGACTCTCATCAAATATAATATTTGCTTATGATGGAGATGACGCTGGCATTAGAGCGGTTAGTCGTTCTGCAATGATTGCTCTCTCTCTTGATATGCAGGTTAAAGTAGCAGTAATGCCAAAAGGTAAAGATCCTGCTGATATTATAAATGATGACTATAATGCCTGGAAAGAAATAATTAAGAACTCTATTAATATTATAAGTTTTCATCTAGATAGAATTTGTAAAGAAAATAATGATATAAGAATTAGAGGTAAAAAAATTAGAGAAATTATATTCCCATTTTTAGTAATGGTAAATAGTTCAATAGAAAAATCAGCTTATATAAATGAAATTCATTCAAGAACTGGAATCTCAGAAGATGCGATAATAGAAGATTATAAAAATTATGAAAAAACTCAAGGTATTAATAAAATAATAAAAGAAAAAGAAAATCAAAATAAAGAAATTAATTCTCGTAGAGGTGATTTAGAAAAAAGATTATTTAGTATAATATTATGGAAAGGAGAAGATGAAAAACAAATTGATTTTATAAATAAACTTGTAGAAACATTAAAAAATGATATTGGCTCGGATATTTATCAAAATATGCTTTATTTATATGAACCTTTTTCAGATAAGTTAGTTTTTGAAGCAGAAAAATGGTATAGTGGCAAAACAGATGTTTTGATTAAAGATATGAAAGAAATAGTTCTAAACCTAGAAGAAGAAATTTTAAATGAAGAAGCTAGAATTATTCGGACAAATATAAATGAAAAAGAAAATAATAATAGAATTGATGATATTCAATCAGATATAATTACTTATCAAAAAATAGTCGAAAAAATAGAAGAAATTAAAAGTCGTAGAGCAAAATAATTTTTTATGAAAAAGATGAAGAAAAAAATAAAATTAAAAAAAGTAGTAAAAAAAATGGTTGTAAAAAA
>Ga0247841_10004071_pt1 | contig 25733 bp, 23 predicted proteins | sample LaCruzMarch2015__2_FD_192410 | JGI IMG/M metagenome (GOLD analysis project Ga0247841, IMG submission 192410) | Freshwater microbial communities from meromictic Lake La Cruz, Castile-La Mancha, Spain - LaCruzMarch2015_18m | ecosystem: Environmental > Aquatic > Freshwater > Lake | place: Spain... | reverse complement strand
CGCCGTCTCCCTCAGCAAATTAGCTTGTTAAGACTATTGCGGCACCCCATTCCATACTCGTTTGCCCTCCGTATGCAAAAAAATCGGGGATGACCAGGTCTGCGTGCTGCTTGTGGCGCGCGCTTCAGCATATGGGATAAAGGCTGTGTGCCGGCGTTTGCGGCGTGCAGCACATCACGCGCAACGCCGTTAAATTCGCGCGCGACACGACAATTTATGGTTGCAGAGGTGCAGACGTTGGCGGCGGTTCCGCGCGCGGTGCCATCCGTAGAAACGGGAGATCACACCTGCTTTGAGTCCCGTCAGCGGCGGGCCCTTCGCCGCACGGCGTGGAGAACCAAGCAACTGCGGCGGGCCCCGCGGCCACATTGCCTCGCACCTTAACAGAGACCCCCGCCGATCCCGCCGCCGGCGCATGCGCGTCAACTTAGCGAGTGCATCTGTCGTAGAAGCGGCTTGCGCCTCTTGTTAATGAGAGCGTTTTCTACTTTGCAGCGTCCTTGTAGCCGCCCGCGGTGAGGGCGGTTTCTGCAGCCGCGGTCAGCGCCCGCGGCTACAATTGGCATGACACTAAGTAAGCGCATTCATTAGTAAGTTGACGCGCATGCGCCGCTGGCGGGACTCCAAGCAGTTGATTACCGAATACCGAGCTGTGCCCGCATCCTTATATATAGCGTAATTTCAGCTTTGGCTGTGGCGTTTGACAGCGCCGGCCGAGTTTCTTACAATATGTTATCTTAACGCAAGGGAGTAGTACATATGCAACAACCGTCCGTCAAGCGCGCCGTTGTGGCGCCGACACCCGCACCGGCAGCCGTACCGGTCACACCGCAGCCGTCATTGTGGGCCTGGTTTCATCCGGTCAACTGGCTGGCTGCCTTCATCACGTTTGCGACCTCGCTAGCGACCTATGTCTACACCTTGCAGCCGACCGTCGGCTTGGAAGATTCCGGTGAATTGATCACCGGCGCCTATCGGCTGGGCGTGCCGCATCCGCCCGGGTATCCGGCGTGGGCGATCATTGGCAAGCTCTTCTCGTTCCTGCCCTTGGGCGACGTGGCCTACCGGGTCAATCTTATGTCAGCCGTCTGCGGCGCCCTGGCCGCCGGCATGATTACGCTCGTATTGGCCAAGACCGGTGATTTCTTTTTCAGCGAACAGGAGGAAGACCTGGGCGCGCATCATCTCCTGCCCATCTTCGAACGCTTTGGCTTGACCACGCCGCGGCTGGTGAACTCGCTGTGCGCGATCACGGCCGGCGTGCTGTTCGCCTACACGCCCGGCACCTGGTCGCAATCCAACATTGCGGAAGCCTACGCGATGAACGCCTTCTTCATGACCTTGGTCGTCACGTTCTCGCTGGTGTTCATGTTCAATCCGCAGCGCCGGATCGCCCTGTATTTGGCGGCCTTTGCCTTTGCCCTCGGCATCACGGTGCATCAAACCATCACGGTGATGGTCTTCAGCTTTGTGTGGCTGGTCTTTGCGACGAAGCGCTCGATGGAGGAGTTTCTGAATATCGCGGCGAATGCCATTGTGCTGCTGATCTTCACCCAGCTGGCGTTCAACGCCCAGCAATACTTCGGGCATTTCGGCATACCGGACTTGCGCATGCTGCCGTTTAGCGGGCCGCTGCTGGGCAATTTCTACACCTGCTTCATCGGCCTCTTCCTGATCTATCTGGCGGTGGCGTATTACGTCAACAAGAAGTTTTTCAACACGACCGAATGGGTGAAACTGGCGGCCAGTTTCTTTGCCGGGCTGGCGGTCTACCTCTACCTGCCCTTGGCGTCGGTGACCAATCCGCAGATGAACTGGGGCCGGCCGCGCACCGTCGAAGGCTTCTGGCACTCGATCTTGCGCGGGCAGTATGAGAAGCCGGTGTTTGTGCGCCCGCTTGACTATTTCCTGGGGCAAACCTGGCTGTACCTGAAAGACACCTGGGATCAATACCCGCTGGTCTTGATCTTCGCCTTCATCAGCATCGTGGCGCTGGTGATCAACTGGCGCCGCGCGCGCGTGCGCGACTGGCTCATTTACTCGATCATCACCTTTGTGGCGTGCGGCATCGGCATGGTCTTCTTGATGAACCCCAAGATGGACATCACCTCGCAATACATCAACCGGGTGTTCTTCATCATGGGGCATGCCGGCCTCGGCCTGCTGGTCGGCTACGGCATGATGGTGACGGCCGCGGCGCTGTTTCCGCTGGCGCGCAAGAACCGCGCGGCGTGGCGCGTGCCCGCGCTGCTGATCGGCCTTGTGCTGGCGCTCTATGGCACGGTCTTTATCGGCTGCGCGGTCGAACTCGCCGCGACTGGCACGACCAAGGCCCTGGCCTTTGTGGCCCAGAGTGTCTCGGTGCCGGAACCCATCCAGGTGCCGTTTTATTTCGTCTTCGGCGGGGTGTTCACGCTGGTCGGCCTGCTGGTGATCATCGGCGTGATGAACGCGCAGATGAGCTATGCCGCCAGTATTTTGATTGCGCTGCTGCTGGCCAGCACCCCGATCATTTCGGCGATCGAGAACTGGCGCGAAATGGACCTGCGCACGAAATATTTCGGCTATGTCTTCGGCATCGAGATGTTGAAAGTATGCGAGCCGGGCACGGTCTTTTTCGGCGGGACGGATCCCGGCCGCTTTGTGCCCGAATATCTGATTGGCTGCAACCAATTCCGCGGCGACATCTGGCTGATCACCCAGAACGGGTTGGCCGACGCGACCTACATGAACGTCTTGCGCGACCGCTATTGCAAGCCGCAAACGGTCTGGCCGTGGGTGCGCCAGTTGTTGCGCTGGCTGGGCGCCGAGCGCGAAGATCCGCTGCGCCAGGAGCAGGGCGGGCGCGATCCCAAGCTGGGCACGATTTACATCCCCTCGCAGCAGGATTTCGAGCGCGCCTTCCAGATTTACATCAAGGATGTCGAGGATCGCAAGAAGCGCGGCGAGCCGATCGAGGAAGATGTCCAGATCGTCGGCGGCAAAATCAGCGTCGGCGGCGTCAGCGGCGTGATGCGCCTGAACGGCATCCTGGCCGAAATGATCTGGAAAGAAAACATCAACACGCACGCTTTCTATGTCGAGGAAAGTTATGTCATTTCGTGGATGTATCCGTACCTTGAGCCGGCCGGCTTGATCATGAAGCTGAACAAGGACAAGGTGACGCTGACGCCCGCCAAGGTGGCGCATGATTTTGCCTATTGGAACAAGTTGACCAACATGTTCACGGTGGGCGGCGTGATCGAGTACGACGATGTGGTCGCGCTCTATTGGCGCGAACTCAAGACGCTGCTGAAAGCGCAGCCAACCGCGCCGCGCGATACCGTCGTGTCGCAAGCCTGGGCGCGCGCTGCCAGCGTCTCGGTCTCGATTGGCGACATGCCGCGGGCACTGCCGTCGCGGGAATATCTCGATGCGGTGTACGACTGGTGCAAGGCGGGCAAGACCCTGTATTTCGCGCAGGAGCGCGGGCGGATTGTGATCCAGCCGGGCGAATTCCTGGACGACGAGCCGGCCCAGAAGTCGTTCTCGAAAGCGCGCTCGGCATCCGCCGGCGTGTATGAGTTCCACCAGATGTGGCCGGAAGCCGAAGGGGCCTATCGCCAGGCACTCTGGCTGTATCCCAAATCGGCGGAAGCCTACATGCGCCTGGCCAGCATGTATGTGCGCTTGGGCCGCTTTGATGATGCCTTGACCCTGGCCGAGGAATACAAGACCAAAGACCCGCTCAATGACCGCGTCGACGGCATGATTGACGTCATCCGCCAGCAGCGCGACCGCAATCGCAGTATGATTGACTTGCAAAAACGCGTGCAGGCCGGCACCAATGTTGCCTGGACGGATTACCTGCAGATGTCGCAGATGTACGAACAGCAGGGCAACCGCGCCGCGGCCGACAGCATCTACGATACCTTGCTGACCACGCCGGGCCTGACCAATGCCGAAGCCCATCAATACCTGCTGGCGGTGTTCAATCAACGCCAGGACTTGCCGCGCATGACGCGCCTGTTTGAACGCGTCACGCAGGTGCGGCCGGACGACTGGAGCGCGTGGCTGGACTTGGCGGTGGCGCGCATGGCGGGCGGCAACATGGATGCGGCCTTTGGCTGCATCGACAAGGCCGTCAAGCTTGATCGCGAGAAGACCGTCCGTCGTCTGGCCCAGGATCCGCGCGTGCAGATGCTGAAAAATCATCCGGACGACAAACTGCGCGAGCGCTTCCTGAAATACCTGGAATAGCGCAGCGCGCGCAACGGAACTATGGCAATGAACGCGCCGGCATGGACGGCTGACCTTGCCGCCGCCGCGCGGCTGCTTGTCGGCGCGGCGCTGGCCGAGGATCACGCGGACGATGACGTCACCACGCGCGTCAGCATTGCGGCGCACACGGCCTGCCAGGCCGTGGTCAACGCGCGTCAGGCGCTGGTCGTGGCGGGCATGCCGCTGATCCAACTGGCCCTGCAAACGCAGGATGCGGCCGGCCAGTGTGACGCGCTGCTGCAGGATGGCGCGCAGGTGGCCGCCGGCACGCCCATGGCGCGGGTCAGCGGCGCGGCGCATGCCGTGCTGGCAGTCGAACGCACGCTGTTGAACATGCTGCAGCGCTTGTGTGGCGTGGCCACCTTGACGCGCGCCTTTGTGGATGCCGTTGCCGGCACCGCCTGCGCGATTGTCGACACGCGCAAGACGACGCCGGGCTTGCGTCTGCTGGAAAAGTATGCCGTGCGCTGCGGTGGCGGACTCAATCATCGAATGCATCTTGGCGACATGATCATGTTGAAAGACAATCACTGGCAGTTGACCTCCCTGGATGCGCGCACGCTGGTGGCGCGCGCACGCCAGGAATGCCCGCAAGTGCCGATTGCCGCCGAGGCCGAGGATGTCGCCAGCGCGCGCGCCCTGCTGGATGCCGGCGTGGATTTGATCATGCTGGACAACATGGCGCCGGCGGCGATGCGCGCGGTCGTGCAGTTCTGCAAGGGCCGCGTGCCAACCGAGGCGACCGGCGGCGTCACGCTCGCGAATGTGCGCGCCGTGGCGCAGACCGGCGTGGATCGCATTTCCATCGGCGCCTTGACGCACAGCGCGCCAGCCGTGGATATCGCCTTGGATGTCGTCGCTGCCATGGACGGCGGCCGATGAATCAGCTTCTGGAAGATGTGCAGATCGGCACGTGGCGCGTGCAATGGTACGATTGTGTTGGCTCGACCAACGATGTGGCGCGCGGCGCGGCGCCGGGCGAGCCGCGCCTGGTCGTGGTGGCCGACGAGCAAAGCGCCGGGCGCGGGCAGCACGGGCGCCGCTGGGAATCACCGCCGGGTACAAATCTGTTGTGCAGCATGCGCATGCCCATCGGTGCCTTGGGCGCGGCCGAACTGGTCAGCTTGGGTGCGGGCATCGTCGTCTGCCGCGTGCTGCAGGAGCACCATCTGGCCGCGCAATGCAAGTGGCCGAACGACGTGCTGGTCGGCGGCGCAAAGATCGCCGGCATCCTGGTCGAGCAAGTGCAGGCCACGATGATTGTCGGGATCGGGCTCAACCTCAATTGGCCGGCCACGCGCCAACCCGGCACGGACAATGCCGACTGGACCAGCATGCGCGCGGAGACCGGCATTGACGGGGATCGCCGGCACATTTTGGAACTACTTTTGACTGCATGGGACGCCTGCATGACGGCCGAGGCCGCCCTGCTGCTGGCCGACTACCGCCGCTGCTGGCACAAGCCGGCGCGGGTCACGGTGCGCTGCGGCGATGACTGGCACGCGGCCTGCGTCCGGGATGTCAATGTCACCGGCGCGCTGGCCGTTCAACTGGCCGATGGCCGGTTGCACACGGTCGCGAGCAGCGCCCAACTTTTGGATGCATGACGAACATGGCGCTTGAACTTGTCAGAGCGAAACCGGCGGACGTCAAGGCCATGTACGGCCTGATCCGCACCTCGGCCGAGGAAGGCCAGATGCTGCCGCGCGCGCTGAGCGACTTGTACGAATGCCTGCGTGATTTTTTGATTGCGCGCGACCCGGCGGACGGCGCGCTGCTGGGCTGCTGCGCGTTGCACATTGTCTGGAACGACCTTGCCGAAGTGCGCTCGATGACGGTGCGCGCGGATCAGCGCGGCCACGGCGTCGGCCGGTTGCTGGTCGCGCAATGCCTCGCGGATGCCCGCACACTGGGCATTCCGCGCGTGTTTGCCCTGACGTATGTGCCCGCGTTTTTCCACAAACTCGGCTTTCGTGACTTGGACAAAGAGGCCTTGCCCCACAAAGTCTGGAGCGATTGCCTGCGCTGCCACAAATATCCCGATTGCGACGAACTAGCCGTCGCCATTGATCTTGTTTAACCCGCGGTTTCGTAAGGAGGCCAGCAATGCTTGATACCAGCAGCTCGCAAGAGAGCAACAAAGGCGACAGCAGCAAAAGCGGACTGATCCGCGTCATGGGCTTGTGGGAAGGCACCAACAAGCGCGGCCAGAAATACCTCAGCGGCAATCTCAACGCCGGCACGCGCGTGATGGTCTTTCGCAACGGCTTCAAAACCGAAGGCAGCCGCGAGCCGGACTATATCCTGTACGTCTCGCAGAGCCAGCCGCGCCCGCAAGGTGGCTCGGGCCAGGGCGGTGACAGTCCCGCGCCGGAACAGGCCGCGCACGCGCCGGCCCAGCCGGTGCCCGAAGACGACATTCCGTTCTAGCCCGCACCAGGTTCTGCCATGCATGAGAATCGCACGGTCTACCGCGTGCCCTATGCGGACGTGGACCAGATGGGCGTGGTGTATTACGCCCGCTATCTCGAATATTTCGAGCGCGGCCGCAATGAATTGCTGCGCCAATGCAACCTGCCGTACCTCGAGCTCGAACGCGCCGGCGTCATGTTGCCGGTAATCGAGGCGCATTGCGAATACCTCAAGCCGGCGCGCTATGACGACGAAGTGGTCATCATTGCGCGTGTCACCGCCGTGCAGGGCATCCGCATCCAGATGACCTGCGAGATCATGCGCGGTGAAACGCTGCTGGCGCGCGGGTATACCTGGCATGTCAGCACGTCGGTGCAGGGCAAGCCGTGCCGGCTGCCGGCGGCCGTGACGGCGTTGTTCAAGGAGCCGGCGGCGTGAACGGTGACATGCGTGCAATGGTCGCGGCGGATGTGCCGGCGCTGGTGGCGCTGGACGCGGCGGCGGCCGGCGCGCCGGAGGCGCGCAATCCCGAATTTGTGCGCCTCGCCCTGGCGCGCAATCCCGAAGGCTGCTTTGTCATCACCCAGGCCGGCGCAGTGCGCGCCGGTTGTTGCACCCACGCGGCCGGGCCCGTCGGCGTCATCACCTTGTTGCTGGCCCAGCCGGGCGCCGAGGCGGACACCCAGCTGGCGGCCTTGCTGTGTCACGCGGTCGATGCGCTGGGCACGCGCCACGCCACCTGTCTCATGCACGCGGCGCACGATGCGCACCAGCACGACCTGGTGTTGATCCGCGGCGGATTGCAAGTGGTCGAGCCGGTCTTTGTCCTGCGCCGCGCGCTGGCGGCGACACCCGCCACAACGCGCGCGCCGCAATCAGCAAAAAATGTCGTCTGGGAAGACCAATGCAATGTCGGCGCGTATGGCGCGGAACTCGAGCAGGCCCAATTGGGAAAACTGCTGCGGCTGCAAGGTGACGCGGGCGACTATGGCGTGGCGGTCGTCGAACTGGCGGCGCGCAAGCAAGGCGGGGCGGCGACGGCTGCCTTTGTCAGTGCCGGCTGTGTGGTGCGCGGGCTGGGGTGCGGCGCGCTGCTCGACGCGCTGGACGGTGCCGCGCGGATTGCGCAACAACACGGGCGCACCCAATTATTCTGCACCCTGAACGGCTTTTATCATCGCGAATTGATGGCGCTGGTCGGGCAGGAGTGGCAGGTGGTGCGGACGGTGCAGCGCTGGGTGGTGAGCAAAACAATTGCGCGCTACAAGCAATGGCTGATGCAGCCGCAGGTGGATTTCTCCTATTGGTCGTTATAGGGTCTTCCTAGTTCAGGTAATTTCTTTCGCGGCGAAAGAAATAATAAAATACGTGCCAGGAACTCAAGCAACGGTGGGATGATCGGTGTTCCCATTGCCACGCCGCGCGCGTTTCTGCCCGTAGCCGCCGCACGGCGTGCGGCGTGCAGCACATCGCGCGGAACCCCGTAAATTCTCGTGCAACACGAAAATTTATGGTTGCAGAGGTGCAGAAATTGGCGGCGGTTCCGTACGCGGTGCCATCCGTCGAATGCCTTGCCGCCGCTGGCAGCCGAGGGCAACGCGGTACGCCCGTGCCGTCCCGCCAGCGGCGTGGATATGCGGGCACACCGTTGCCCGCCGCCGCACGGATCACCGCTGCTCTTCCACTGAATACCGAACATCGCTGCCCGTACGCCACGCGCTCCGCGCGCGGCATGCCGCTGTCGTGATTCTATTCAGCAAGGCGCGCAGCATCGGCAAGCATACTGTCCGTTTTCAATCGACACTTTATGTCTTCGCTGACACCTTATTAATTCTGGCGCCGCGCGAGAATGTACTTACATGCTAAAATTGCGCCAGGCACCCTGTCGGCTTGTGTTTGGCATCCTGCTTTCTCAGTAAAACACCTGAGAAGGGCCTGCTCCTGTTGCATTACACTAGCCTTTGTGCTACACTGTCTTATCTGCTTAAGCAGCATTATGAATAAACTGCGCATATACCTTGACACGTCAGTCATCAGCTTTCTTTACGCCGATGACGCACCCGAGTTGCGCGACATTACGCGCGAATTTTGCGATCAGCACATGCGCAACTATGATGTCTGTATTTCACAAGTGGTTCTGCTCGAATTGGGACGCACGCACGACGTCAGAAAACGCAATCTGCTGCGTGCGGCAGTCGTCCAGTATCAGCTAACACCGGTTGTGCTCGATGGTGATGCGTCTGCCGCCGTCGAACAACTCGTGCGCAACTATATGGATAGCCGCATCTTCTCCGAGAAAATGCGTGAAGATGCCATCCACGTTGCGATCTGTACCACCTTGGCATTTGACGCATTGGCAAGTTGGAATTTCAGGCACTTGGCAAATGTACATCAGCAACTGCGCATTGCTGCGGTCGATGCCCACATGGGCTATCGTAAAAAGTTGAACTTGGTTACCCCTTTGGAGTTGATGGATGAAAGCACACATCAGTGAAACCATGCGTGAAGTATGGCGGATCAAGGACGCTATCAGCGCGGAAACAAAGGGCATGGCGATGGCTGATTACTTCGCTTATGTCAAGGCTGCCGCCAAAAAGGCGTTTCCCGAATTGCAAGCTGAGATCACCTGCGCACAGCCGCAGCGCAGCGCGGCGATGCCGAAAGGGATCGCTGCCGATGGGCGCGGCGACTACCATGTGCGCACAGCAAAGAGATGAACAGATTAAGAATGATGAAGAAGAAACAACGATGCAGCACTGTCGTCGATGACTTCGCCCGCGCCGTTGGTCGCGGCTTGCGCCGGGCGGCCAAGGACGCCAGAAAAACTGCGCGCCAGCACGGTACTCCGATTTACATCTGGCAAGACGGCAAAGTGGTCGCGCTCAAGCCCTGAAGCGGCGCAGTAGCAATGTACAGTCTGGCACCCTGCCGGCATGGTACGACTGTGGTCAGTGCTGCCCGTACGCCACGCGCTCCGCGCGGGGCATGCCGCTGTCGTGATTCTATTCAGCAAGGCGCGCAGCATCGGCAAGCATACTGCTGTCTGTTGTCAATCGGCATTTTATGTCGTCTGCTGCCACCTTATTAATTCTCGCGCCGCTTGCATTGCGTTGGCGAATATACATTGGCGAATATGCTATACTGTATCGGCTGCATTGAGCAATAATATTTTTGGAGAAGAACCATGCGCACAAAAATGATTTTATTGCTGGCAGTGTTGGCGTTGGGCACATTCACCGCCATCGCCGGGCCGGGAACGCCGATCTCCAGATCGGCTGAAGGTAGGTGCGATATCATTATGAAATATAGTTTCTTGACAGGATTGACATGATTTTTCATGATGCAGGCTGCCTGCAGGGTGCCTGGCGCGGTTTTAGCATTTAAGGAAATTCTCGCGCGACGCGAGAATTAATAATGCGGCCAAGGGCCGGAATGAATGACAAATAATGAGCAATTGCGCGCTACAAGCAATGGCTGATCCAGCCGCAAGTGGATTTCCCTACTGGTCGCTATATGGTCTTCCACGCTCAGGTAATTTCTTTCGCGGCGAAAGAAATTATTAATGGAGTTGCATTCTGGCAGAGCTGGACCGGTTTCGCCGGTTATGTTTACTGCCGCTATGTCTGATGAGCATCTTCCCAGTCGACGATCTTGAGCAGATCAACGTGCGCAAAATGCACATCATTTGTCATCAGCGGGACGCCATAGTGGGCGCAAATCGCAGATATCCAAATGTCGTTTTCTGGCGTTGGTTTACCCTTCTTCTTCAAAGACACGCGGATGCGGGCGTACTGCTCTGCAACCGCGCCGTCCACTGGGAGTACAGAACAATGGTCGGCGAAAAACCGGACTGTTCGCTCGTTTTCGGTTTGGCGTACGCTGTTGCAGGCGCCATACATTAATTCACCAAGGACAATTGCAGGCAGAAACAGTGTCGTCGCACCATCTATAATAGCGCAGGCGCGCGCATTGCCCGACCAGTATGCGATTACCGCGTTACTGTCCACGGCCAGATTACCATTCGCCTTCAATGTGCTCGAACTCCTTCTCAATAACGGCTTGCATGGCATGCGCTTCGCGGGCATTTAACGTGCCTGCCGTGGTACGTAATGCGCGCGTGCTTTTGGGCGCGCAAAGTACCATCCATGCTGTCTGGTGCTCGCGAATGCCACGCACACGCGTCAATGGCTTGAAGACTTTGTTCTCGTACTGTACTTGTATGGGCTGTGTCATTTCGATTCCTCTGCTAAAGTATACCAAAACGGCACCATGGGCGCAAACGCTGTCCGGCATGACGCAAGATACAAACGAGGATTTTCCGACAGGATCAACATAATTTGACATGATTGAAGAAAAGCTGGGAGCCATGCTCAATGTTGCAGCCGCAGATCATTATCATGTAAGATCATGTTGATCCTGTCGAAAAAAGTCTTGAAATGTCACATTGCAGACGGGAAGCAATCGATTTGTGCAGCCCGTTCGCTATGCCGTTACCCCGCACAAAGCCCCCACGCCCCCAGTTAAGGCCATGGCCAAGGCGCCCCAAAAGGTCACTCGCGCGGCCGCGGCAAGCATGGAAGCGCCGCCGGTGTGCGCCGACAGGGAGCCGAGCAGCGCGAGAAACAGGAGCGAACTGCCCGCCACCGCCCACATCAGCGCCGTGACCGGCACCACAAAGACAATTAGCAACGGCAGGGCAGCGCCCACGGCAAACGTGCCGGCTGACGCCAGTGCGGCTTGCACCGGTCGTGCGGTCGTGGTGTCGGATATGCCCAGCTCGTCACGCGCATGTGCACCGAGTGCATCATGCGCCATCAACTGGGTGGCGACTTCGGCGGCGAGCCCGGCAGCAAGCCCGCGCCCGACATAGATGGCCGCCAGTTCCGCGTGCTCATGCTCGGGATCAGTCGCCAACTCCTTGCGTTCCCGCTCCAGATCCGCGCTCTCGGTATCGGCTTGTGAACTTACCGAAACATACTCGCCGGCCGCCATCGACATAGCCCCCGCCACCAGACCGGCAACGCCTGCGATCAAAATACTCTTTGAACTCGCGTGGGCTGCCGCCACGCCCAAGACGAGACTGGCGGTGGAAACAATCCCGTCATTTGCGCCAAGAACCGCGGCGCGGAGCCAGCCGATGCGGTGGGTTCGGTGTCGTTCAATGTGTTTCATCAGATTAAGTATAGCCATCTGACTGCGTTTGCGCAATCGGTCGATTTGCCTCACACCCTGAAATTCCGCTATAGAGGAAAATGCGAACTTGACGTAGCCAAATCTGTTGTGGATCCTGCGCGTGCGTGGCCGGCAGGTGAGGTAGGGCGGTCAGGCCCTGCCCGCCGTTGCTGCATGCGTGCGCACACCGGTGTTACCATAGCGCAACGACGACTGCGGCGGTCAAGGGCCTGACCGCCCTACCTGTCTGCGCGCGCTACGCCGGCGGCCCCCGTGGCAGGATCGCCGCAAGGGAATGCGGCTCCCGTTCTTATACCAGAATTTCAGGTCACGCCAGTTCCGGCGACTAGCTGCGCAGCATTACCATGTGAAACAGAATCTGATAAACCACTCAAATGTTGCATTGGTTTGCATCGGTGCGAAGTACCAATTCTTGGCCTGGCACCGGCATGGCTTTCTCTCGCCGCGCGAGAATTTATTGTATACTAGGCGCGATGAGCACTTCTTCTCCCAATCCACACGGCAGTGACGCGCACGAGCAGAGCGCGGCCGTTGCCGCGCTCACGCGCCATTTTGGTTTCCGTGCTTTTCTCGATGGCCAGGAACGCGCGGTCAGCGCGATCCTCGAGGGCAATGACACCCTCATTGTCATGCCCACCGGTGGCGGCAAATCGCTGTGCTATCAATTGCCCGCCATGGTGCTCGAAGGCATCACGATTGTCGTCTCGCCCTTGATTGCATTGATGAAAGACCAAGTGGACGGCCTGACCGCCAAGGGCGTGCCGGCGACCTTTATCAACTCCGCGCTGGACGCGCGCGAAATTGAGCAGCGCATCGAGCGCATGCGGCGCGGCGACTATCGCCTGGTGTACATTGCGCCCGAGCGTTTCAAGAGCGCACGCTTTGTGCAGGCGCTCGCACCGCTGTCCGTGGCGTTGTTCGCAATTGACGAAGCGCATTGTATTTCGCAATGGGGTCATGATTTCCGCCCGGATTACCTGCGCCTCAAACCCGTTCTGACACAACTGGGCCAGCCCCAGGTCGCGGCACTCACCGCCACCGCCACGCCGGAAGTGCGCGACGACATCCTGGTGCAGCTGGGGCTTGGCGTGGATGGCCGGCGCGCGCCGCAGGTGCTGGTCTCCGGCTTTGCGCGCGGGAATCTGACGTTGGTCGTCACGCACGTCCACACCGCTGCGGAAAAGCTCGCCCGCATCAGCGCGGCGGTGGCGGCGGTGGGCAGCGGCATTGTCTATTGCGCCACGCGCAAGAACGTCGAGCGCGTCGCCCAAGCGCTCAGCCATGCCGGCGTGCGCTGCATTGCGTATCATGGCGGCATGACCGACGAGCAGCGCAACGAGGCCCAGGATGCGTTCATGCGCGGTGAGATTCCCTTGGCGGTTGCCACCAACGCGCTCGGCATGGGCGTTGATCGCGCGGACGTCCGCTGTGTCATTCATCATGACATTCCCGGCAGTGTCGAGGCCTATTATCAGGAAGCCGGCCGCGCCGGCCGCGATGGCGAACCGGCATGGTGCGAGCTGCTGTACAACTATGCCGACGTGCGCACGCAGGAGTTTTTCGTGGCCGGCGCCAACCCGGGCCGCGAGGACATTGCCCAAGTGTATGCCATCCTGCAGCGCTTGTGCGCCGCGGGCCCGATTGAAATGCCGATCACGCAGATTGCGGAGCTGCTCGGCAAGACGCGCAATACCATGACCGTCGGCGGCGCCCTGCATTTGCTTGAAAAAGCCGGCGCCATTCAACGCGAGTACGCCCAGGGCAGCCGCACGCACACCACCCATCTCGTCACCCCAATTCAGCCGCTGGATGCCTTGGCGATTGATTTTGACCGGCTCGAGGCCAAGCGCAGCCGGGATGATGAAAAACTCCACCGCATGATCGCCTACGCCGAACACAAAGGCTGCCGGCACGGGTTCATCCTCACGTACTTTGGCGACCTCGCCGCGCCCACGCATTGCGCCACTTGCGACTATTGCCTTGCCCACCGCCAAGCCGCCGCGCGCATGCCCACCGCCGACGAGCAGCTCGCCGTGCGCAAAGCACTCAGTTGCGTCGCGCGGCTGGATGGGTGCTATGGCCGCGGCCGCATCGCGCAAGTGCTGGTGGGCTCGCGCGCCAAGGAGGTGCTTGATGCCGGCCTCGATCAATTGACCACCTACGCCTTGCTGGCCGATGAAGGCAGCGAGTATGTCTGGGAATTGCTTGACACGCTGATCGCCGCCGGTTGCCTTGCCGTCAGCACAGGCAAGTATCCGACCTTGTCGTTGACGCCGCTGGGCCACGAGGTGATGCACGCACGAAGCGCGGTGGCGCTGACCTTGCCGGCCGCGCCGACTGCGCGGCCGGCACGCGCGCGTGACCGCCGGGCCGCAAGTCATGCCGCGGCGCCCGCCGAAAACGCGGACAGCGCTGCGCTGCTGCAGGCGCTGCGCGCGTGGCGCCGCGACGAAGCAGCCGCGCGCGGTGTGCCGGCCTATCACATTTATACCGACAGCACCTTGCATGAGCTTGCGCGGCATCAGCCACAGACGAATCTGGCATTGCTGAACATTCGCGGCATTGGCCCGGCCAAAGCGCGCCAGTTCGGTGCGGCGACCCTCGAGATCGTCCGCAACAAATACTTTCGCGGCGAAATAAGTTAAGGTTCAACGCGCTTCGCGCAGCACCGCTACACCTCCGCGTAGGAGCGGCCTCCGTGCCGGGAATCTGCCACAATGGCTGCCACCGAAAACCGCAAACTGCTGACCGTACGCCACGCGCTCCGCGCGGGGCATGCTTCTCCAGAGTGGTAGCGGACTCCAGAACTCCTGACATACCTTTTGCTACGTCCCTTATGGAAGCAAAGATTGAGAAAAGAACGCCGGCACGCCCGTTATGAGAAACGCCGTCGTCCGCATCGCCTTTGCAAATGCTCGGTCTTAAGTTGACGCGCCTGCGCCGCCGGCGGGGTCGCGGGGGTCTCAGTACACCCACCCGCCCAATCCGTGTGCGCGCGTGCGTTTGTCATGTTTACTGGTGTTGCCACCGCCGGATCTGGGCTGGCGCATTGCGTTGACCGGCGCTGGTTCTTTTGGTATACTTTGTGCTTTGTGGTGTTCAGAGATTGCAGCGTAGGTGATTCAGGGTAATTTGCGTCAGGAGACCGATGAATACTGATGGACAATTCGTTGCGGCATTGCGCGCGCAAATCGGCCGGATAGTGGTGGGCCAGGAAATCGTTGTGGAACGGATGCTCATGGCGTTGCTCACGGGCGGGCATCTTTTGCTCCAAGGGGTGCCGGGCTTGGCGAAGACGCTGCTGGTGAATGCGCTGGCGCGCGCGCTGGATTTGACGTTTCGGCGGGTGCAATTTACGATTGACATGTTGCCGGCGGACATGCTCGGTTCTGAAATCCTGGATCAACGGAGCAACACGTTCGTGACGCATCAGGGGCCGGTGTTTACCAATTTATTGCTGGCGGACGAGATCAATCGCGCGGCGCCGAAAGTGCAGAGCGCGTTGCTCGAAGCCATGCAGGAACGCAAGGTGACCATCGGCAAAACAACCTACCGGTTGCCCGCGCCTTTTCTGGTGATCGCCACGCAAAATCCGGTGGAACAAAGCGGCACGTTTGAGCTGCCGGAAGCGCAACTTGACCGGTTTATGTTGTGCCATCGCCTTGACTATCCGTCGCGGGAGCAGGAAGCCGGGATCGTCCGGCAGCAGCTTGCGCTGGGGCTGAAGCATGACGCGCACAGTGCGATACCGCGCACGGCCTTTGATTTGCTCGACGAGGCGGAACCCTGCGCGCACGGCCGCGATGTGGCGGCGGCCATGGGCGCGGTGCAGCAGGTGTACGTCAGCGATGTCTTTGTCCAGCACACGCTCGAGCTGGTGCGCATGACGCGGGCCGACGCGCGGATTGAGCTGGGTGCGAGTCCGCGCGCGTGCTTGGCGCTGGTGCAGGCGGCGCGGGCGCGGGCCTACATTCATGCGCGTGATTATGTGCTGCCCGATGACTTGTACGCGCTGGCCGAGGATGTCTTGCTGCACCGCATGCGCTTGACGTACGAGGCCCTGGCGGAAGGGCAGACGGGCGCGGCGATTGTGCGCGAACTTATGGCGGCATGTGGGTGATATGCCGACGCTGGCGGCCTGCGACCACTTGGACGAGCGCCAGTTTCTGCTGGCCATCCGGCGCATGGCGGACAGCGTGCAGTATGGCGTTGATCGCTCGCCGTTTTTTGGCGCAGGCGTTGAGTTTGTGCAGGCGCGCTCGTACCAGGCCGGCGACCCGGTCAAGTTAATCGACTGGCGTGTGACGGCGCGCACGGGCCGCCTGCATGTCAAGGAGTATGAAGCGCCCAAGTGCATGCCGGTCTATCTCTTGCTGGATACGTCGGCGTCCATGTGTGTCAGCTCGCGGCAGCGCAGCAAGTATAGCTGGGCGGTGCATCTTGCGGGCGGGCTGGCCTTGGCCGCCCTGGCGCGCTTGAGTCCCGTTGGCCTGCTTGGCTGCGGCGCGCGCGCCCTGCATGTCAGGCCCAGTTTGTCGCGCGCGACGGTGCTGCAGTGGCTTGCCCAACTACGGCGCTATCAAGCCGACGAAGTGACGACGGTTGGTGAAAAGTTGCGCACGCTTGCGCCCGCCATGGACAGTCGCTGCGTGATGATTGTGTTGAGCGATTTGCACGATCCGGACAGTGTGCCGGCGCTGCAATTTGCGGCGCAGCGCCACGATTGCATCGTGTTGCAGCTCCAGGACCCGGCCGAGCACGGCGGCATGGGCGGCGGCGTGTTTCGCGCCCGCGAGGCGGAGACCGGGCACGCATTTGTGGCGCATGGCTATCGCCGCTGGTGTGACCCGCTGGCGGCCCAGCGCACGCTGCGGCGCGCGGGCGTTGATTGCCTGGTGTTGCGCACCGACGAGCATTTTCTCCCGCGCGTGCGCGACTTCCTCCAGCAGCGCGACTGCCTCGGGCGCGGCGCACGCTGATGAATATCGAATATCCAACAAGGAATTACCAATGACGAAGGAAAGACAGCAGAAAAGAATGAGAAACCACGAATGACCGCTAATGATTTTTTATTAATTTGTTCGCCGCGAAAAAATTATACGACATTCCTTGCTGCTCGGAGTCCCGCCAACGGCGGGATTCAATATTCGATATTCGCATTCCCTGACCATGCCCGCGGCGAGGTCGTGGGGGTCTCAATAATGCAGCCACGATGGCCTGTATGATGGGTTCCCTGACTCCAGAACTCCTGACATGCTTTTCGCTATTTTCCTGCTTGTCGGGCGGCGCGGCGTGTTGGAGCATCGACAGTGGGGGGATCCAAGACTGGCCGCTTTTTCGGAAGTGTGGTGTCAAATGAAAGCATGGCCCATATCTGGCAGTTGGTATGTGTTGTTGCTCCCCACCGATCGCCGCCGGCGGCGGGATCGGTGGAAGCAAAGATTGAGAAAAGAACGCCGGCGCGCCTTTTTACTCAATCTTATTCACCCACGATGCAAGGTCGTGGGGGTCTCAGCACACCCAGCCGCAGCACATGTGCATACGCCATCCGCGACTTGTTCTGACGAAACAAAGCGGACATTTAGAACACCCCTATGTCAGGAGTTCTGGACTCGGCAACGAGTCGGTGGCAGGCTGGGGCGCCTGCCGTATCTGGCGCACCGCGTTACCGGCATCGTCATTGGTCTTGGCGCGCTCATGGCGACGGTCGTCGCTGGCGCCGCGCCGCCCACGGTCGGCATTGAAGGCCGCCTGCGCGTGGTCGCGCCGGCCGGGCAGCTTGATGTGCTGCCGCTCAATCGGACAAACCGGTTGATTGCGCGGATTGTCGGCACGCAACCCATGCCGGGCCAAAGCAACCTTTACGATATTCGCTTTGTCGGCCTGGTGCCGGGGCAGTATGATGTGCGCGCGGTGATGTGCGGTGCGGACGCGCAGGGCAGCACGAACGCCCCGCTGATTGTGCAGGTTGCGGCGCTGCTCCCGACCAATCACAATGGCGCCTTGGCGTTCGAGCGCACACCGCAGCTCGGTGTGCGGGTTGGTTATCGCTGGCGGATGGGTGGTCTCTGGTTGGCGTGGGCCGGCGCGTTGGCGCCGCTGATCTGGCTTGGCCGCCAAAAAAAAGTGGTTGCGTGCGTGATGCCCACGGTCGCGCCACCAACGCCGGCGGCGCTGCTTGCGCCACTGGTCGCCAAAGCGCGAGAGGGCAGCTTGACCGTGCAAGATAAGGCGCGCATGGAACAATTGCTCATGTGCGTGTGGCGTGAGCGGCTGATGCTGGCGGATGCGTCACCCGGCAGCCTGCGCGTGCATGTGCGCGCGCATGCCGAAACCGGATGCCTGCTGACGGCGCTTGAGCAGTGGTTGTATGAGCCGCCGGGCCGGCATGCGTGTGATATTGCGGCCCTGCTCGCGTGCTATCTCGCGCCGGCGCAGCCGGCCGGCAACATCCGTGGCGCCGGCCCATGAGCTTTCGGCATCCGCTCATGCTGGTTCTGCTGGTCTTGCCCGTTATGCTGGCGTACTGGGAATGGACGCGGCTTGGCTTTCGGCTGGTGCTGCCGTTCGATCACCGCGGGCAACCATCCGGCCTCTGGCTGCGGCGCGTGGTGAATGCGGCGAATCTCCTGCCGGCCGTGCTGCTGGCGCTTGCCCTGGTGCTGCTGGCCGTGCCGCAACGCAGCGGGCCGCCCGAGCGCGCACGGGAGCTTACCAATCTGCTGCTCTTGCTGGATGTCTCGGGCAGCATGACCACGCCGTTTGGTGATGGCACGCGCTTTGACAGCGCGATGGCGGCGATCAACGAGTTTTCCGCGCATCGACCGGGCGACGCGTTTGGCCTCACGATTTTTGGCAATGAAGTGCTGCATTGGCTGCCCTTGACCAAGGATGTCAACGCGATCCGGCTGGCCACCCCGTTCCTGCGGCCGGAAAAGCAGCCGCCGTGGATGGGTGGCACGCAAATCGGCAAAGCGCTGCAGGCCTGTCGGAAATTGCTGGCCGCGCAAGCCCGCGGCGACCGTGTCATCATTTTGGTGAGTGACGGCGACAGCGCCGACCTGGGCGGCAGCGTGGCCCTCGACGTCGCCCAAGCGCTCAAAGAGGAGCGCATCACTGTGTACGCGATCATTGCACAGGAAAGTGCGCCGCCCTCAGAAATCGACGTCATTGCGAGCCACACCGGCGGCGCCGTGTTTAGCGCCGGGAATCCGGCGGCCCTCAACGCGGTGTTTCATCATATTGATGCCATGCAAAAAACGAAATTCAAGCAGAGCGCGCCGGCGGTCGTGGATGATTTTCGCCCATTTGCCATGGCCGGCCTTGGCGTGGCCGGGCTGCACGTGCTGGCGTTGTTCGGCATGCGGTACATGCCATGGTGACCGCGATTATGACCGCCGTGGCGGTGGCACTGACGGTGTGCGCGGAGTGGCTGCACCTGCGCCGGCGGCGCGGCGTGGCATTTCTAGCGTTCGGCCCGCGGGCCGCGCCGGCGGGCTGGGTGCGCGCGGCGCCGGTGGTGCGCGCGCTGAGTATCGGTGCGCTGGTGTGGGGCTTGGCGACGTTGTTGTCGCTGGCGCCGCACGCGGCGCAACCCGCCGCGCGCGCGGCACAAGCGGAGCGCCATCTGGTGCTCGTCCTGGATGTGTCGCCGAGCATGAAGCTGCGCGACGCCGGCCCGCTGCATGACCGCCCGCGCGCGGAACGCGCCGGCGCGGTTGTCCGCGCCATTCTCGACCGGATTGCGACGGAACACGTGCGCTTCAGCGTCATTGCCGTGTATAATGGGGCAAAGCGCGTGGTGAGTGATACCAAAGACCTTGCCATCGTGTACAACATCCTGAACAATTTGCCGATGACGCAAGCCTTTGACATCGGCAAAACGACACTCGCAGAAGGTGTGGCCGAGGCCGCGGACATGGCCGCCGATTGGCCGGCGGACAGCACCACGGTGCTGCTTGTCTCGGATGGCGATACGGCCCTGGGCGACGCTCCGCGCCGGATGCCCCCGTCCGTGGCGGACGTGCTCGTTCTTGGCGTTGGCAATCCGCGCGCGGGCACCTACATCGACGGGCACCTTTCGTATCAAGACCAGCACACGCTCGAGTACCTTGCGACGCGCTTGAGCGGGCGGTATCACAATGCCAACGAGATCCACGCGCCGGCGGCGCTGTTGCGCCACTTGGCAACGCAGGTGCCCGTGCGCGCGCCGGCGGGTGAAGGGTTGCGTGCGGCGGCACTCGGCGCGACCGGTGCGGGTGCGGCGCTTAGTGCGCTGCTGCCCGTGGCGCTGGCGCTCTACGGCGCGCCGTGGCGCGCGGGTGTGCCGCAACACGGGGGACGGACATGAAGCAAACCCTGCGGCGGCGGCTCGTGCTGCTGTGGCTTCTGCTGCCCGTGGGACTACTGGCCTACCATTATGGGCCGGGCGTGCGGCAGGCGCAGTGCGAAGCGGCCGCGCGCGTGGTGCAGCAAGCGCGCGCGGCGGCGCGGGCACACCAATGGGCGGCGGCGGCGGCGCTGTATGCGCGCGCCCTGCAGGCGCTGCCGCCAGACGCCGGCGATGACCGGGTGCTGCTTGGCGTTGCGCAGGCAGACGCGCAAATGCATCAGGGCGCATTGCCCGAAGCAGTCGCCGCACTGGAAGACCTGCTGCTGACCGCCCCGGTCACGCGGCCGGCGGTCGCAACGCATCTGCGCAGCGCGCTGGCGGAAGCGCAATATTACACCGCGTGGTTGATGCGCCTCGAAGGCGCGGATGACGAAGAGTGGTACGCGGAAGCGACCGCCGCACGGCAGCAATTTCGCTTGCTTGCCGAGCAGCAGCCGGCGTCAATAAACGCGGCCACCAGTGTGTATCACACAAATTTGGAGGCCAGCATACGCCTGGCATTGATGGATGACGCGGCGCTGAAAGCCCTGCCCTTGCCAGCCAAGTTCTGCGCCTGCAAGAACGTGAGCCAGAAGATGCGCAAACAACGCGCAAGTCAGCGGCAGCAACAAAAAGCCAAGAGCGAAGGCAAGAAGGAAGAAAAGGACGCGCGGGGCGCCGGCTTGGGCGAGCGCCCGGAGGAGACCGGCTCATGATGCCATGCGCAAGGCTGCCACACGCAAGGGCGGGTCTCCCGGTAACGTTATGACTTGCGTACTACTAACAGCAATCCGACCCACACCTATGCAATGCACCGTTGACGTTTTCCGTGGCCGCGCGCTTATGGGCGCCGGCATGTTGCTCGCGGCGGCAGTCGTGCTGCCATGCCGCGCGGATAATCCGGCCGCGTCGTCAGCCGGCACGAACATGCCGGCACTGGCGCATGCCCAGGGCACAAATGCCGCAGCACCGGCGGGCGTTGCCCCGCACGTTGCCGAGCAACTGCGCGCCGCGGCGTACGCTCAGCGCATGCAAGAATTCCGGCAGGCGTCCTTTGACCGCTTGCCGCTCAGCCTGCTGCAAGCCCAGCAGCAGCGCGACATCGGCCTGCCTGCGCCCACCAATGAAATCGCCTTGCTGCAGTGGCAGGTCACGTTGCATGACTGGCCGGGCGTCGCGCAAGTCTTTGCGGCCTGGCCGCTGGCCGTCAGCACGCAACTGTACACGGAATTCATTCGACTGGTGCAGCGGCCGCCGCAGCCGCGCGAGCGGCCGCCGGAAGAGCAATTTGACCCGTCGCCGTCGCAGCGCGGCGAGAATCAACAGCAGCAGCAACAGCGCCCCGTCTGGTTTTGGTCGGACGTGCTCGGCTTGGCGGATGCCGCGCCATACGCGTTGCAGCCGGAACAATTGCTCGTCCTGGGCCGTTTGCTGCAACGGACGTTGCTCAACGAGGAAGCGCTGTCGAACTGTGTCACGGTGCTCGAACAGGGCACGCGGCGATTAGGCGGCGCGGCTGCGGCACCACGCCGTGCCGCAGGTGACCTTCTGGCGGCGGCCGACCAGTGTGCCGCGGCACTTGCATTTCTGCCCGCCGTGCCGGCGGCGCTTGCCGCAAACGATGCGCGCGGCGTGGCGGTGCATATGCAGACGCTGGTTGCGCAGGCAGTCCGCACGCAGGATCCGGCCGCATTTCAGGCGGCATGGCGCCTGGCTTATTGGGCGTTGACCAATGCTGGCGCGGCGGTGAATGACCGCGTTGCCTGCCTGTCCGCAGTCTTGCCGCCACCGGCCGCCTTTACCGGCATGGTCTCGTTCGCGTGCTGGATGGAAGAACTCGCGACCAATGTGGCGCGCGGCTCGTTGTTCCTCAATGCGCTCGCGCTCGCGGCCAAAAAAGTCAGCATAGGTTACGACACCACCCAGCGCTGCGCGTTGCTTGCGCTGAACGCGCGCGTGCTGGATGCCATGGTGGCCGCGCCCTGGCGGCATGAGCCGGCGCGCCAGCATGCGCTGGCTTTTCTTGCGCTTGACTGGCTGCGTGAAGCGGAGCAGACCATCGGCATGTATCGCCGTCCGCAACTGCGCACGCGCAGTTATTCTCCGTACTATTACAACTATCGCCGGGAAGAACCGCAGCAGTCGTATGGGCAAATGCCACTCACGCCCGCGGAAGCCCTGGCAACCATGCCCGACTACGCTGCGGAAATGGCGTTCGAACCGGCGCTGGTGGCACGGCTGGACGACGCGCGCATCCGCTTGTGCATCAAGGACGCGGCCTACACCAGCGCGCTTGCGCGCATCGCGGCGCTGCCGTGGCAATCAACGGCGCGCACGCGCACGCTGGCCACGGAGCTTTTGCTCGATTGGCAGAAGAATCGCAAGCCCGCGCCCGACGCGCAGAATGAAGAAAATTATTATTATGGGCCGTATGGTCCGCAGCGCCCGCCCGGCATTCCCTTGACGCGCGCAATGCAAGCGCGAAATCTCGCCGAATTTGCGCGCATGTATCCGGCCTTGTGCCGTGCCGGCGTGAGCACGGCGGCGCTCATCCATGCGTTTTGTGACGCGCACAGTGATGCGGAAGTGTTTCATGTGCGCGACATCACCAACGGGTTTGGCCCGCTTGCCACCATGACCGCGGACGTGCTGGCCGAGTTCGCCCAACAAATGCGCCGCCGCCTGGCGGCCCAGTGGCGCGAACCGCAGATGCAGCAGCAAAGCGGCACCAAGCGGACGGACAAGGACATTCAGGCCGAACTTATGCGCGGCTATGGTCTGCTGACCAATCTTCTTGCGACGGGCCTGCACCTGCAGCCTGATGCATGGCAACTCTCGATGCACTATGGCGCAACGATGTTTGACTGGGCCGAATATGACTATGGCCGCGACGTTGAAGTCAACGAGTACAATGCCATGCGCCGCGCCGCCTTCGCCGCGTTTGCGCGCGCCGCCGCGTTGTATGCCGCGCAGGTGCCGCGCCTGCCGCCGTCCGCCTGGCTCGCCACGCCGTATCTGCAATGGTTTACCGCGGCGCTCGGCGCGAGTGATGCGGCCTATCTCACGCGCCAGCGCGAGCCCAGCACCCAACAGCTCGATGACGTGCGCGCCGCGCTTGCCGCGCTGCCGGCGCCCGCCGTCGCGGCGCACCGTGCCGCGTTTGCCCGCGCACTCACGGGCGCCATTGCCGGCCTGAAGCCCGAGTTTAAGGCGCGCTATCTGCGGGCTGCCTTGCGCATCATCGGTGACGACCCTGGCGCGGACACGATCCGCACCATGGTCGCCTATTATGACGGCCTGCTCAACGACCTGGCCCTGCTGGTGCGGCTGGATGGTTCCGCCTGCGTCGGCCACACCCAGGAATTTGGCGCGCTGCTGGTGCTGCAGCACACGGGCGCGCTGGAACGTGAAGCGGGTGGCTTCGGCAAGTACCTCAGGAATATGCGTTCGGGCGGCGGCAACTATTATTCCTATGGCGAAGAGCCGGTTGATTATCGCGACAATCTCGAAAAGCACATCCGCGAGGCGCTGGACCGCAGCTTTTTGATCGGCTCGATTACTTTCAGCGATGCCACTGTCAAATCACGCGGGTGTGCCCGCCCCGACTGGCGCGAAACGCCGCTGGCATATGTGGTGCTGACCGCCAAGGACGCCGCCGCCGATCAGCTGCCGGCCATTCAAATGGACCTTGATTTCCTGGATATGGACAGCAAAGTGTTGCTGCCCATCGAGACACCCATCCTGCCGATTGACGCCCGCACGCAAGCGCCACCGCCGCGGCCGGTGACGAATCTGCTGATCACCTGCCTGCTGGACGAACGCGCGGCGCGCGAAGGCGCCTTCGCCCTGGAAATCAACGCCAGTGGCTTGGGGCTTATACCCGCGTTGCCGCAGCTCATCACGCCGCGGGTGCCCGGCTTCGTCGTCGAGAGCATTAGTGATAGTGGCACCCGCGTTAAAGAACTCGACACGGCCAGCAACGAGACCACCATGGTGGTCTGTGACCGCACCTGGATGCTGCGCCTGAAACCCGAACCCGGCGCGCGCCAGACGCCGGCCGTGTTTCGCTTTCCCGCCTGTGACTGGCCGGGCGCGCGCATCGTCTACCAACGCTACGTGGATGCCGACATCGTGCCGGTGGCGGAAGCCGTTGCGCTTGCCGGCGTTCCTTTGCGGCGGGCATGGTGGCTGCTGTGGCTGGCCCTGCCGGTGCTGATATTCGCGGCGGGCATGGTGGCGCTGGTGGTGTGGCGCGCGCGCGCCAGGCGCCGTGCGGTCACACCCGTGACCGGCGCACTGCAGATGCCGGCACACCTGACGCCATTCAGCGTGCTGCGGCTATTGCAGCAGATTGCATGCGCGGCCGACACCCGGCTTGGGCCCGATGATCGTGGCGCGTTGAACGCCGACATTGCCGCCGTGCAAGCGGCGTATTTCGAGCCGCCGGCGGGTGACCCGGCCGCGCTTGAACCTGAGGCCCTTGAACAATGTGCCCGCCGCTGGGTCTGTGCGGCGAATGCGGCGGCAACGATGCGTTGAGAATCTGGATGAATGGAAGACTGGATGGATGGTGCAGCGGCAGCATTCGCGACGCGAAGATTGGAAAAACAGCGGCGCGCCTTAGTACTCAATCTTATTCACCCACGCCGCCTGTCTGCCGTGCTCGGCACAGGCAGGCAAGGTCGTGGGGGTCTCTGCAGGTGCGGGGCAATGTGGCTGCGGAACACGCCGTTGCTGTTGATTTTTAGGCTGTTTGGAGTCACGCCACCGGCGGGATTGAAAAGTTTTAGTTTCTAGGTTACCGAAAGAATCAGGCGCGGCGCAGTGATGCGCCGCGCTTCTTTTGCTGCTTCTGCACCGACGCATCCCGCCGCTGGCGGGACTCCAAGCAGCCGATTACTGACGCACATCTGCAATGTGGCCACGCTGCCCGGCGTGGATTCTGTGCCGCCTCTGCCGCTGTCCCATTCATCCATCCAATTTCCGCCGCCACTGCCCCATCCTTCCAATTCCGTCAGCCGCTTCTGCCGCTGCCCCATCCTTCCATTCATCCACCATTCCAACCTTCCAATTCCGAGTGATTTCGCAGGGCATTTGACATTTGGGATTCGATTTGGTATTATGTACAGCTGTTTTGCAACTGCAACGTGCAAGAACACCCTCCAACCGGGGTGGTGTTGTTGTATCGCTTGCCCGGGTAGCTCAGTTGGTAGAGCGCGTCCTTGGTAAGGACGAGGTCACGGGTTCAATTCCCGTCTCGGGCTCCATCCGGCCCAGTGCGCGGCAGGCGGCCGCGCCGGATTGAGCACGACAATGATTTGTTTGCGCGTAGTGTGGCGTGGTGGTCCGCTGACCGCCCGCCGATGCAACCTTCACTTGGAGCTTGACATGGCTAAGGAACAATTTCAGAGGACGAAACCGCACGTCAACGTGGGCACCATCGGCCACATTGACCACGGCAAATCGACGTTGACGGCGGCACTGACGAAAGTGCTGG
>Ga0247841_10004070_pt1 | contig 25734 bp, 26 predicted proteins | sample LaCruzMarch2015__2_FD_192410 | JGI IMG/M metagenome (GOLD analysis project Ga0247841, IMG submission 192410) | Freshwater microbial communities from meromictic Lake La Cruz, Castile-La Mancha, Spain - LaCruzMarch2015_18m | ecosystem: Environmental > Aquatic > Freshwater > Lake | place: Spain... | reverse complement strand
TTTTAACTACTACAGTTGGAGTGACAGAAGAAACAGTTGAAGTTTCTTTAGTAACAACTGGAGTTGTAGATTTAACTTTTGGAGTGGTGATGGTAGCGATAACTTTAGGTGTTGATGTGACAACATTTTTAACTAGAGAAATAGATTCTTCTGTATTGTTGAGAAGTTCTTTTGTAAATGTTATCCAACCAGAAGCGAGATTGTCAGAGATATGAAGTAAGGAAATGCCCAGTCGAAGTTACTACCTTGGAAATGTCGAGAGATGAACTGGCGACGGAGGCTGTGAGAGTTCGAGGTTTAACAACATTAATATTTTTAACTACTACAGTTGGAGTGACAGAAGAAACAGTTGAAGTTTCTTTAGTAACAACTGGAGTTGTAGATTTAACTTTTGGAGTGGTGATGGTAGCGATAACTTTAGGTGTTGATGTGACAACATTTTTAACTAGAGAAATAGATTCTTCTGTATTGTTGAGAAGTTCTTTTGTAAATGTTATCCAACCGTATGATAGTCCTTCTGAAACTGAAGTGAGTAGATTCCCAACTTTAGATGCAACCTTGGGAACAGATGATACAGTATTTCCAACTGATGTGAATACGGATGCGGTAAGGTTTCCGTTATCAACGAAAGCCGACTTTGCTTCACTCTTGTATATATCAGCAAGATATTTGTAAGTATCTGTAAAGTTAGTGAATCCGTCGGTGATTCCAGAAGTGAAAGATGAGATAAATTTGTTTGATTTGCGTATTAGAGGGGTGGCAACTTTTACTGGGGCAACAACTTTAAATTCGGGCACCACTTTTTCATTTTTCCAGAGACTGTCATATCCGTTATTTATGATACAAAAGAGGTCAGTTTTTTCACAGACTTTTGTTGTAGATTTTTCTGTAGTATATGCAAATGAAATGTGAGCTCGGAACGCAATGAGGAACAGCAAAAAAGCTATACAGAGTAGATTGCATTTGTTAAATTTTAATTTTTTTAACTTTTTCATTTGTATATATAATATACAAGTATATTATACAATTTTTTATATGAAATTACATTAAAAAATCGTTATTTTCTGTGGATAACTTCGTGATTTTTTAATGAAAATATTATGATAACAAAACGAGGAGAGTGTTGCGTAAAATACCCTCTTTTCGAGAGCTAAATCAAAACAAAAAAATACGATAATGACACAAATTCTGCACCTGCAGAATTTGTGTCATTATTTAATAAAAATTAAAATTTATCGAGATTAAAAAGTTTTTTCGCGTTAGAAAAAATTGCTTTAGCTACCTCCTCTTCGCCTAAACCCTTGATTTCGGCGATTTTTTTAACAATATCCTGAACAAAGATTGGCTCATTTCTCTCGCCTCTGTGGGGAACAGGAGCAACATAAGGACTATCCGTATCAGCTAGAATCATATTAAGTGGAGTTTCTTTTATAACAGCAATATAGTCACAAATCTCTGGTTTTGGTTTGTATGTAATCGGACCAGCAAAAGAAATATATATACCGAGCTCAATAAATCTTTTCATATCTTCGACACTACCAGCAAAAAAATGCGACACTCCTTTAATTCCTTCTCTTTTTGAATATTTTTTAATTAATTCATAAACATCAAAATACGCGTTTCTAGTTTTGTCTTCTCCATTGTTTCTAACGTGAAGCATAAGTGGAACATCAAGTTCATTAGCAAGTTCAATCTGTAAGATAAATGCAACTTTTTGTTTTTCAATTGTATCTTCCTCCATGTGGTAGTAATCAAGTCCACACTCTCCAATTCCAACAACTTTTCCGAGTTTTGCAAGTTCTTTATATTTTTCTTTGTCGAATATTTCTCCGCGAGAAGTGAATTCTTTCCCCTCTTCGCCGAGTTCTTCGTGGTCGTGATACGACGCACCTGTATGAATCGGATGGAGTCCAATTGTTGCATAGACTCCTTCCTTATAATCGTTCGTCATTTCTACTGCTTTTTTTGAAGTATCAAACTGTGTACCAATATTTATAACCCAAGTATCGCCGTCCTGTGCACGTTGAATTACCGCATCCCTATCCTCATCAAATGCTTTGAAGTTCGTATGAGCATGTATATCTATGTATTTAGGCATAATTATTCTTTTCTTAAAAATAAAGGAGCTTCTGGTTTTTTGTTTTCTCTAATTAATTTTTTTAATTTTACATTTATCTCTGGCATTACTGGATTTAACATTCTTGCAATAGTATATAATTCCAAAACTAATTCTGTAATCATCTCTTTCCCTTTTTTCTCGTCTACTTTAATTACTTTGAATGGTTCAGTTTCTTGAATTTTTTTATCAAGAATTTGTATCTTATCCCAGATATTGTCCATTGCTTTTTTTATATCGAAATCTTCGTACATTTTAAAATATTCTGTAAAATCTGTTTTCTCCGGAATTTCGGGGCACTTTTCGAGATATTTTTCAGACAAAGTTAAAATACGTGAAGATAAATTTCCAAGACCATTTGCCAGCCCTGAATTATAAGCATCTTTAAATCTCTCTAAAGTAAATGGACTATCTTCAAAACTTCCAACTTCTCTCAAGAGGAAATATCGAAGCGCATCAGTCCCATATTCAGAAACGATGTCTCGTGGGTCTACGCCATTACCGAGCGATTTAGACATTCTAACCCCTCCCTCGGCCGTTATAAAGCCATTTACAATGATTTGATGAGAATTAGGTAATCCTGCCGCCATAAGCATAGCCTGCCACATTGCAGATTGAAAACGAGTATTGTCCTTACCACAATATTGAGTAGGATTTCCTTTTACCCAATATTTTTCAAAATCATCCATTTTTTCAGGCCAACCTAAAGTAGAAATATAATTAACTAAAGCATCGAACCAGACATACATGACTTGGTCTTCGTCTCCAGGAACTGCTATTCCCCATGGCATTTTTTCTTTCCATCGTGAAATTGAAAAATCTTGAAGACCACCTTTAACAAAGTTTTTTATTTCATTGAAACGAAAATCAGGAACTACAAAGTTTTGATTCTTTTCATAAAAATCCATGAGCTTATCGCCAAATTCCGAATATTTAAAGAAATAATTTTCTTCACTAATATTTTTTAACTCCATATCAGGGTGTAGTGGGCACTTTCCATCCACAAGTTCAGAATCAGTCTTTTCACTTTCGCAACCTACACAATATTTTGCTTCATAATTCTTTTTGTAAATATAGCCATTATCTCGAACTCTAATCCAGAATTCCCGAGCTGCTTTTTCATGATTTTTATCTGTTGTTCGGATATAGTGGATATCATCAAGAACACCAAACATTTTCAATTGTTCTTTAAATGTTTCAAATCCGGCATCTACAAAATCTTGAACTTCAATATTTTTTTCTTTTGCTTTTTCAAATATTTTTGAACCATGTTCGTCTGTTCCTGTATTAAAATATACATCGTATCCGAGCATTTTTTTGTAACGAACAATCGTATCAGCTCGAACAAATTCAAGAGCATGCCCCATATGAAGTGGTGCATTTACATAAGGAAGTGTTGTTGTTAAGTAAAAGGTATTAACCTTTTGTCCCAACTTCGACTCGGACGATATATCCAAGCCTACTTGTCTATTCGCTCCTCGCTTGTTGTGAAAAAATGACTTTTCCATATTATGTCGTTCTTGATAGAACTTTCTTTTTTTCAAGATCGTCTAAAAATTCCATTAAACAAACAGCTGCTGGTATAGCTAGGATAACACCCAAAAACCCAGCTAGCTCTATTCCAATAATAATAGAAAGAATAACCACAAGTGGAGATATGCCTATGACTTTTTTTATTATTAAAGGATATATTAAATAATTTTCGAATTGGTGGAGAATAAAATATAAACAAAAAGAAAGTGCAGCCATCAGTGCTCCTCCGTCCAAGAATCCAAACAAAACTACTGGGACCATGGCCAAAAAGATTCCAAACGGAACAAGCTCGCAAAACGCAGTAAATATTGCAAGGACAAGCGAATATTTAACCCCCAAAATAGTAAGTCCTAAATAAGCAAGTACTCCAATTATGAGACCTAGAAGCATTTGACCTTGAATCCAAAGACCAATCTTATGCTCTGTCCGTTGCCATAAATCAATAACATATTCTTCACTCTTGCGTGGAATAACTATGCGCAAGAAATTCTCAATACCTTTTTCTGTAACAGATAAGTAAAAAGATATGATTATTATTAATATAAAATTAAGAACTCCACCGAAAGCACTATTGAAAATATCTAGGAATCCACCTGAGAGCCCAGAAATCAAACCTTGTACGCTTTTTATAATATCACTCAAAGAAGCGTTGTGTGAGATTGTAGAAACTATATCTTTTGCTCCAGAAATTGTATCGGGTTGGAAAGTATTCAAAATACTACCATGAGGAATGTACTGACTTAAAGAAGTCACAAGAAGGGACATTTCATTAATAAAAACAGGCATAAACACAGACGATAAACCAACAATAACACTAATAGTTATTACATAAATCAGTATAACTGCAACTGACCTACTTTTTATATATCGTTTAAGTTTTTTAACAGCTGATTCTACAAAAGAAGCGAGAACTATCGCAACAAGAATAATAAGAACAACATTAAATAATTTGATAATTGCAAAAACTGAAACACCTAAAAGAAGTATCTTTATCAGGGTGTTCGTTGAGATACTTATGCGTGTATTTTTAACATTTTCTTCCATCCCGTTAGAAGCAGGTCGCGGTCTATTTTTTACATTAGCCTCGCCCGCGTAAATTTAATTATAATAATAATTTATTTATATTCCCGTCTTGCACTGCGACCGCGGCTTCTAACGGGAGACATACATTCCAATAATAACACATTCTTTGACGAATTAGAATTTTAAGATTTTCTTGAAATCTTCATTATTTTTGAATGGCCCAATGATAGCAAGATTGAGATTTTTGGTTTTAAATATCGTTTTTGCCATCGTTTGAATATCACTTGAGGTTACTTTTTTAATCTCCTTGATTTTCTCTTCTAGGGTTTTTATTTCCCGCTTCATAAGTTCTTGTCCTCCATAAAAGTTTGCAATATCATCAGTCGCTTCAAGAGACATCTTGATATTACCTATTAAGTATGACTTAACTTTATCTAATTCTTTCTCTTCTACTTTTTTATTTACTAAATTATTACATTCTTTTAATATTTCTTTTACAACTTCTCTAGCCCGTATATTGTTTACTCCAGCTGATATTTGAAAAACTCCGCAATCAAGAGAAGATTCATTATAAGCTCTGACATAATATGCTACCCCCATTTCTTCACGAAGCTTTATAAATAATCTTGAACTCATTCCAGCACCAAGCACCCCTCCAAGTAATGTTAGAATCATGTTCTTTTTATCAAATATTGAGAAGGTACGGACTCCAAGAACAAAATGGGTTTGGTCGGTTTTTTTATATTTAACTAAAATATTTGGACTGGTTTGAGTGTCATTTGTTTTAATTTTTTTAACTTTATTTGTAGATTTTATATCTTTAAAATATTTATCTATCTCTTTATAAACCTCATTATTGGTAACATTCCCAGATACTACTATTAGAGTATTGTCTGATACATAGTGAGTGCTTTTGTAATTTACAAAATTATCCCGAATCATTTTACGAACATTATCCTTTGTACCTGCGATACCCCATCCTGCAGGTTGGTCACCATACAAAACCTTATCAAAAAGTTCTTGGACATGATTTGCTGGCATATCTTCATACATATTTATCTCTTCTATTATTACTCCTTTTTCTTTTTCCATTTCTTTTTCTGGAAAAGTAGAATTGAGATATATATCTGAAACAACATCAAAAATTTGTTTAAAATTCTTCGCGTCACCCTTAGCATAGTATCCTGTCATCTCGTGACCAGTAAAAGCATTATATTGACAGCCTAAAGAATCAAGCTCGTGAGATATTGATTGTGCTGTTGGGCGCTTCACTGTCCCCTTAAAACACATATGTTCCAAAAAATGTGAGATACCATTTATCTCTTTTGTCTCATAATTGCTCCCTGTTCCAACAAGGACAAGGACTGTGACTGTCGGATTATCCTTCATCGGTACTGTTATAACCCGTAAACCATTTTTATATGTTTTCTTAACAGCTTTTTGCATAAGGCTATATTACCATAATTTCTACTCAACAAAAACCTCCCACATACCGGGTATGTGGGAGGTTTTATACAATATTTTTTAGTTAAGTTTATCTTTTATATAATCCACGATATCTTCTTTTTTAATTCTTTCTTGTTTGCCAGTATCACGGTCGCGAATAGTAACAGAATCGTCGGTGAGAGTATCAAAATCAATAACAATACACCATGGTGTGCCTATCTCATCTTGTCGGCGGTAACGTTTACCAATATTACCATTATCATCCCACATGACACGTCCAAATTCATCTTTAAGTGTACGATAAACCAAATGCGCATAATCACGGAGTTCTTGCTTGTTCTTAAGAAGTGGCGAGACGGCACAAACAACTGGAGCAATAGTAGGATTAAAAGCTAAATATGGTCTTACTTCTTCTCCGCTTGTATCTTCTTTATAAGAACTTACAAGAAGTGCAAGAGCGGTTCTATCTACTCCAAAAGTAGGCTCAACAACATGGGGAATAATTTTAGCATTTGTTTCTTCTTCTTGGTAAGTTAGATTATGACTTTTTAAATCAAAATCAGTTCTATAGGCTAGACCATAGAGCTCACTTCTTCCAAAAGGAAAATCAAATTCAAAATCTATTGTGCGTTTTGAATAGTGGGCTAAGTCTTCCTTATCAACTTCAAGCTCATGAACTTTATTCATATCAATACCTACACCCTCTATCCATGAGAGCATCTCATTTTTCCAATACTCAAAATATTTTTCCCAATCATCTTCTTTCAAGAAAAATTCAATTTCCATTTGCTCAAACTCGCGAACGCGAAAAACAAAATCGCGTGGTGTTATCTCATTACGGAAAGCCTTTCCGATTTGTGCCATTCCAAAAGGAAGTTTTGGGTGGAATGAATCAACAATATTTTTAAAATTTACAAACATTCCTTGCGCGGTCTCTGGACGAAGATAAACAGTAGCAGAAGAATCTTCTACTGCTCCTATCTGAGTTTTGAACATCATATTAAAAAGGCGAGCTTCTCCTGTTTTTCCACCACAATCATCGCAAATTCCTTTCTCTCTTAATTGATCAGAGCGAAAACGCTTTTTACATTTCATACATTCTACTAATGGGTCTGTGAAAGTATCTATATGCCCACTTGCTTTCCAAACAGCCGGATTCATGATAATAGCAGCGTCAACACCATACATATCTTCACGAGAATCAACAAACTTCTTCCACCAAAGATTCTTAATATTATTTTTAAGAGCAACTCCAAGCGGTCCATAATCATAAGTTCCTGCCAACCCACCATATATTTCGGACCCTGGATAGATAAACCCTCTTCTTTTACAAAGTGATATTATTTTCTCCATCCCATTAGAATTTTCCATATTTTCTTTTTTTGTGTTGTTTTTATCCATTTTCTTTTATTTATATTAAAATTCTAACGGGACAGGTTAAATTATTTTCTTGTTTTTCCATTTAAGTAATGATTTATAATTTATAATTATTGGACTACACGTGCATTTATTTGTTGGAAATTTGGATCGTTTGTAAGTGAAGTTGTAATGGAACCTCTCGTATTTTTAATCAAAGTATTAGTAAAAGAATCTGTTCCAGAAATATATATTTCTTTCATTAGTTGCGGCACACTACCTACCTGTGATAAAGACGGTTTTATATTAACTATAAAAGAAACTTCACGGTTAGAATCTATGCCAGTATTAGGAAGAACCGAACCTATATTCCAGATAACTTCACGAGTAACTTCATTATAAGTCAGATTATTATTTTGCTCAGAGGATAATCCGGCCCACTTAACATATATTGGTAAAGAGGAGCGTGCTTGAGCTTGGTTTATAGTATTTGCAGAATTCGAAAGGGTCCAAGTAACCACATAGCTTGTTTCCGTTTCTGCTTTTGGAGGCATACTTCCTGAATAATAATTTGCAGATGAAGCAATTTGGAAATCAGATGATACTTTGATTATTTTTTCGGTAAAATTATTTATCTCATTATAAGTAGAACCTAGTAGTGGTTCCCTACCTTTAATGCTAACTTTAATAAAAATCTGTGGATTTTTTACAACATTTGATAATCCCACAAGAGAAGACGGCTCAAAGCTGAAAGAAACCGTTCCACTCTCACCTGGATTTATTTCTGATAATTGAGATACCGAATTACGGTCCCATATAATCTGGTTATTCATCGAATCATAAAAACCGTTACTTGAATTAACAGTACTTTCATCAAAAACATTACCAGATAAACTTGCGATAATTTGTCCGTCGGTTATACGTGTCGGTAAATTATTTACCCAAGTTATTTCAGCATTGACTGTCTCTCCACCTGAAACGACATATTCTGTTTTATCTTGACCATTGACGAGTATACGAGCATCAAGGAATGGCTTCGTAATTAAAACTTTTTGTAGAATAGAATTGTAGACAACATTTATTACTGACCGGTCAGCTCCGTTTGTTGTCCCTGCATAAACGTGAAATACTTGTTCATCGCCATCTTGCCCAACAAGTTGTCCTTTTATCTCAATAGTTACTGGATTAGTAATGGAAAGTGATGAAAGATCCCAAATAGAATCACCCAAAAAAGGAGCAGGGGTTGCGCTATTAAAAATAAAATTATTAGGATAGGAAACTTGTAATATTGGATTTTCTGCTCCTAAAGAGGTATTTAGTGTAGCTGTAATACTAAAAGAAATTTGCTGATTGGAAGTAGTACCAGTAGGAGCCTCTATGTCGAGAGAAAGTGGAGCCAAGCTTATAGTAACTGGATAATATTTATCTTTAGTAAATATTGCGTTTGACCCTTCTGGATGATACTCAAGCCGAACTTTTATATTTCTGATTGATTTTTCTTCCCCAAAAAGTTTAACCTCAATATTACGTATTACACTTTCTCTAGGTTTAATCGTTCCAATAGAATCTCGAGGCAAACGCACTATCTCAGTAGCATCATCTTCTGCACCCTTAGGATATTCTACAACTAGATATGCAAGTTCAAGATTTGCATTGTTGTTGTTGGTAATTTCAATCTGAAGTGGTAATTCATCTCCCCCTTTAACAAAAGAGTTACCAATGACGGCTATATTTATTTTATCATTTGAGACTGAAACATCATTACTAGAAAATTTAATGAGAGCAAACCCTATCGCTACCACAAAAAAAATAGCTGAGATTATAAAAAACTTTTTGAATATTGACATTGGTGGTTTTTTGAATTTGTAATTCATATTATCTTCCTCTTTAATCCCACCAGATGGACGGTCATGCCATTCTCCAAGAACTTTATGTTTTACTTGGTGTAATATTCCTTCTCTTTGGTGTCCTGTAGCTTTGTCGTTTGGGTCATAAAGGTTTCTTTTTATATCTTCAATTTTGTTTTTACTCTCTTCTGGCATATTACCTATTATACACTATAATTGACTCTCGCTTAAGGCTTTGTTTATATGAGCTATTATGGATTGACGCTCCTTAAGTAACATCTCTGTCTTATTACAATCAAACGATGTACATAAATATTTTGATAACATTTCTGAATCACCTATATAACCAAGACTGTTCATAATACGTAATACTAAATGTAACTCAAGTGCTTCGCGAGACAAAGGTGATATATCGTCACTATCCAATAAATATAGAGCTTGGATAAAGTCGTCAAAAATATTTTCATTGGGACTTTCTCCTGTACAAAGTCGTTCGAGTAATTTACTTACTCGGGTTATTAAAATGAGTGAAGGAGAGTTTGCTCGAGCAAATGGAAATGATGAAATATGTTTTGCCGAAGTCACACGCCACAATTCCCTACCTCTAACCAAATCAACATTTACATAAGAAAAATCCTGCAAAGTAAAACGGAGTTTGGATTTGTGTAATCTGATTCCTTGAGCCATGGCTCTCACGAGACCCATCTCTCTGGTATAAATCGTGAACATTTTATTTGCCTCACCAATATTACGTGATGAAAGTATAAATCCATGTGTGTGGTATATATGGTGCATATATTAATATTACTTCTTAAATATAATATAAATTATATAATAGCATAAGTACTTCCCGCCCCGTAGTAAATTTTAAGTGCATTCGACATAAAATTTTACTTCTGGGGTGGTATATATGATGCATATTTTAAATTAAATTTATATTCAAAAAATTCTTTAATTCCTTTAAATCTCTTTTTTCATTATCGTAATGATAAGTATTTATCCCTATAGATTTGGCACTTGTAACAGCATTAACATTGTGCTCAAAATATATTACATCATCATTCTCTAAGCTATATTTAGCCAATAAATTTCTGTAATATTCTGGATTAGTTTTCTCTGGGTCATGTTTTAAGGTGAAAAACTCATATGGCAAGTTATCGAGTCCATACTGCTTCATTTGACTATCATTTGCTTCAGTTAAAACTATTTTCTTATTCGGAAATTGTTCAAGCATTTCATACATATCAGAAAATATCTTGAATTCACTATTATCTCTTACAATAAAACAATTAACTGCATCTACTAAAATAGTTTTCATGGTTTATTTAATTACTTTCAAAATAATTTCTAATAATATTGGTAACTCGTAACAAATCGGCTCTGAAAGAATAAAGAAATGTCCACCTTTTTCCACTTTTACAAGTTCGCAATTAAGACCTGATGAAATTTTCTCTGCATTTTCAAATGGTACAGCTGGGTCATCAGTGCTGTGTAGAACTACAAATTTATTGGCTTTATTTTTGACTTTTTCTAGATCAATGGGAGGAATAACAAATGAATCTATAAGTCTGTATTTGCTTGTTTGGTTTTCTGGTTCAAGTGAATTGATTAATCCCGAAACTAAAACAACTCCACTAATCTTTTTACTATCTTTGGTAGATTCAAGATATTTCAATATTGCAGTTGCTCCTAAACTATGTCCTACTAAAAATATTTCATCTTCAGGTGCATTATTTACTGCTTGATCAATTTCTTTTATCCACTCTAAAACAATTGGTTTCTTGGGATTAGGCATTGGTAAAGCACAAGTATAAATTTTACTTTTTGATAATTCAACCATCAACCAAGATGTCCAACCGCCGTTTGGTATTCCGCCAAACCCATGTATTATAAATACTTTTTTCATACTTCTATTTTAACACATTTTTAATAGCACCTAATAATTCTTTAGGATTATCAATTATTGTTATAGGATTACCTTTTTCGAGACTTTTTTTATCATGGATTCCCCAAGTGACACCAATAGTATTAATTCCACATCCATTACCATCTAGAATGTCATAAAGTGAATCAGTTACAAAAACAACGTCCTTTGGGGAGATATTGTACTTTTCAAGAAGATTTTCTATTTTTACCTTTTTTCGCTTGTCGACATCTGTACCCAATATATAACTAAAATATTTTTCTAGTCCTTCATTTGTTAGATAGCTATTTATGTATTTATCTGGCGAAGAAGAAACAACAGCCATTAAATATAAAGACGATAAAGATATTATTGTTTCTTGTAAATCTCCCCTATTTAAAACACCATTAAAATCAAAAATAACTAATTTTTTATTTTTAGAATCCATAGTTTTCTATAATTATTTCACTAAATAAACAACAAATACTAATTCGTCAATTTTTATTTCTTGCCCTTCATTTTCTTTAATTTTGATTTCTTTTGCACTAACCGCTTTCATTAATTCTTGTTTAAATTTGTTTATTATTTCTTGCCCATCAACGTTTGTACTAATCTCGAGAGTAACTATATCGTTTGGATTTAATCCATTCTTTTTTCTTATGTCTTGTATTGCTCTTAACAACTCACGATACTGCCCTTCTTTCTTGAGTTCTTCTGTGATATGAGTATCTAACTCAACTTTTTTTTCATCGCCCTTTAATAATTTTATTTCTTTAACATTCAACTCCTCTTCTATAATCTCATTGTATTCAATTGGTAATTGGTAATCGGTAATTATTAATTGGCTAAGCGGTTGTCTGACTGGAATTCCTGCTTTTTGTCTTCTTTGTAAACCGAGAGTGACTATTTCTCTCACTTCTTTCATCTCTTCAATAATTTTATTGTCTATTTCTTTAGTCTCCACGTCCAAAAAGAAGTTAGTTAAGTGAACGCTTTTTGGGTCAGATTCAAACTTTAATTTCTGCCAAATATCTTCGGCAATGAAAGGCATGAATGGAGCAAAAAGTTGAACTGTAACCTTTAATACAAAATACAGAGTATGTTTTGCTTCTTCATCTCCATTCTTCAATCTTTCACGAGAGCGACGCAAGTACCAAGTTGAAAGGTCTTCAATAAATAAATCATATGGTTTTGTTGCTTGGTCCATATCATATATTTCCATACCATCTTTTACTTCATGAATAAATTGCGAGGTACGTGCAATCATCCACCTGTCTAGGACATTTGTAGATATTTTATATTCTTTTTCTTCAGTATTACGATTTCGATACAGTTCATAAAAAGCCATGACATTATCAAGTCGATTTATTATTTTACTTGAAACTTCTTGCACCAACTTTTCGGAAAAATTTACATCCTCACCTTTCATTAAAGTACTAGACATCAGATAGAAGCGAAGAGCGTCAACCCCATATTTATCGAATAAAATCCAAGGGTCTGGATAATTATTTTTTGATTTAGACATTTTACTCCCATCTTCTGCCAAAACTGTTCCCGTAGTTACAACATTTTCAAATGGAGCGTGTCCAAAAAGTATGGTTGATATCGAGTGGGTATAATAGAACCATGTTCTTGTCTGAGCAATATATTCTGCCACAAATCCTGCTGGGAAATTCTCTTTCTGCCAATTAGGATTCTCAAATGGGAAATGGTCTTGTGCAAACGGCATTGAGCCAGACTCAAACCAGCAATCAACAACTTCAGGAATTCTTTTATATTCTTCACCTTTTTCATCGACAAGCGTAATGTCATCTATATATGGTCGATGTAAATCAAGCTCGTAATTTTTATTATGAGGAAGTAGAACGAATGGAAGTTCTACAAATTGACCATTTTGTAAATAATTAAAATTTTTGTCAGTTTTTATTAACCCAAGTGTTTCCTTAATACTTAAATTATTTACTTGAGAGAACATAAGCCAAACAGGACTTCCGTGAGTAACTATTAAAATATTTTTCCCAGAATATTTCTTCTCAATATCATAGAGTAAACTCATAGACCGGCGTCTGACATCTTCATACGATTCATTACCCTCTGGTGTTTTATAGAAATTTTCTACAGTTTTTGGAAAATCACTATGATATTCTTTCCATTTTCTCCCTTCATACATAGGCACAGACATTTCATGTAGTCTGTCATCAAAAACAATATCTTCTTTATTAAAGCCGATTTTTTCTGCCAATAATTCAGTTGTTTCTCTCGTCCTAATAAAAGGAGAAGTGATAATTATATCAATATTTTTATTTTTCAATTCCTCTCCAGATTTTTCTACTTGTTCTATGCCTGTTTTTGTTAAATGGTCATCATTATTAACTGTCGAACTCACCTCGCCCTTCAAGTTACATTCAGTTTCTCCGTGCCTCATGATAAAATATTTATTCCCTGATTTTTTGATTTTTGATTTTAAATCTTCTAATCCATTTATCATCATTATCTTTCCTTCTTTTGATTTCCAAATAGGAAGTGGGCTTGCCCAGTAACGATTTCTTGATATTGTCCAGTCGGGTGCACTTTCCATTGTATTTTTAAAACGTCCTTCCTTTAAGTGCGTCGGTATCCAATTCATCTCTTCTCCTTTTTTAAGTAAATCATTTTTCACTTTTTGAATATTCACAAACCAAGATGGTAGTGCATAGTACAGGAGTGGTGTCTCACAACGATAACAATGTGGATATGAGTGAATAATTTTTTCTTTTGCAAAAAGAAGTCCAGCATGAGCAAGATATTTAATGATAAGGATATCTGTAGACTGATGGTCTTCTTTTGGTTTAACTTTTACATTTGGAAAATCAACAACTTCTTTAGAGAAATCACCATTTGGTTCAACATGACGAATAAATGGAACATTGTTTTTCTTTGCCAAATCCATATCGTCTTCTCCGAAAGCCGGAGCCTGATGAGCAATCCCTGTTCCTTTGTCTATCGTTACAAAATCGGCGTGCCAAACTTTCCAAATATTTGGATTTTGAGCTACTTCTTTATTTTTGTAATATGAGAACAATGGTTCATAAGAAAGTCCTACGAGATCAGAACCTTTGATATCATCGTGGACTATTTCAATCTCTTTATCTTTAAAAACATTTTTTATACACTCATTTGCAACAATAAAAAGTTCTGGAATTCCTTTTATCCTAAGAGCAGAATAGATAATATCTTCATTAACAGCAATTGCTGTATTTCCAGGAAGCGTCCAGGGAGTTGTCGTCCAAGCAAGTAAAAAAGTAGAGTCTTTCGTCTCTCTACCTTCTCCATATTTTTGCCCAGGATTTAATTTAAATTTTACATATACAGATATATCTGTGATATCTTTGTAACTGTTATCCATAGCAATCTCAGAATTTGCAATCGGTGTCTCGCAACGTGGACAATAAGCAAGTACACGAACACCTTCATAAAGTAATCCCTTTTTATTCATTTCACCTAATGCCCACCAAACACTCTCAATGAAAGTGTTGTCCATAGTTTTGTATGAATTATCAAAATCAACCCAGCGTCCCATTCGGTCTATCGTTTTTCTCCATTCACTTACATAAGTTAATACTTTACTACGCGCATGTTCTGTAAATTTATCAATTCCCAATTCTTCAATCGCCTTTTTACCAGAAATTCCTAAATCTTTTTCAACGATGTTTTCAATCGGTAAACCATGACAATCCCAACCCCAACGTCGTGGAACATTAAAACCACACATGGTTTTATATCTACCAATAACATCTTTGACTGTACTACCAAGAATATGTCCATAGTGCGGAAGTCCTGTAGCGAAAGGAGGACCATCATAAAATACATACTTTCCACGTGGAGCATCTTTTTCTAAACTTTTTTGAAATGTATTATTTTCTTTCCAAAATCGCAAAATCGCTTCTTCTCGAAGCGCAGAAACTGATTTTCCTGTCCCGTTAGAAACAGGTTCACCTTGTGAACCGTCGTTTCGCACGGGATGTGTATTTTTGTCCATATTTCTATACTATCAAAAATACTTGTTTTTTAAAAGGATACTTTATATAATCGTATTAATAACGAATGGCCACCGATACTATCGTATCGACCAGTGTTCTTCCCGCCTTCCATCTCGGGGAAGGAAATGTTCAACAAATATATATTATGAAGTAGCCTCTCGTTTATTCATTCCTGGCGAGAGGCTTTTTTATTACATCCTTTTTGGAGTTTCAATACCGAGAAGCCAAAGACCATTTTTCATTGTTTGATAAAAGGCTTTTACTAGAGATAAATGATATGCGATATTTTCATTTTCATCATTAAGAATTTTAGTATTCCCATAGAAAGTATTAAAGGCACTTGCAAGCTCTGTAAGATATGTAGCTATATGGTGCGGTTGAAGTACTTCATATGAATGTTCTACTATCTCAGGGAATTGATAAAGTAGTTTTTCTAAACCTATAATTTCCCCACCTGCATCGCTTTGCGAAGCATTGCGGGCAGGTTCTAGAACTTTAAATTCTTTCGATTTTTCTAAAATAGAATTGGCGCGAACTGCAGTATATTGCAAATATGGACCTGAATCCCCTTCAAAAGAAATAGACTTTTCAAAATCATAAACTATGTCACTACCAAGAGATGATTTGAGTATGGAATATTTTAAAGCTGAAACTCCAACAATTTCGGAAATATTTTTCTTTTCTGAACTTTCAAGTTCACGGTCTTTCATTTTTTCAAGAACTGTAGCCATAGAATCACGTAGTAGAGATTCTCCGGTAATAACATTCCCTTTTCGTGAAGACATTTTACCAGAAGCAAATTTCATCATACCGTGGGTAATATGTAACATTTTCTTTTCATAATCTGGATGAATAAGCGATATGGCTTTTTGGACCACCTTCATATATTCAGCTTGTTCTGTAGCTGTTATTACAATAGATAAATCAGGATTTTCTTTTTCGAATTTGGTCATCGTGAGACCTATTTCTTTTGTCTCGTAAGTTGGAAGATTTTGAGAATTTATAAATACACGAGTGTGAAGTTTTTTATCATAACTATCTCCACGGAAAATAATAGCTCCATCTGACTCATCAAAAACTTTTCCAATATTTTCTTTAACTATTTTTTGACCTTTTTCTACCATTTCACTTTCAAAGAAATAATAGTCAAACTTTGTTCCCAGAATCTTATAGATTTCTTCAAATGCCTCTAGTGTAACTTTTCTTCCCCAATCATAAATCTTATTTATTTCTTCATCACTCTTATCATAAATTTTCTTATTTATTCCATCTATCTCTTTTTTTACATTTTCATCTGTATCATACAAATTGCTCCCTTTTGAATAACACTCACCAATATATTGTGCTTGTTCTGAGATAGGCTTTAAATTATCAGGCATTCCAAACTTTATTAGCCCATAAACAGCTTTTGCCACATGAGGACCAATATCACCTTGATAGTTAGCTCGAATGGTTTCTGCCCCTGAAAATTCTACAATTCTCGAGACAGATTCCCCAATCGCATTTGTCATTAGGTGTCCAATATGAAAAGGCTTAAATGGATTTGGGTCTGTATACTCCACCATAATTTTCTGTCCTTTAAGTTTCTTGTTTTTCCCCCAACTTTCTTTTTCTTTTAAAATATTTTCAATACTTTTTGTAAAAAATTCACGTGATAAATAAAAGTTTATAAATCCAGCTCCAGCAACTTCAACTTTTTCTATCTCTTTCGGTAAGTCTTTTTCAAATTTTGTTTTAATTATTTCGGCTATCTCTCTTGGATTTTTCCCAATTCTTTTAGCGCAAATCATTGCTATGTTTGTCGAATAATCACCATTTTTAAAATCCTCTGGATGTTCTATCGAAAAACCAACATCTTCTATGTCTAGAGATTTTATAATTTTTTTTATTTGCTCCTGTATTTTCTCTTTCATTAGTAATTCTTAATTATTGATTATTTACTTTCTGCCTGTTGAACCAAACATGCCTTCTCCACGAGCTGATTCGCTAAGTGCATCAGTCTCTTCCAACTCGGCGACAATAATCGGGTAAATAATAAGCTGAGCAACTTTGTCACCCTCTTCAACAGTATATGGCTCAGAGCCTAGATTTACAAGGTGGGTATTGTATTCCCCTCTATATCCAGCATCAAATACTCCTCCCATTTGGTGAAGTCCGGCTTTTGAAATACTTGATTTGTCTTTGACAACTGCTGCATAGCCAATTGGAAATTCCATAGCAAAACCATGCCAAAATCTATAGTGGCCCATCGGTGGAATTGTCGCTGTTTCCATAGAATACAAATCCATCCCAACATCTCCTGGATGATGATATTTCGGCAATTTTGCGTTTTCTTTTAATTTTTTAATTTTTATTTTCATCCGCCTAAACTTTTTATCATACTTATTCTTAAATAAAATAAAAATAAATTAGTAAAAAATTAATTTAATTGATAATATATTTTCACTTAGAAAGTTTTGGTGGATTCATTTCCACAAAGTAGTTTTCTAAAATCTTTTTAATTTGGTTTCTTCCCCATCCTGTTTTTAACCATTTTTCCCTTAAAAATGCATCTTTTTTGTTAAGATATGATTCATAATGAATTATATCATACGGTCTTTTGTTTTTAGTTGAAAAAACTAATCCATCATTATGTTCTTTTATCCTCTTTTGTAAATCATTTGTACAACCAACATACAACTCGCCATCTTTTTTACTCCTTAAAATATATACATAATAAAACATATCTATCAAAAAAATTATTTAATTATCTTTTTGACTTCTGCATAAATTTTTTCATGAATTTGTTTGCGAGACATTATTTTACCTTTCTCTGAACATTCTATTTTTATAAAATTTGGGACTTCTTCGACAAGCCTAAGCGCACTTTTACGAGAGTTGATAAGAAAATTAACATCACTTTCATGAACATCCTTTTTCTTTCTGAGATATTCCCTTTTCATTTTACTACTATCACGATCTTTTAAAAGAGCTAGAACGATGTCAATTGGTAAGCTTAAATATAAAGTCAGGTCAGGCCGTGGAATTTTGAAAACCTCATATTCCATTTCATTAAGCCATTTCATAAAGTCGGCACGTTTTTTGGCACTTTTAATTTTGCCTCCTTGGTGAATCTGGTTTGCTGAGACATATCTATTGGCAATGATAATATACCCCTCCTTGAGCCATTTTCGCATTTCTTCACTAGCTTCCCATCTATCTGCCGCATACATCACCGAAGCGATTTTTGGATGAATATTGAGCCAATTATAATATTGCTCGGAGAGACAGTGCCCAATAAATTTACCAAAAAAATTTTTGTAGTAGACCGGAAAATCAACAACCTTAACCTTGTGTTTGTCTTTTTTCAAATGTTTTGCCAAAAATGCAACTTGTGTAGTTTTTCCGCTTCCATCCGTTCCATCTATCACTATCAATTTTCCTTTGTGTTTTTCCATAATTATTTTTTTATTAAATTTAAATTACCATTAAGAATCTTGGGCATGAATCCATACAACTCTTCTTTAAAACTAGAACTTTCTTCAATAGGATTCAAAATATATATTGGTTTTTTAAAATAAAAAGCGAGGGCCATTTCATTTAAAACCGCTCCTCCGATATACCCTCCTTTCCCATTTTTCTCATAATTTAAAACTAGGGTTATGTCACCTTTAACAACTTTATCAAAATGATGTTTAGTTAAAAACGATTTTCTTTTATAATCATTCGGATTTTTAAACCATGTTTTGTATGTTTCCACTCGAAAATCTTTAGTCTTTTCCATTTTATCGGCAACAAGAGGTACCAATACTTTAAAACCCATAACCTCAAGTTCCTTTTTAACTTCTATGACTTTTGAATAAAAAGAAGCGCTTGAACAGATAGTTATTGTTTTTTTATTCTTTTTCATATTAACGTAGTATATCATCTAAATTTAAAATATAAAAAAGTTCCCCTGGCCAACATGGTTGGCGAGGGGAACAATTGTTTTGGGCGCACCCGATGATCCGAAGATCAATGTTTAGGAAACAGCCGATGATGGCTATAGACCGTTTAAAAACGGTTTGCAAAAAAAATTCCGACTTTCAGCTTTTAAAGAGCAGTAACTATACTATCTATTCGATTTATCTGAATAGTCTTACCCTTTGGCCTAATTATCGGCACCATAAAAAGAACATTTACTACATGTTGTATACTAGCAATATTATTTTTTATGTCAACCCTAAACAAACTTTTTTGGTATAGGGAATTTTTTAGCTAAAGATTTAATTTCTTTGTGAACAGAATCTTTTATTTTTTTATCATCTTTATTTTTTAGAGTCATAATCATAAGCTCCGCCACGCGCTTACACTCCTTTTCTTTAAAACCTCTTGTTGTAATAGCAGGAGTTCCAAACCTAATGCCCGATGGATCCATTGGCTTTCTTGTGTCCCCTGCAATTGAATTCATATTAAGAGTTATTCCAACTTCATCAAGAACTGTTTGAGCTTCTTTGCCTGTGACACTGAGCGAGCCAAAAACGTCTGCTAGAATTAAGTGATTATCAGTTCCTCCGCCAATCATTCTAATTTTATTTTTATGAAAGACTTGTTCCATTGCTTTAGCATTTTTCAAAATTTGTTTTGCATAAGCTTTATATTTTGGAGTCATTGCCTCACCGAAAGCGACTGCCTTAGCGGCAATTGTATGCATATGCGGACCGCCTTGAATTCCAGGGAAAATAGATTTATCAATTTTCTTGGCAATCTCTTCATTCTCACGAGTAAGAATTATTCCTCCACGTGGTCCACGTAAAGTTTTGTGTGTTGTCGACGTGATAATATCAAAGCCATCGTCGAATGGATTACGAAGTACTCCAGCTGCAATCAATCCAGCAATATGTGCCATATCAGCCATGGTGACAGCTCCAACCTCGTGAGCAATTTCTACAAACTTTTTATAATCAAGAGTGCGAGGATAAGCAGAAAAGCCTGCGATGATTAATTTTGGTTTTTCTTTTTGAGCGACACGTCGCATATCTTCATAATCAATTTCTCCTGTGTCAGGATTTTTCATTTTATAAGTGACAAATTTATAAATCTTTGCAGGTAAGGTCATTGGATGTCCATGAGTTAAGTGTCCACCGTGTGACAAATCCATCCCCATCACAGTATCACCTGGCTCAAGTAGCGCTGCATAGACAGCTAGGTTTGCAGGAGCTCCAGAGTGTGGTTGAACATTAGCAAATTTACATTTAAATAACTTACGAACACGCTCGATGGCTAAAGTTTCTACTTGGTCAGTCCAATCTTGTCCACCATAATAACGACGTCCAGGGTAACCTTCAGAATATTTATTTGTAAAAACTGAACCGTTAGCTGTTAGAACATCTTGTGACACATAATTCTCCGAAGGAATAAGTTCCAACCCCTCAGACTGTCTTTTCGTCTCACCTTTAATAAAATTCTCTACTTTTTTGTCATGCATCCCATTAGAAGCAAATCGCAGTCATTTTTTAATTAACTTTGAAGTGCTTTTTAAAATAAAATAATAATTTACTTGTATATCCCATCTATAAACCGTGACCGCGGCTTCTAACGGGACAAGTATTTTTAAAATGGTAGTAATGAGTTGATTTTAGCATATTAAATACAAACAAAAAAGCAGGCTGGAAGCCTGCTTTTTATCGGTTTTTTGTTAATCAAATTGATGTCCGATTATATTTCTGTTGTCTTTTTCATTGAATAGAGCTTCGCTTCCTTCCATTAGATAAAGATTTCTAACTGGAATTTCTAACATTTTTCCCCAGCAATCTTTACAGGCCCACCAATGACCCCAGAGATATACATCAAATTGGTCATTTTTATTGAAACCATTTTTAATTAACTTTTCAGATGCGCGATATTCTGCATGATGGTCTCCTCCTGCACAACCAGGACAAATCCAATATTTTTGCCCAGATGGAATTCCCAATATACGTCTAATACAATATTTTTTGTGAAGATTTATTAAATGTTCATTCGTCAAAGGAGCCATATTTGCATCTTGAGTAATTATAGTATTACTATTTACATCAACAACTACTGCTCCAGTAGAAATATGTTTATCAGTAGATTTTTCTTTAGCCACCTTCTTTGCTTCTTGCATAAAAACATTATCAGCCGGAACATATAGAATTGTCCGACCTTCTGGTAAATACGGATACTCGATTTTTTTGTTTGTTTCCATAACGTGGATTATATTATATAATGAAAACTATGACAACGTTTGATACAATTTATAAAAATTTAATAAAAAGAATATTGGAAGAAGGAGTCGAAGAATTGAATGAAAGAACTGGCCACAAGATTAAAATACTACCTGGTCTTACTTTTCAGATAGATATAGAAAAAGATGGATTTCCAATTTTGACATTGCGAAAAAATCCAATAAAATCTCCCATTGCCGAACAAGTCTGGTTTATTACAGGTGATAAAGATACAGAATTTTTAAGAAAATATACAAAAATGTGGGATGAGTTTATTGAAGAAGATGGGACTATAACTTCTGCTTATGGTTATCGCTGGAGACATCATTTTGGTAGAGACCAACTTGACCAATTGGTTAAACATTTAAAAGAGGAACCACACTCAAGACAAGGTGTTGTAATAACTTGGGATCCAGCTGATGATGGCTTGTATGGAAAAGGATTAAAAGCTACTTATAAAAAAAATGCTCCGTGCCCATTCGCCTTTACAGTAAATATAATCGGGGGTAGACTTTGTCTTCATAATATTGTTCGTTCAAACGACATGATGCTAGGATGTCCTTTTGATACTTTTGGATTTTCATTGTTGATGTGCGCCCTTGCGCAAAAACTTGGTGTAAAACCTGGAATATATACTCACAGTATTTCAAACGCACATATATATGATACTCATTATGAAGGAGCAAAAGAATTAGTAAGTAGGGTGAATGAACATTCAAATATTTTTCCTAAATTTCCTGATAATATTTATGATAGAGCAGTAAATAAAGATGAGAAATTAGTAGAAGATATTTATCAATCTTTTGCACAATATTATAAACCTGGCGAGCCTATTATGGGTCTCGACATTATAAAATAACATGATTTTATCTATAATTTCAGCCATCGGAAAAAATAATGAGATTGGTAAAGGAAATACTCTTTTATGGGATTTGCCTCGAGATATGAAGCATTTCAGAGAAACAACAAAAGGTCATACTGTCATAATGGGACAAAGAACTTTTGAGTCCCTTGGGGTTAGTCCAACAGGAGAACTTGGTATTCCACTTCCTAATCGCCGAAATATAGTTTTAACAAAAGATACTAATTTTAAAAGAGAAAAAATTGAGATAGTTTATTCAGTCGAAGAACTTATGGAACTTCTTGAAAAAACTGAAGATGAAAAAAATGAGTGTTTCATAATTGGAGGAGGACAAATTTATAAATTATTTATTAATAAAGCCAACAAATTATATATCACTCACGTTGACGTAGAATTCCCTGATGCTGACACATACTTCCCAGAAATTGACATAACTAAATGGCAAAAAATCAAAAGCGAGCGACATGAAGCTGACGAGTTAAATAAATACAATCTCGAGTTCGCAATATACAATAAAAAATAAACCCTTGAACGGGGTTTATTTTTTATGGGTCTATATCAGTCCTCAATCTAAGGAAAATGTCTTTTCCATCAGGAGATTTTGATTTTAGATATTTTCGGTTTTTGTTAATTGTTATTTTATTTACTAATTCTTTTTCTAAATCATAACCAAGTATTTCACACATCCCAAGCAAGAAAATTGCAACATCAGCAAACTCTTCAGATACTCCATCTTGATTTTTACTAAATTTTGAATATGCTTCAGAAAGTTCTTCATGTGCTCGACAAAATTCCATAGATACATCTGTTGTATTAAAACCTTTCTCTATTTTATTACGCATTACTTCTTTTTGTAATTCTCTAAGGTCTATCATAAGATAGAGTATATTATTTTTTAAATTAAAAGTCTATTGACCGTCTGGTGCGGCAACAAGTTTCAACCAGACAATTTTTTCAACCCCTTTTGAAAGAATTTTAAGTTTTATATCATCTCCTACATTATAATTGCGAATCAAGTTAGAAAAACTTTGGCTTTCATCAATTTTCTTTCCATCAAGCTCAAGAACAATATCATTCTCAACAATCCCTGCTTTATCAGCAGGTGAACCAGGGATAACAGCAAGCTCTGTAGCATCTTTACCACGTTGAACCAAAATACCATATTCAACTGAAAGATTATTTTTCGTTTTTAACTCTGGAGTTATTGAAACATATCGGATTCCGATGTATGGTCTAACAATTTTCCCTGTTTGTTTTACTGAATTAATCGCACTTTTAACACTATTGATAGGTAGAGCAAAACCAACATTCTCAGAGCCCGAAACGACTGCCACATTTATCCCAATAACTTCCCCGTCCATATTAAGAAGCGGTCCACCAGAATTTCCTGGGTTGATAGCAGCATCGGTCTGAATTACTTTATCAAGTTGTTCAGAATTACCTTGGTTATCCCCTGCTGTAATTGAACGAGATAGTCCTGAAATAATACCTTGCGAAACACTGTTCTTAAATTCACCAAGAGCATTCCCGATAGCTATAACGCTCTGTCCCAACTCAATAGTTGAAGAATCAGCTAATTCTAAATATGGAAAAGTAGTTCCAAGTGGTGGAGTAATTTTTATTAAAGCTACATCAAGGACAGAGTCTCGTGCTAGAACTTTTGCAACATATTTTTTACCGTCACTAAGGAAAACTGTATATTCAGCAGTAGTGTCAGAAACTACATGGCGATTAGTAACAATCATACCATCAGAAGAAATAAGGAATCCTGAACCTCCTCCAATTTCTTTCTTTTCTGTACCATTTTGTTTATACGATGGTGTTTGAAAGAAAAAACCTGGAAAGCTATCACCAAAAAAATCTCCAAATGGATTATTTTGATCATAAGAAATTTCATACTTTGGAACCTCTTTACTAATGATAATAGAAACAACTGCCGGATTTGCTTTTTTTACTACATCTACTACACCATTTTGTCGATTCATTAGAGGCAATATTCCACTCTCGTCACTATTTTTTTCTTTAGCTATTCCATTATCATCAATTTGTTGTTGTTCTTTCACATAACTACTAGCCAAGACATTGAAAATTTTTGCTCGGTAATGCCAAGCAAAAAATGCGATGATGCCGAGAGTAATAATCATTGTCAAAAAACTAATTAAAATAGCTCGAAGAATAGCTATATTGATTTTTGGTCTATTAAATTTAATTGGATTTATTTTTAATTTTGGAAAGTTAATATTTAACATTTTATATATTTATATTTTAAACTACTAATAATGTTATATTTTACCAAAAAATAATTTTTGTAGTCAATCCTCAAAATACCTTTATTTATAAAGATATTTATCGTAATTATCTAATAACAAAAAAACCTAAAATCATTGCGACAAAATTAAGAACCGTGTGAGAAATTGATATTAAAATTAAATTTTTGTATTTATAATACATCCAAGCAAAAGCAACTCCAGCGATGAATGTCATCGGTAGGATAAACATATAATTGAGATATATGACATGCATAAAAGCAAAAACAGATGCATTTAGGGTAATAATAAATATAGGACTTTTAAATACCCTTTCAAGCATATTCATGAGAATTCCACGGAAAACAATTTCTTGTAAAACACTAATCGGGATAAATAAAAGTAAAAATTTTAAATTTTTCCACCAGTTAAGAAATGGCTCGTGAGGAACTATTTGAGCAAGCCAAATAAGAAATAATACCGCACCAAATGTGAGAAGAGAATACGGAACTATATCTTTCATATAGTTCTTATAAATACCCATATCAGAATAGGACCACTTGGCATGTTTAACTATTCCAAACAAAAGTATAGCAACTACGAGAAGTATCAATACTCTTAAATCTTGAGAAACCACACCAAAATATAAAAGAAGTATTGGAATTATATACAAATACAATATCTGAACCAAAACAACTTCTCTTTCTTTTTTTATGTCTTCTATACGATCCACAACAACATTATACTATATTTTATTGTTTCGAAGGAATATATCTGCTAACTGAGGGTCTTAACTGCATATTTATCAATTAATATTTTAAATGCTTCTTGGTTTCCTTCAAGATATTCTTTAATTAATGACTCTTCATTACTTTCCATCACACCAATATACTACTAAATCGGGTTTTGTTGTAGTACTGTAAATCTCTATAAATATAAAATTCTGAGCGAGGTCTCTGAGCGAGGTCTTGCCTCGCTCAGAATTTTATATTTGTTTGGTGGGTGCTGATTTTAGAGTTTTAGAAACTTTTCTTCTTCTAAATCTTAATAGTTTTTTAATTACAAATAACACCAAAATTATTCCAACAATGATTCCAGCATAAACAAATATTTTAGAAGAAAAAATAGATGGGTGTAGCTGTTTTTCAATAGTTTTAACATATGTGGGATTTACTAC
>Ga0247841_10004069_pt1 | contig 25748 bp, 22 predicted proteins | sample LaCruzMarch2015__2_FD_192410 | JGI IMG/M metagenome (GOLD analysis project Ga0247841, IMG submission 192410) | Freshwater microbial communities from meromictic Lake La Cruz, Castile-La Mancha, Spain - LaCruzMarch2015_18m | ecosystem: Environmental > Aquatic > Freshwater > Lake | place: Spain... | reverse complement strand
CTCCATATTGAAACGGGCCCGGAGGGATTCGAACCCTCGACCTCAAGCTAACTCCACAATTTTTATCTTTATGTAGAAGGCTTGCACTCTATCCAGGCTGAGTTACGGACCCTGATTAAAACTATGAATGTCTGCTTCATTATTTAAAATCTTGCAAGCGTTGCATGGGCTCGTAAAGCTTTGTTTCAGAACATTGCTGTTATTGTAGTTTGCCTGCCTTCAGGCTTGTCTTCAGGCATTCTTGAAATTTTCTGCAATTCTACTGGATTGAATTCCTTTTTTGCTTTTCTGAAGGTGTTCTCCAAATCATCGTACCTTATGAACTGCCAATTGTTTTTCTGGACTGCCTGCTGCAAAATTGGCTCTTGCAGTTTTCTGTTGAGCTTCTTTTCCCTGTCTTTCGGGATTATTATGAATCTTTTGACTTTAAGGTCTTCTGGAATGTGAGAGCCGCGGATTATCGCTTCTGAAATTCCAGTCGTGTTTTCAACTTCAAATGCATAGCGAATCCTGCCGTCCTCTAGCCATAAGACATCGATCATTTTGATTCTGCTCAATATTATGCTGTCTTGCGGAACTTGCCTGAATGCGCGAATGTCGTCACAAAAGTCCTTTACTTGCCCTCCATTATAGCTTTCCCCCTGTTCCCTCAACCCTATCCAAATGTCAAAGCCCGCTTTCTTTCCCAATTGGGCCAGAATCACTATCATTTTGTTGTGCAGGCTTTCATTAATCCTGACTTCTGGCTTGAGCTTCCATTTTCCGTCACTTTTCACAGCATAATCTTCGAGGATATTGCTCACGTCTTGCGTGTCCGGTGTCAAAGCGTTTGGGAATGTAATAAATATTTCCTGCAAGATGTCGTCAAAAGTTGCAGAGACTTTTTTCTCCAGGACATTAAGAATCACTCTTTCAACCCTGTCAGACAATGCAGGGGTGGAAAAGTTTGAAAAGTCCTTGTCTTTCAGCCACCATTTTTTTCCAGTAGTCTTTCCACCCGCATCCTTTATGGGTATTAGCTCAAATTCTTTTCCGACATAGTTTTTCAGGACGTCTTCAAATTTTCTTGCTCCAATTGGGGCGCTTCTTCCGCCTTTCAAGTCCACCATTATCCCATTCAGGATGTGCTGGTATATTGTGGGCTCTCCTCTTTCTTCAATGATTCTCTTTGCCGCCAAAACCACTTCTCTCTCGTAAGATTCAATGTCCATTGCCTTTTCAGAAACTATCTTTTCAGTTTCCGGCTTTTTGAATCTGATATAATAGTCCCCTACTGCCGAGCCATAAGGCTGCAGAAGCCCCTTTGCCGAAGGCCTTGCGGGCGGCTGATAAACTATTTTCTCCAAGTCAAAGCCAGAAAGAACGACTGCCTTTATTATCGAGTTCCAGACTGCAATGTCAGTGCTGTGGAATGTAACTGTCATGTATTTGTTGGGTTTCAGGACTTGAAACATTTCCCTGAAGGCTGCTTTTAGCATCTTGTGGTAGTACTCAAAGTCCTTGTTTTGCTCGCTATTGATTGTGACTTCGTCTGTATAATCCAAGTCGAATCCAAGCCAGGATGCCCATAATGTGCTTAGCTCAAAATATTGGACTGCACCCCCATACGGAGGGTCTGTGAAAATATAATCAACCGAATTTTTTGGCACTGTTTTTGTAAGCTCCAAAACGCTTTGAGTCTTTATGAGGTGGTTTGCTCCCGTCTCCAAGTCTTCAAAATCCTTCGCGGCTTTCACATTTTGAACATGGCTTGCAGCATCTTCCTTGCCTTTTACTATGCCTTGCTTTCCCAATACAGAGCTTTCAAAAAGCATCCAGACATTTGACTCCATGAACACTGGCGGAATCCAATAGCGGTGGACTGGCCAGAATGAAGTTGTGCTTAATGCGCTCCAATGGCCTTTACCGCCTTCTTTTGCAACTGGGCACATTTTACTTGCTAAATGGGCCATTGAAGTAAAGGCGAACTTGAATGCATTTTGGAGTTTTTTGTTTTCTGTCTTTTTTATTTCATCAAAAATTAGTGTAAGCGCATAAAGGTTTCTTTTGGTAAACAGACTTTCTATTGTTTCATATTCTGGCTGATGTGTTCCTTCTTTGAACTTTTTGCCATTGTATGAAAGTTTTCTATCAGGAAACCATTTGAGTTTTAGTTTCTCAGATTCTTTAAACTTATTTATGTCATGTTTTGTGGGTTTTGCCGAGTATCTTTTACAATCTTGGCAAACGCATCTTATTTCATTTAATGTTTCTTTTCCATTTTCTCTTTTCCACACTGCTGCAAGAATTGTGGCCTTTTTCCCGCATTTTGGGCAGGTTGTTTCATAGAGTGAGTTTATTGTTTTTTCCAGCTTTCTCTTTATGTTTTCAAATTCACTGATAATCTCTTCAGTTTTGACATTGCTTATTGTATTTTCAATTATAAATGCTGAAAGTGGATTCAAGTCAATTGAAACTGCCTTTCTTCCGCTTTTTAACGTTTCAATCGCAGTGACTCCTGAGCCTGCAAAGGGATCCAAGACAATTTCTCCCTCTTTCGAGTATTTCTTGATGTATTCAGCGACTACGTTGTGCGGTTTTCTGGCCCAGTACTTGTGCATTAGATACATTGGAGTATGGGCTTTTGCAACAATTGCATAATTCAGTTGTTCCTGTCTTTTAATCATGAAACCATTGAATAATTAGGTTATTGTTAATTTAAATGCTTCACAAGCCAGATTTCCGCTCGTTGGCTGGGTTGGGGAAAACCCTTAAATTGCTTGCTTTCCTCAATTTTTCAGGTTTTATGAAGCTAATTTACAATCACAAGTTTTTGGGGCACAAGTGCCAGAAAGAGCATCCTGAAAGCCCTGAAAGGCTCAAGTATTTTTCAGGCGAGAAGGAAACGCGCATAATGAACGGCGAGCAGTATCTTTCCTTGGCGCACGACAAGGCATACATCAACCTTGTGAAAGAGTATTCTGCAAAAGGACTTTGGCTTTCTGAAGACACTTTTTTGGAAAAGGACTCTTTCGAGACAGCCTGCTATGCAGTCGGGGCAGCAGTCCAGGCCGCTGAATCCAAAGGCTTTGCGCTTGTAAGGCCTCCGGGCCATCATGCGGGAATTGCAAAAGGCCACGGCTTTTGCCTGTTCAACAACATGGCTATTGCCGCAAAGTACTTGCTGAAAAAGAAAAAGCGCGTTTTTGTGTTTGACTTTGATTTGCATCACGGCGATGGAACCCAAGAGATTCTTGAAAACGAAAAGGACGCGTTTTATTTTTCAACTCACCAGATTGACATTTTCCCGTTCACTGGAATGGCAAATGGAAAAAACTTCATCAATGTCCCGATGCGCGCTGGCTCTAGGGATGTCGAGTTCATTGGGGTTTTGGAGAGAAAGCTCTTGCCTGCGATTGAAAAATTCAAGCCTGATGTTATTGGCCTTTCTGCAGGCTTTGACTGCTATTTCAAGGACTTCAGCGAGAACGGCTCCCTTTACAGCAATGGCGAAGAGCCTCCCGCGGAAACTCCAGAGGAAAGAAGCGCTGAAAATGCCTTGGGCTTTTTTTTCACAAAGCGTTCTTTCAAAAGGCTTAAAGAGCTTTTAGCACCATACAATTGCTTTGCAGTGCTTGAGGGAGGCTACAATCCTGAAAGCGTTTTCGAGGGCGTGAAAGAGTTTTTGGATTAATTGGCAGTGTGGTTTGAATGAAGGATTTCAAGAAAGGGCTTGCGCAGGCTTTGGAAAAGGCAGTTCCAGAGTTGAGGCTTGAAGAGGCTGAAAGGCTTTTGGAATGCCCTCCTGACAAATCCATGGGTGACTTTGCGCTTCCATGCTTCAAGCTTGCTGGAATTCTGAAAAAGCCTCCTGCTGTCATAGCGCAGGAATTGCAGGCAAGGATAAAACTGCCTTCTGGCTTTGAGTCAGCAAAAGTTTCAGGCCCTTACCTGAATTTTTTCCTCGAGCAGGCTTCTTTGGCGCAAAGCTCTTTCAGCGAGGCTTTGAAGCTCAAGGCAAAGTTTGGCTTTTCATCGACTGGAAAGGGAAAGAAAGTAATGGTGGAGTTTGTCTCCCCAAACTCGAACAAGCCATTGCACATTGGGCACTTGCGCAACATGTTCTTGGGAGAGTCTTTCTCTAGGCTTTTTGAAACCCAAGGCTTCAAGGTAATTCGCGCGAACTTGATCAATGACAGGGGAGTGCACATTTGCAAGAGCATGCTTGCGTTTGAAAAGTGGGGAAAGGGAAGCACTCCGAAAAAGGCTGGAAGGAAAAGCGACCATTTTGTCGGCGACTATTATGTGATGTTTTCGAAAAAGGCAGCTGAAAACCCGGAGCTTGAGCAGGAAGCATTGCAAATGCTCAATGCTTGGGAAAAAGGCAACAAGGAAGTTTTGAAGCTTTGGGAAACAATGTCTGACTGGGCGCTTGAGGGAATGCAGCAGACTTACAAAAAGTGCGGAATTTCGTTTGACAAGTACTACAAGGAAAGCGCAATCTACACAAAAGGCCGCGACATTATTCTTGAAGGATTGAAGAAGGGAGTTTTTTCAAAGGACGAGACTGGCGCAATAGTTGCAGACCTCGAGCCTTACAAGCTTGGCAAGAAAGTCCTTTTGAGGGCTGACGGGACAAGCATTTACATGACGCAAGACTTGTATCTTGCAAAGAAAAAGTTTGAAGACTTCAAGGGCTTGAGCGAAAGCCTTGTAGTCACTGCGAACGAGCAGGATTTGCATTTCAGGCAGCTTTTGAAAATCCTAGAACTTCTCGGCCTTGATTTTGCAAGCAGGTTCAGGCACATTTCCTACGGCTATATCGGGCTTCCTTCTGGAAGAATGAAAAGCCGCGAGGGAACTGTTGTTGACGCTGACGACTTGATTGCAGAGCTTGAAAGCCTCTCGCAGGCAGAGCTTGTGAAAAGATATCCTGAAATCTTGCAGAAAGAGCTCGCGAAAAGAAAAGAGGCAATTGCGCTTGCAGCTCTCAAGTTCCATTTGCTCAAGGTTGAGGCACAGAAGGACTTTGTGTTCAATCCTGCGGAAAGCATCAGCTTTGAGGGAGAGACAGGCCCTTATGTATTGTACAGCATTGCGCGCGCGAAAAGCATTCTCCGCAAGGCGCAGAAAAGTTTGCTTTCAGGAAAGCCTGACTTTGCGCTCCTGAAGCTTGAAAGCGAGAAAGAGCTTGCTTCAATAGTCTCAAAATTTCCTGAAACACTGCAGCAGAGCCTGAAGAATTATTCTCCGCATGTTCTCTGCCATTATTCGCTCAAACTGGCTGCAGCATTCAATTCCTACTATCACGAGACTCCAGTCCTCAATGCCGAAAGCCCGCAGGCTTCAAAGGCAAGGATTGCGCTCGTGAAGTCTGTCGGGCAGGTTTTGGAAAACTGCCTTGAAACTTTAGGCATTGAATGCCTTGACGAAATGTAGCTTTTGCCTTATTTTGCCCCTGCATTGCTTTAGTTCTTTTTTTAAGCCTTTACAGCGCCTTTAGGACTGAGGGGCTGTTTTTTTTGAAGGGCATTGCTGGTTTCAGGGAAGAGTACTTGCAGCTCTTGAAGCTCGTCAAGACAAAGTCCCTGAAGCCTGACGTCAAGCTAGTGAAAAAGGCATTTGATTATTCCCTCAAGGCTCACAGTTCGCAAAAGCGCGCCTCTGGCGAGCCTTACTTTGTCCATCCCTTGAAGGTTGCAATAACTCTTGCTGACTGGGGAATGGATTCCGCGAGCGTTTGCGCTGGACTGTTGCATGACTGCCTTGAAGACACTTCAGTGAACGAGGCCCAGCTCAAGAGAGAATTCGGCAGCGAAGTCCTTGAGCTTGTCAACGGCGTCACCAAGGTGAAAAAGATTGCGTCAAGCTCAAGGCGCGAGAAGAGAATAAAAAGCCTCGAAAAGCTGCTGCTTGCAAGCACGAAAGACCTGAGAGTATTGATTGTCAAGATTGCTGACAAGATCCACAATCTGCAGACTCTTGAATTCCTTTCAGTTGCCGACAGGAACAGGATTGCAAAGGACGCGCTTGAAGTCTACGCGCCTCTCGCGCACAAGCTTTCAATGCACAATGCCCGCTTTGAGATAGAAAACCTTGCATTCAAGTGCCTTGAGCCTGAGAAATGCGCCGAGATTGAGGCGAAGATAGCCCTGAAGAGAAAAGTCATTGAAAAGTCAATGGACTTTCTTTCAGAAAGGCTCAGGGCAGACTGCGACAGCGCGGGAATCCCGGTTGTTTTTGAGAAGGAGTCAAAGGGAGCCTTCACTGCATTCAAGAAAATGAGCGATTCCTCAAAAGGATTTGACGAGGTCTTTGACTATTCAATACTTGATGTCCTGACAAACAATGTGGACGACTGCTACAGGATTCTTGGAAAGCTTCACGCTCTTTACAAGCCAATTCCCAGAAAATTCAAGGACTGGATTGCAATTCCAGAGCACAACCTGTACCAGGCATTGCACACCACTGTCATAGGCCCTGAAGGTATTCCGATAAAATGCTACATCAACACTTTTGAAATGCACGAGATTGGGGACCTTGGAATAACATACTTTTTCAGGCACAAGGACTGCAAGAGCGCAAGGCGCCTTGAAGAAAAGACAAAATGGCTCAAGTCGCTCATGCCGAAGGAGGCATTGAAGGATTCTGAAAAGTTTGAAAAGTCGCTTGCCGACAATCTTCTCCCTTACATTTACGTCCTCACTCCCGATGGAAAGAAAGTCGAGCTTCCTGAAGGCTCGAACTCAATAGACTTTGCATTCAATGTCCACACAAGCTTGGGCCTTCATTGCTGGAAAAGCTTTGTGAATGGAAGGGAAGAGAAAATCCAAAGCCCATTGCTTGCAGGGGACGTGGTCAGAATAATCGAGTCTGAAAAAGTCGAGGCAAGGCCCAACTGGCTTTCAGGGGTGAAAAGCAGGAAGGCAGTTGAAGCGCTCAAAAGAAGGTTTAAAAGCAAGTAAAGCCTCGTTGATAGCATGGCTTATTCAAGAAAAATTTCAGCAGACGAGGCGCAAAAGAACGCGGTCCTGATTGATGCAAAGTCTTTGAAAATGTTCCCTGATGTGGGAAAAGAGTTCAGGCTCAAGGTCGGAAAGAAGTCTGTCTCAGCCAATGTGAACAATGTCGGGGACGCTTTTTACATGCATCTTTTCAGCAGCCTCGTGTTCAGGAAAGGCCAGAAAGTTTCCATTTCAAAAGGCGCAAAAGGCGCTTTCGAGCTGAAGATTTCAAAATGAATTTTTAGAGTTTGTTGAATCTTATGCCAAAGAAGCCTGTTTCCGCAAAGCCGCAGACTGCATTCAGGGAAAGGAAAGCCGGAGAATTTGCGAGAACCAACAGGATGCAGGTTGGAAGGCTTTCAGGAAAAAGTGCGCAAAACCCAAGGGCAATTCGGGCGCGCAGGCTTTTCCTGAAGTCTTTGGATGCAGTTCCATTCATGAAAGAGCTGCTTGAAAAGAAGGCAAGCATTGCTGTCGAGCACAATGGCGTGCACTATTCCTTCACGCTTTTAAGGACTGGAATTCGCTTCGCCGGGTTTGAAAGGCCTGTCCTCATAGTCTTGAATTCTCAAGGAGTTGCAATTCCATTCTACAAAAGCACTGGAGCCAACAGCAAAATGCCGGGAAAATGGCTTCCATTCAGGGACATCAGATATGCTGAGGTTGAAAAAGGAAGAAAGGACTGGTGGTATGCAAAATTCAAGGGTCATCCTAACAATCCGCCAGTTTATGAAAAGCTTTCAGGCGAGCTTACAAGAATATTCAATGAGCTGGAAAGAATTTCAAGAAAGCAGTCGTCTTCAAGGCCTTTGAGCATTCAGGAAAGCGGATTTGCGGAGAAGTACGGCATCACACTGAAAAAGGACTGGGACATGGACCAGCTTTCAGCAATCAAGGAATACTTGGGAATGCCTGAGTGATTGTTCAGACTTCCTTTGAAATTTCATTCAGGCTTTTTCTCAAAGTCTTTGACAATCCCTGGTCCGGAATTCCGACTGGAATCACTGCAACAGGCATTAATTCAGTTGCCAGAATTTCCTGCAATTTTTTTTCCTCAAAAGCCCCAACCCAGCAGCTTCCAAGCCCAAGCTCTATTGCCGCAAGCTGGGAGTATGCGGCAGCAATGCTCGCGTCCTGCAGCGCATAAAGCCTTTCGCCCTTTTCGCCGTACTTTCTCTTGCTTGCCTGCACGTCAGCGCAAAAAACCAGCACTACAGGCGCCTGCGCGACAAAGCTCTGGCCAAAGCACGCGCCTGAAATTTGATTCCTTTTTTCCGCGTTCTTTGCGGCAAATATTTTAAAGCACTGCAAGTTTCCCGCAGAAGGCGCGGAATTGGCCATTTTCAAAAGTTCCTGTAATTGGGCTTCTGGAATTTCCTCCGCCCTGAATTTTCTGACAGAATGCCTTTCTTCCAAAAGCTTGCGGAATTCCATTTCAATTCCTTTTATTTGCTTTGCCGGTTTTTTTCGCGCCTTTCAGTCCTTGGAATGCAATATATGAATAAGCCATTGAAATTGCCGCTGACGCAATTATTGGCGCGAGAATGAGCCATATTGCAAATTCCGGAACGAAAGTCCCGCAAATCGTGATGATTCCGGAAATCTTGAACAAGATTCCGCCAATCTTGTGCGTCTTGTTCCACACTTCCTCGCTGCTTAAAGTCCAAGGAGTCCTGATTCCAATGAACCAGTTCGGGCTTGAGTGTTTCAGCAATACTCCAAGGTAAAAGAACAGCAGGCCCATCATTGGCGCCATGAACTGCAAAATATTGATTTTGATTCCAAGATTGTAGATTATTGCAAGGCAGTTCACGTAAAGCAAAAACAGCGCGAAAATCACCATGAAAATGTCAAAGTGCTTCCTGAATTTTTCAATGTTGCTTTTCAAAGGGTCTATCCGGGGCAGGACTGCAAAAATTGCGAATATCCCAAGCAATATCATCGGAACAAGGAAGAGCGCCCAAAACTTGCCCATGTATCCGTTCACAATGCCGTTCTCGTCCCAGTGCGATGCAATGGTTTCAGGCAGCATTGGGTAAAAGTAGGCTCCAATCAAGACTGACGCAATGAATACTGCCAGCACTGCAATTTCAGAAACCCTCAGGTTCATGCATATATTGTGGGCTTCAGTGTTTTTAAAATTGCCTCAAGAACTCAATGTCCTTCAGGGATTTTTCAGGATGATTCCATGTTTCAATAGCCGCTTTAGAATTTTTTGGCACTGCCTTTGCGAATTTTTCCAATGGGAGATTGCCTTCGCCAAAATGCAAGTGGCTTTTGAACTGCTTTCCTTCAATCAGGCTGTCGCACAAGTGAAAGTATTTTGGCTTCAGCTTTAGGAATCCTTCAATGAACTCTTGGCTTTCCTTTCCAAGCACTGCTGCAGTCTCTGCAGCGTGCGCAAAGTCAAGGCAGAAGTTTGTTTTAGCGCTTTTCAAGTATTCTGTGCAGTCTTCAGGAGTCAGGCAAAGCCTGGATTGGAAGTTAATGCAAGGCATGTTTTCAACGAAAAGCCTTTTTGGCCCGAATTCTTGGATCAAGCCAGTTGAGTTTTTCAATGAGCAGTCATTTCCTTCAAGGTTTCCAGGATGGACCACTATTGTTTCGCTGTCCAAAAGCCTTGCAGTCTCAAGCGCAAACTCGAGCGCCCTGCAGTTTTTTTCGGCTGCTTTTGGGTTTGCAAAATTAACTCCAAAAGACTCGTGCTCGCAGTGCAGTGTTATCGGAAGCCCAATGCCTTTCAGGCTTGAATAGTCTGTCCCTTCAACAGCCATGAACTCGAGAAAGTCGCATTCTTTGATTGCATTCCCGGCTTCCTTCATTTCCGAAGGATAATACATTTTGAGGCCTATTTTCATTCATTACTGCCTCTTTTTCACTCTAAAAAAATCGCGGGCTTTAGTGGGAATGCATTTTTTGCCTTGGGGTTTTGCGAGCCTTCTGCCTTTTCAATTTCTAACTTGCACCCAAACTCTTTCTCGAAAAACTCCCTGTTTTCCTTCAAGAGCGCAAACTCGTCAATCTTTTCCTTTCCCTCAAACTCCTTGGCTGACTTGAAGGCTTGCTTTGCGAACTGCTCGACTTCCTTTCCCTGCTTCCTGATTTCAGCATCAGCCATGAGCGCCTTCATTACTGCGCCAAAGTCAGGCCTTTCCCTGCACGCTTCTGCAGCAAGCCTTACACCCTTCCATTTCCATTCCGGTGCAGTGAACACTGCAATCCTCTTCGGCTTTTCCACTTTCGCGAGCTCTTTTATTGCGCGAACGTCTTCAACAATCCTTTCAATGAGCTTTTCAGCCTGAGAGAATTTTGCATTGATTTTCTTTTCATCAAACTCCGGCCATTTTGCAAGGCTTGCAAATCCCTTATTGCCAAGCTTTTCCCAAAGCTCTTCCGAAACAAAAGGCATTACTGGATTCAGCATCACTGCCTGTGCTGAAATTGCCTTTTTCATCAGGTCCTTTCTTGGATTGTTTCCAGTCCTGTAAAGATACCATTTCATGACTCTCTGCATTTCAAAGAATGCAAGCTGCAGCGCGCTCTTGAACAATGCCTCGTTCATCAATTCCGCAGTCTCCTTGATTATCCTGTTAAGCTCTGCCTCAAACCACTTGTCGACTTCCCTTGCCTCGCCCCTTCCCTTATTGCCTGCCCATTGCCCGCAGAATTCAAGCCATTGCTCTATTTTTGCCCTCATGGTTTCAGCAAGGCTCATTTCAAAGTTCGCGTCATCCAATCCTTCGCCGCCTGAAAGAATAGTGAACCTTGATGAATCGCAGCCGAATTTTGCAGGAAGCTCGCGCAAGAGAATGAAATTGCCCTTGGACTTTGACATTTTCTCGCCATTCACTGTCACCCAGCCGTTAACCCCTATTCCCTTGGGCCATTTTTTCTCGTCATCCCAGATTGCGCAATGGTTGAACATGAAAAAAGTCAAGTGGTTTTGAATGAGGTCTTTTCCTGAATTCCTGAAATCAACAGGATACCAGTACTCGAACTCTTTCCTCAATGATTCGCAAAGCTTCTTGTCAGCCTTCAGCTCTTTTGAGTCCTTGCCCAAGAGCACGAAGTCAAAGAAAGCGTCATTTATTTTTTCCAGTGGAATTTCCCTGATTTTGTGCGCCATTGTGTAATAAGCCATGTAAATTGTGGAATCGCTGAGGCTTTCAATGACCCATTTTTCATCCCAAGGCAGTTTTGTGCCAAGGCCGAACTCGCGCGTGCAAGGCCAGTCATTAAGCCAGTCTATGACATAATTGAACTGAGACCTCGAGCCTTCAGGGTATAACTTCAATCCGTCAAGCGCCTTGTGGCATTTTTTCTTCCAATCTTCATCGCCGTACTTCATGAACCACTGGTTTGAGACAATCTTCACAACAGCTTCCGTAAGGCACCTGCACACGACTTTTCCAGTAAGCTCGTAGAAAAGCCCCGCCTGTTTTTTTTCAATCATTTCATTCTTCACAATGTCTTTTGCCTTGATGACAGGCATTCCAGAGTATTTTCCGCAATTCTTGTTCATTGTGCCTTCATAAAATCCTTTCTTGTAAACTATCTTCTTTGCCTCTTCAAGCTTTTCCCTTTCAGCCTGATTCTTTATTTTCATCTGCTCCACAATCTTGACTGCAGCCATGTCCCCAAGCTCTTTTGAGTCAATTATTGGAATTGGCTTGATTGCATTCACTTCATCAAACGCAAGCCCGTATTTTTCGCACTCGCTTTTTGAATCCTGCAGGTCTTTCAGTCCAATCCAGTCGTCAGGCGCGTCGCTTGGAACGCTTGTGACAATTCCTGTTCCCTTGTCTGGCGCGCAGAACATTGCGGGCAGTATAATTAGCTCTCTTTCAATCATTGGCGCTACTGCCTTTTTTCCAACCAGTTCCTTTCCGCTGATTTTTCCTGAAACTTCAACCTTGCGGTCCTGTTCCTTGAGCTTTTCAAAAAACTCCTTGCTTCCAATCCAGACTTCACCATCAACCTTTGCCTTGTGGTACTGGACTTCAGGATTTACCCAAAGGTTTGTCTGGCCAAAAACAGTCTCTGGCCTTAAAGTGGCGGCAATAATGAATTCCTTGCCGAACTTGAACTTCAATAGTGTGAATTCCTGCGGAGTCTCTCCCTCGCCTTCAATCCTTGAATGGTCTGGAACTGGGGAATTGTCTTTTGTGCACCATGCTATCGGGTGCTTTCCCTTCACTACAAGCCCTTTCTCGTTAAGCTTCCTGAACTGCCATTTTATGAAAGCGTCATAGTAAGGGTTGAGCGATGTTGTGATGAAGCTTCTCCTCCAGTCAATGCTCATTCCCAAGGCAGCCAAGTCCTTTTTTGCCTCTTTTGGAAAATAGTCTGCCCATTTTTCAGGCTTTCCAAACTCTTCAATCTCTTTTGCGCTGAAGCCAAGCTGTTTCATTATGTCCATTTGCTTTGGCTCTTTTTCGCGGATTCTTTGCGCTGCATTCTCTATCGGGCTTCCAGTGCAATGCCAGCCTTGCGGAAAAAGCACGTTAAAGCCTTGAAGCCTCTTGAATCTTGCAAGCGCCTCCACTCTCATGAGCGTGTAAAAGTGGCCAATGTGAATCAAAGAATTCATGTACGGATAGGGGAATGTGAGAAAGAATTTTGGCTTTTTCGAGTCAGGCTCTGCCTCAAAGGCTTTTGCCTTTTCCCACTTTTCAAGCCATTTTTTCTCAAGCCTTGCAAAATCGTAATCCATTCTTTTTCACTCTGCCATTGCTTTTACTGTCTCTGAAAACGCTTTAATTCCTTGCGTTTCGCTTGCTTTTGGGGAAAAGCCCGCAATGGCGAGCAATTCCTCATTGGAAACTTCCTTCCTCAAGTCTGCAAGCTCCTTGAACTTTGGGAACAATGCGTCAACTTCTGCCTCTGAAGCCTTTGCTCCCAAGCTTTCAAGCCTTGCCTTGATTGCGGCCCTTCCGGAATGCTTTCCCAAAATCAATTCAGTCTCCTCTAGCCCAATCTCCAGCGGGCTCATTATCTCATAAGTCGACTTCTTTTTTATCAGGCCGTCCTGATGAATTCCTGCAGAATGCGCAAAGGCATTCCTTCCAACAATTGCCTTGTTGCGCTGTACAATCATTCCGCTCAATTCTGCAACCATCCTGCTTGCCTGCATTATTTCGCGAGTTTCAATGGAGTGCTCGAACTCTTGGAAAAAGTCCTTTCGCGTGCTTAAAGCCATTGCAATTTCCTCCAATGCAGCATTTCCCGCCCTTTCGCCAATTCCATTGACAGTGCATTCAACCTGCTGCGTGCCATTCCTGACAGCCTCTAGAGTGTTTGCGACTGCCATTCCCAAGTCATTATGGCAATGCACTGAAAGCACTGCCTGCCCAATGTTTGGGACTTTTTCCCTGATTTCTTTCACGAGAGCTCCAAATTCTGAAGGCATTGCATAGCCCACAGTGTCTGGAATGTTTATTGTATTGGCTCCGGCCTCTATTGCCTTTTCAACAATTTCGAAAAGGAATTCCTTTTCAGTCCTTGAAGCGTCTTCCGGAGAGAATTCAACGCTTTCGCAATGCTCTTTCGCAAGCTTCACGCTTTCAACAGCCTGCTTCAAGACTTCGCTCTTGCTCTTGCAAAGCTTGAACTGCATGTGAACTGGAGAAGTTGCGAGAAAAACATGGATTCTCTGTTTTTTCGCGCCTTCCAAAGCCTTTGCTGCTGCCTCAATATCTTTTGGCAGGCTTCTTGCCAAAGCGCACACTTCAGGCCTTTCAACAGCCTCGCTGACTTTTTGCACTGCCTCAAAATCCCCTTGAGAAGCTATTGGAAAGCCCGCCTCTATCACGTCAACCCCTAGCTTTTCAAGCTGCAGTGCGATTGCTGCCTTTTTTCCAGCATCCATTGAAGCGCCTGGGCTTTGCTCGCCGTCCCTTAAAGTCGTGTCAAAGAAAATAATCCTCTTTTTCTGCATTTTCAAAACCTCCTTTTTTGCGTGGAGCGTTTTTTTGAAAGACTTTTTGACAGGCAGCAGAAAAAACGGAAAAAACGCAAAAACTTGCTTTTTATTTCCTGCTGCCTTCCAATGGCAACAGCAAAAGCGGCAGGCTCAGCAAAAGGAGCAATGCATTCTGAAGGGTATTTGTTTTGTAAGAAAAAGTTCCAAAATTTACTGTTCGTGCAACAATAAAAAATCCCTTCAATATATTATTGCGCGAATTGGTATTTAAGGATTGCTTTTCATTTAGTGAATTATGGGTGAAGAGAGGCCAAAGGTTGGAATTGGAGTTTGGATATTAAAGGATGGAAAAGTCCTTTTGGGAAAGCGCAAGGGCTCTCACGGCGAGGGAACTTGGGCGCCTCCAGGCGGCCATTTGGAATTTGGCGAAAGCTGGGAAGAATGCGCCTTGCGAGAAGTTGGAGAGGAAGCAGGAATCAAAATCAAGAACTTGCGCTTTGTCGCTGCAACAAATGATGTTTTCAAGGACAGCGGAAAGCATTATGTCACAATTTACATTCTTTCAGACTTTGAGTCAGGCGAGCCAGAAAACCTTGAGCCTGAAAAACTGGAAAAATGGGACTGGTTTGAATGGGATTCTTTTCCAGAGCCATTGTTCCTGCCTGTACAGCACCTTAAAGGGCAAGGCTATGATCCATTCAAGAAATGAAATTTTGGCCCTTGTCCCCAAGCTTAAAATACTCCCTTGATGTAATCTTTCAAAAGGAGTTTTTTGAAAATGCCAAGCAAGCCATTGCCAAAGCGCAATCCGCAAAAACAGCCAGAGCGCAGGAAAGGCCCGCAGATTGTGGACTTTGCAAAAGAGCAGTCTCTATTGAAAATGACTGGCTTTTCAAAGAGAGAGGCCGAGAGGCAGGTTGAATTGTACAGGGCAGACTTGGCGCTGAGGCAAAAGAAGCCCCTAAAGGCTGCCGCTCTTTTGGTAATGGCTGAAAACACTGGCCCAGCGACTGCAATCCTTAATGCTTTCATAATTTCAAGGCCTGTTGCTGAAGTGAGAAAGAATGTCGGCGAACTTCAGGCCTTGATAAACTCAATTCACGCAAAAAACCCGGGGCTTGCGAGGCTTGCTTCAGAAAAGCTGAGAAAAAAGCTTTCATCCTGAGAATTCATCCAAGCCTGCATTTTCCCACAACGCATTTTGTCCCAAGATTGGAGCACAAGTATACTGTAGGACATGCAATTTGCCCTGATTCTGCGCATGCAGGCTGGCCTGCAAGCCATTCCTTGTTCACTGATTCTTCTGTCCCGCCATTCTCGCAAGGGCAGCATCCAGCAGTCGACTTTGTGCAGTCAGAATCTGAAGCGCAGTAGTCTTTTGCAGGAAGAGGCTTGAGTATTTCAAAGTCTTTTTCTAGAACAATCTTGCCAGGCTGTTCGCTGAAAGTCCCGCCTTCAAGGCAGTCTTTCACATAAGTGAATGAAATCTTGTATTCTCCGGGCTCTGCGCTCTCCTCTTCAACGCAATCCCAATTTGTTGGAATGCCAGTGCTTCTTGAAATGCAGCTTATGCTTTTTGAAACGCATTCTTTCAAGTCCCAAGAATACTCCAAGTCGTCCTTTCCTGCCTTGTAACAGTATGGGTTTGGCATTGAGCAGCCAAGTTGAGAACCGCATTGCGTGCCGGCGCTGCTGCAGTCCATTGCGCAAAAGCAGCGGTCGGGAAAATCAGCGTAAATTCCGTCCTGTTTCTTGTATATTTGCCAGCTTCCATATCCTGCATAAATGTTTCCGTCAACGCTTAATGTTGCTTCCAGGATTTCACCCTGCCGCAGAATGCTCTTGTTAATTCCCAATTGCACTTTTGCGGAGTTGGGCCCGCTTTCTTCCAGAACCCATTGGATGCTGCTCATTGCCAATAGCTTTCCGGAATCTTTTTCAGAAATCTTAATGTAATATTTTGTGCCTTGAGGGCAGACTCCACAGGCCTCGCAGACAGCGCCCAGGCTTTCCTCCCCAAAATCAATCATTTTCACATTGAGGACTGTTCCAAGCCATTCGTTCATTATTTCCTTTTCAGTCGGGGCGCGAATGTAAACTCGGTTCAAGTCTGAATGCCATTTGTCCCATGCAGTTGTCTCGCACTGCATTGGAGTGACTGAAAGCCATGCATTCTTGTCTGCAGGCTGCGTTGCTGTTTTTTCAGGCAATGCAAGATAGTATCCAGTCCCGCTTTTTTTCCAGACTCCTTCCACAATGCGTGTTTTTCCTATTTCAAAATCGCTGAAAGCGCAGTCTTTTCCTGAAACCTGAATGTCGGCTGCCTTTCCTTCAAGGCTTGCGCTGCATGAATTGCAGCAAATGTTTTCTGGAATGCAAGCTATTAGAGTGCACATTACAGGCCCCAAAATTCCCTGAACTTTAATGTTCTTGTCAAGGAATGCCTTCGGATTTTGCGCTATGATGTCCGGAGTGAGAATGTCATTCGCTGGAGGTTGCTGAATGCAGCCGAAAAGCAGAAGTATTGCAGCCACTATAGCTGCAGCCATGATTGCGCTCAACAGCGCTTCCTTCCTGAATTGCATTGATTAATAATGTTCGGGACACTTTAAAGCATTTCCTGAAAATAAGGCCCGAATGCCGGTCAATTTTCAAGCACTGCCTTTATCCTGCGGATTCCCGCAGCAGAGCTTTCTTCCTTCAAAATCCTGAAATGCCCCAGCTCTTTAGTGTTCTGGACGTGAGGCCCGCCGCAAATTTCCCTGGAAAAAACCTCTTCAGTCTCTGAATTCAATACAGTGTAGACTTTCACTGACTCTGAGTATTTTCCCTCAAAAACCCCCTGCGCTCCCGCAGCCTTTGCCTTTTCAACGCTCATGACTTCCATTTCCACTTTCAGGCCTTCCCTGATTTTTTCGTTGACCAAGTCTTCAACTTTCTTCAGCTCTTCAGGAGTCACTTTCCTGTCCAATGGAAAATCAAACCTCAATCTTTCAGAAGTGATGTTGCTGCCTTTCTGGAAAATCTTCCCGTCAACAACTCTCCTCAATGCCTCGTTCAGCAAGTGCGTTGCAGTATGCAATGCAGTGGTCTGCTCTGAATTGTCAGCCAAGCCGCCCTTGAACTTTTGCTCGGCGCCCTTGCGCGAAAGCTCCTGGTGCGCTGAAAGCAACTCTTCAAATCCCTTGACGTCAATTTCCAAATGCTCTTCCTTCGCAAGCTCTTGCGTCATTTCCAAAGGAAAGCCAAAGCTTTGGTAAAGGTCGAAAACAATCCTTGCAGGAACAAAAAGCTCGCTCTTTTCCTTCAATGCTGCAAACTCTTTTTCCGCAAGGTGGATTCCCTTTTCGAGAGTCTGCTTGAAGCGAGTTTCCTCCCTGTCAAGCTCTTCATAAATTCTCTGGTGGTTTTTGCAAAGCTCAGGATATATTTGCTGGAATCTTTCAACAACAGCCTGCGCCACTTCCACAGTGAAGTTTTTTTCCACGCCAATCAATCTTCCATGCCTTACAGCCCTGCGAATGAGCCTTCTCAAAACATATCCTTGGTCCACGTTTGATGGGGCAATTCCCTTTTCATCTCCCAGAATGAATGCTGCAGCCCTCAAATGGTCTGTTATAATCCTCAAGGAACGCTGGACTTCAGGCAGTTCTGGCTGCTTGTTTGTCAAAGACTTTGCTTTTTCATAAATCGGCTTCAGCAAGTCTGTCTCGTAATTGCTTGAAAAGCCGTTCAATACTGCAGTAGTCCTCTCCAAGCCCATTCCAGTGTCAACATTCTTTTGCCTCAATTCCTCAAAATTTCCTTCCTTTGTCTTGTTGTACTGCATGAAAACGTCATTCCAGATTTCGCACCAGTCTTTCTCTTCAGTCTCCGGAGTCGAGCCTTTCTTCACTGTTTTTCCGGCAGTGTAATAGTGCATTTCAGTGTCCGGACCGCAAGGCCCTGTAAGTCCTGCAGGCCCCCACCAGTTGTTTGCCTTTGGGAGGAAAACAATTCTTCCTGCCGAAACTTTCAGGCTTTTCCACACTTTTGCTGCTTCAGTGTCCTTTGGGCAGTCCTTGTCCCCCTTGAAGCAAGTCACTGCAAGCCTTGCCTTTGGAAGCGCGAGCCATTTTTTTCCAGTCAAGAACTCAAAGCTGAATTCAATCTGCTCTTTCTTGAAATAGTCCCCCAAGCTCCAGTTTCCCATCATTTCAAAAAAAGTCAAATGCCACGCATCGCCCACTTCCTCAATGTCTTGCGTGCGGATGCATTTTTGGAAATTGCAAAGCCTTTTTCCCTGAGGGTGATTTTCTCCCATTAAGTATGGGACCAATGGGTGCATTCCCGCAGTCGTGAAAAGCACGCTTGGGTCGTTTTCCGGAATCAGTGAAGCGCTTGGAACAATGGCGTGGCCTTTGCTCTTGAAAAACGCGAGGAATTTTTCCCTCACGAAATCGCTTGGAATCTCTTTGCCCATAAGCAGGATTTTGTCAGCAATTGTTTAAAAGAATAAAGTCTTTAATGAGGGCGGGAAGGCCTGTGCACTGGATGGCCAGTCTTTGCATTCTTTTTTCCCAAAGTCCTTGCCCTTGCAGAGCGTATGGTTGCTGCAGTAAGCCGGCTTTCCTTTGCAAGAAAAAAAGCCCTTGTTTCGCTCACTTTTTCAGAATGCAATTGCTTTCTGACGTGAATAAGCTTTCGCAAGGCAGCCTGTTCTGCAGGGTGCAGCTGCTTTTTGGCCTGCAATCCCCTGATCGTTGATTCAATGGCCGCATCCAATAATTTCAGGTTTCTTTCCATTCAAGGACCTTTTTTATGCTTGAAGAACTTCACTTTGGCCTGTATTTTGGAATTTTTCGAAACTGCAATCCCCTTTCCCTCAACGGCATTCTTGCGGCTTTTGCGGCAAGCGCGTCCCTGAGAGTCTGGCCGTCAATTCTTTCCAAAACCTTAAGCAAAGAGTATTCTTTCTTTGTGGCCGGCCTTCTTTCGCCGCGAATTTTGGCTTCGAGAGCCCTTAATTTTTCGAGCTCTTTTTCCTTTTGCTCCGAGCCCATTGCAAGCAATTGCCTGTAAAATTTTTCAGACTCTGTCTGCGTCATGCAATTTATTACGCTTTCGAAATTTAAAAAGCCAGCAGTTCTTGCGCGAGAATGCCTGCTTTAAGAATTAGTGAAAATAGTGGAGCAGTGGATTGTAGGCTGCCTTTTGTTTTCCCGCAAAGGCAACTTGTGCCTTGCTGCGGTTGAGATTGCATTCGCCTGAGCGCATTTATAATGCTTGCACTCCAAGGTTTTGAAGCCTTGTCCAACCTTCAGCCGTTTCATCTTTCCAAAAATTGCTTTCAGGAAGTATCGTTTCTGTTCCGAAGGAGTTTCTCTCGAAACTTGTTTTTCAACGAGTGGGCAGACCTTCCTAACTTCCCCGAAGGAAAGCTGTGGCAATCCATCCACTGCTCCAACATATTATGTGGAAGAAAAGCTTTTTAAACTGAAAAAGCCTTTCTTAAACTCATGAAAAAGCCCAAAGGAAAGGCCGCAAGGCCTGCCGTGAAAAAGGCCGGAAAGCCGGCGGCTGCAAAGCGCTCTGCAGCAGAGCATCACGCAATCCTCTCGCAGAAAGTCCAGCACCACAGGCAGCGCAAGATTTCTGCCTCCAAAATTTCCACTTCAGAGCTTGAAAAAATGAAGGCTTTTGGAATCCTTCCCTTCGAGCTCCGCAAGGAACTTCACAAGAGGCTTTCAAAAAAATGAATCTGAAGCCCACAACGCTTAAGATAGTCGCTGCAATTATAGTCTTCTTCATTTCCAGCTGGTTCTTTTGCTCAGGGCTTGTCTGCAGCCTTGCAAGCGGGATTTTCGACTTGGAGCCAATGTTTTTTCCCATCCGCCTTGCCTTTGCGTTGGGTGCTTACGTGCTTTTGAGCATATTTTGAGAATGAGTTTTAAACTGCATTTATTAACTTCCAGAACTTCAGTATTCCCATGCGCCCGAGAAAAAGCCGTTCGCCAAAGCCTTCAGGCCTGAAAACTCCAAGGCTTCCGGAGCCTTCAAACAGGGAGTTTGCAGAATTCGCGAAAAATGCATTGGGTTTTGGAAGCAATCCTCCAGCAAGCATTGAATCTCTCAGAATGCTTTCTGCAGAAAAGGAAAAGGCCAAGGGTTCTCTTGCAGAAACCAGAAAATTCTATGACAGGCATGCGTTGGAATTCAGCAGAATGTTCAAGCCAGTCTTCACTGAAAAAGAGCTTGACGCAATAATGCGCGTTGGAAACATAATGCCTGATGACAAAATTGCCAGCGTGGGCTCAGGAAATGCTGTTCTTGAATCTTTCATTGCAAAAAAGCTCGTTCCAAAAGGCAGGGTCTCCTGCGTTGACATTTCCAAAGAATTGGGCCTGATTGCAAAATCAGTGGCTGAAAAGTCCGGTGCAAAAAACCTTTCAATAATCAACGGCTCTGCAACCCACTTGCCTTTCAAGGACTCTACGCAGGACAAGTTGCTGGCAATCCAGACTGACTTGAGCGAAACGCCTTTCTTCCGCCAGTTCCTCAAGGAATCCCGCAGGGTCTTGAAAAAAAACCCTGACTCGAGGCTTGTAATCTCCCAGCCTGCGGATTCTGCAGCAGTGGCAAGGATTGTTCTGGAACTGACAGCCAGCGGCTTCCGGCCAGTTGCAAGAGGCCAGTATTCAGTAAGCCTCGGTGGCTTTGGATTCACTAATGTGATATTATTTGCAATGCCGGTCTCTCCAATGAAAAGCATTGGGCAAAGGCACTGAAACAAAAGCTTTTTTTAAGGCAAAAGTCATTGTTTTGATGTTATGCAAATCCAGAATAAGGTCGCAATAGTCACTGGCGCTTCCCGCGGGATTGGAAGAGCTGCTGCAATAAAGCTTTCCAAGCTTGGCTTTCAGGTTGTTGGAGTGTACAAGTCAAGTTCAAGGCTTGCAAAGCAGCTGGAAAAAGATCATCCAAATATTTTCACAATCAAGGCTGATGCTGGAATGGAAAATAATGTCTTGCGCGTTGTGAAAAAGACTGTTGAAAAGTTCGGCGGGCTGGATGTTCTGGTGAATAATGCCGGAATAGACATTGATGGAAAGATTGCCGATTATTCTGCAAGAGACTTTGACAGGATGGTTGCAACCAACCTGAAGGCTGCAATTTTTTTCTCAAAGCACTCCATTCCATTGTTGAAAAAATCGCAAAATCCCGTGATAGTTAATGTTTCTTCACGCTTGGGCTTTCACGAGTTCACAGAGCCGGAGTTTGTAGTATACGGCTGCCTGAAGGCAGCGCTTTCAAACTTTACAATCGGCTTGTCAAAAGAGCTGAAGCCTGAAGGAATCAGGGTCAATGCATTAGTTCCAACATCAACCAAAACAGGCCTTTTTGATGAAGTCTTCACGCCAAAGGATGAGAAAGAAATGATAAAAAAAGGCAAGCTCGGCACTCCAGAAGAAGCCGCTGACTTGATAATAAAACTAATCCTGGACAAGAAAGCAAATGGCAAAATTTTGATAGACAAGCGAGTCAATCTTTAAGCCTTCCGGCTGTCTTTTTTCAGATTTTTTAAAAAATAGAAATTTTATGCACTCCAAAATTTGGAGGATTCTACATTGGTTGAAAATAGTGTCAAGTTCTCTTGCTGTCGAATGAATATCATAAGACAGTTGTAGAGCTTTTAGTATTGCTGGACTTAACACGTCGCTTGCGCTTCGTGCGTACATCCGCAACCTATCAATCCAGTGTTCTACTGGTGCCCTATTCCTTGAGCAGACAATCTCGCGAATGCCTGTTTCAGGAGTGATTGCTTCTTTTTAGGGGATTCTTCAAGCTTAGATGCTTTCAGCTTTTATAATCTACTGCGTAGCTACCCAGCAGCGCCTTGTCAGACGACTGGTACACCAGTGGCAGCGCTCCATCGTTCCTCTCGTACTAAATGGGGCTTTCCTTCAAGCAATCTGCAATTCCAACAGATAAAAACCAAACTGGCTCGCACCGTTCTTAACCCAACTAACGTTCGGCTTTAATGAGTTAACACCTCCACCCTTGGCCGCTTATGCACGGCCAGGATGCCAAGAGACGACGGCGAGGTCGCAAACAGCGGGGTCGATGTGTACTCTCTCCCGCTACCACTCAATTACCCCCAAGGTAAGTTCACTGTTAGACCAGGCTCCCAAAATTGGAGACACTGACGTTCGCTAAACCCAAGTTTCCTTCCAGCGGTCCTTGCTGAGTAGACCACTGTTAAGCCTGCTTTTGCTTTTGCACTCCACCGCGAATTTCTGACTCGCGTGAGCAGACCTTTGGGCGCCCCTGATACATTTTCAGGGGCGTACCACCCCAGTCCAACTACCCATCAATTGTTGTCCAATTCTCGCGAATTGTTAGAAATGTAGTCCTTTATGAGCGGTGTTACACTTTCGCATCCACAATTCCTGGCGAAACTGCTTCGACGCTCCCGCTTACGCTAGACACAAAGAACCACATCACAGCAACAGACTGTAGTAAACCTCTGTGGGGTCTCATTTTCCCGTTGGAATTTGGGGGCCTATTCACCCCCTAGTGATTTCATCAGGCCTAAATTCGGGACAGCAGGAACCACGTTACTTCATTGGTGCAAGTCGTCATTAAAACGACAAGGTATTACGCTACCATGAGAGCCTCAGAGTTAGGCCCGCTCTTTACCAGCGCTTAGACTCGTTGAAACAAGCTTTCACGTACTGGCAGTGAGCAGAAGTCGGCGACTATTCTCAAGCTTTCGCTCTAGCAGTCACCTGTGTTTTTGATAAACAGTCGGGCTCCTTTAGTTATTGAAACCTAGTCCAGAAAGTGGACCAGGCACCCCTTATACCTAAGATACGGGGCCAATATTGCCGATTTCCCTGAATTAAGTAACCCTGACACGCCTTAGCCTATTGAGCTAGTGACACCCTTCTCGGATCTCGGTACGGTTTTGCAAAATTCTTGCAGAATTCTTTTTCACGGGCTCTAGGCCTTAGTGGAACCTTTCGGCTATTCCAAGCTTTAATCCACTTCTCACCATTACAGTTCTCCATGCATTTATGCTTGTTAAACGAGCAGACGAGCTCGCTCCACCTAGCCCAAAGCGTCAGAATTTCTGCCTATTGTTGCCAAAAACGTATTTGCAAAGCACGCGATTATGAACGCGTTTCCCTTTCCTTCACTACGTGTTGCGCGTGAAGTTAGGACCGGCTAACCCTTAGCTGACGATCAGTGCTAAGGAACCCTGGCACTTTCGGCGGAAAGGATTCTCACCTTTCTATGTTATTACTAGCGCAAGGATCCATATATTTGACGGCTGCACAAGACATTACTGCCTTGCTTCGATGCCATCAAACCACCCCCCTACTTCATTAGAGTCCTTCAAGACTCAAGACCATGGTATCGGCGGCTGGCTTAGCCCAGTTTATTTTCAAGGCCATTGTCCTCGATGGGTGAGCTGTTACGCATTCTTTAAAGGATGGCTGCTTCTAAGCCAACCTCCCCATTGTTTGCGGGCAATGACGCTTTTTGATTAACACTTAACCAGCACTTTTGGGCCTTAACCACAGTTCAGGTTGTTCCCTTCTAGGACTACCGGCTTACCCAGCAGCCCCTACTGCGTCCTTCTACGAAGCCTGTAGATTTGGAGTTTGAGAAGAAAGCCGAAAGTTTCCAATCGGTGATTCCTAATCAGTATCTCTACCCCACAAGCTTTCTCCGGACACGCAGGCCTTAGGGCCTTTTCGGGGGGAGCCTGCTATTACCATTTGCGATTAGACTTTTTCTACGAGACCCAGATCACTCAAGCAGTTAGACTAGCACTGAATGCGGTCCTCCATCTTTCGGAAGAAAGATTTCAACCTGCCCAGGCCTAAATCAAATGGTTTCAGGTCTTAGCTCAGTGACTTCAAGCCCTTTCAGACTTTGCGCCTCGCTCAACGCTGCGCGCTTTTCAGTTTCCTTACAGCTCCCCAACACAATAGGTTGGTTAGCTTTGCCACTTCGCCAAACTCCCTTGCTCGTGATTCATGACGAACGACGCAACACTGATCAGCCAGCTTCGCTCACACCGTTGCCAGTGCTCGCTTAGGCCAGCCTCGTTTCTTTCATGCTGCGTCTTGAATGTTACTGCATAATTTCAGGTGCTTTTCAACCCCTGTTAAGGGTGCTTTTCAACTTTCCCTCTCGGTACTAGTTTGCTATCGGTCTCTAATCTGTATTTAGGGTTTCCACAAGTTGAGTGGAATGTTCCAGCGCAACATCCAATGCACTGTACTCTGGGAATCCAAAAATCAACTCCATCGCGTTTCGCTCACGAGGCTATCACTCTCTGAGGCAGAACTTTCCAGTTCACTTGAGCTTTTGCTTTGGAGTTGTAAACGGCCCCTAACACCACATTTCCATTAACTCACGCCAATGGATTCGGTTTGCCCTTCGCTGTTTTCGGTCGCCCCTAATAACAGCATCTCTATTGATTTCTTTTCCTTCAGGTACTAAGATGCTTCCGTTCCCTGAGTCGCCCTTCAAGAACCAGCGTTCTTGAATGATTGAGGTATCTTCGGTTCAAAGCCTGCTTGCGGCTCGCCGAAGCTTTTCGCAGCTTGCCACGCCCTTCGTCGGCATTAGAGCCAAGTCATCCACTATGCAGCGTAATAACATGTCTTTATGTAATCATTTTCCAACAAGATTACCTGACACTATTTTACTTCAACCAATGCATCAACTGCCCAGCCAGTTGGCATCTGGGTACCGTGGCCCTATCTTGCGATAGGGCAGTAGTACTTCATCGATGCTACTGCTGTTAACAATTGCTTCCCTTGCGAAAAAACTCGCAAAGTGCATAATCATCATTAAATTCCGCCCGAAAGCGGATTGAATTGATGAACGTGATTTGTGATTTCTTGTGATTGCATTCCAAAAAATCTTTGGAACACTTTTTGTGATTTTGTGAATTTATGTGCTGTTGAAAACAGCACGAGGTTCTTCGTGATTCCCGAGCGAAATCGGGATTGGACTCTGGGGGACTCGAACCCCCGGCCTCCTCGTTGCAAACGAGGCGATCTACCAACTGATCTAAGAGCCCATTTCCTAATTGTTTGGGCTCCAATCGGTTGGGCCTTGTCCTTTTTTGTAAGGGTTAAAAAGCTCGAGACAAAGAGTGTTGAAATTTTTAATGCTTTGTTAGAGGGGAGAGCTCAACCTCTCCCCAAAAACTCGCATTTTTTGTCTCCAGAGATTCTGGAAACGGTTTTTCCGGAAACTTGCATTTCCGGAAAAGTTAAAGGAGGTGATCCGTCCGCAGGTTCCCCTACGGACACCTTGTTACAACTTAGCCCTTCTTGCGAAACTGGAAATCACAGCACTCCGAAGAAATGCTGTTCATTCAAGCTTTACTCGAATGGCTTGATGGGCGGTGTGTGCAAGACGCAGGGACATATTCACCGCGCGATGTTGACACGCGATTACTAGGGATTCCAGGTGTTCACGAGGGCGAGTTGCAGCCCTCGATCCAAACTTCGATGCAGTTTAGGGGATTAGCGTGCCCTTTCGGGTTAGCAGCCCTTTGTCTGCATCATTGTAGGACGCGTGTAGCCCAGGAGATTCGGGCCATACAGATCTATCGTGGCCCTTTCCTTCCTCTAATTTACATTAGCTGTCTCGATAGAGTGCTTTCCGGAAATTCCGGAAATGGCAACTATAGATAAGGGTCTCGCCCGTTGCCTGAGTTAACAGGACGCTTCATAGTACGAGCTGACGATGACCATACAACACCTCTCAGCGTGTCAGGAAAGCCCTTTGGACTGTCCATCATTCTGCTGTCGCCCCTGGTAAGATGTTCGGCGTTG
>Ga0247841_10004068_pt1 | contig 25755 bp, 22 predicted proteins | sample LaCruzMarch2015__2_FD_192410 | JGI IMG/M metagenome (GOLD analysis project Ga0247841, IMG submission 192410) | Freshwater microbial communities from meromictic Lake La Cruz, Castile-La Mancha, Spain - LaCruzMarch2015_18m | ecosystem: Environmental > Aquatic > Freshwater > Lake | place: Spain... | reverse complement strand
ACAGACAGAGCAAAAGAACTGACTGAAATAGTTTTTTTCTTTTCATAATGATATTTGTTTAAGTTTTTTTCCAGCACCGAAATTCAATGCGGAAAGAGAAATAAATATATTTTCTAATGACTGACTTGAGATGATTTTAGATTTGGATATAGAAATAATGATAGGGGTGACCTTCTTGCCCGGGAATATATGTGTTTCCATATTGCACCTTTTTGATTAACAGTTACGAGTTAATTATTTGACAAGGAATTATCTTCCCCAGCTCTGTTAAAAATAGTACGTATTGGGAACATAGCGAATATAATTGAATGAAAAAGTAGAAATATTTGGGACGGCAAGAACTGCGAGGGGAGGTGGGTGGTTGACATTGTGCTATTGACAGGCAACCCCGACGGGGTTGAGAGCGGAGAGAATAAGAACAGTGTTAAGTGATTAAGTGTTAAGTGAGATCCCGAAACGAGTTCGGGATGACAATAGATTGTATGCCGACAAGGGAGGGGCAAAGTTCAGTATGACAAGGGAATTGAATCTCAATTTATTTTCCTTTAAATTATTTTAATTATTTTAATATTGATGAAATCATCATTTTTAATATTGCTCTCTTTATTTTGTATAACTTCGGGTTATTCTCAGAATTATCCTTTCCCTCAGAATTCAATTTATAAATACGGTATTTATCCGTTAAACAGAAATCATACGGATGCAGATTCGGTTTACACAAACTGGAAAGCATCTCACGTAACCGCACAGGGAGCGGGAGGATACAGGAGGGTTTTATGGGATACGTTAAGGGCAACGGTTTCCGAAGGGATAGGATACGGAATGCTCATTTCAGTCAATATGAACGACAAAACATTATTCGATGATTTATGGGGATATTACAATTTACATTCAGACCCTAACGGACTGATGATATGGTTAATTGATTCACTCGGAATACCACTACTTGGTCAGAACGGTTCGGCAACTGATGCGGAAGAAGACGTTGCTTACGCCTTAATTTTAGCCGACAGGCAATGGGGAAGCAGCGGGAGTGTGAACTACCTGCAAGCGGGGATAAATGTTATAAACAAGATTTATCAGTATGAAATTGATACCGTCTTTAATCTTCCGAAATCCGGCGACGAACCGGGTAGTATCTATCGAGTAAACGCATCCTATTTTGCTCCGGCTTATTACCGCGCCTTTAAATACTATTCCGGTAACAGCGGGTGGGACAGTGTTATCACAGGCTGTTACAATTTCTTATTTTTCATTAACAATGATACAACGGGGTTAGTCCCCGACTGGTGTCTGCCGAACGGCAATCCAATGCCTCCCTGCCCTCCGCCTTACAGCTGTAGATATACTTATTATTATGACGCAACCAGGACACCATGGAGAATCAGTATGGATTATCTCTGGTACGGGAATCCCCTGTCAAATAATTTTTGTTCCTTAATTTCCACTTTTGCGAGGAATATAGGGTCATCATTTATTAAAGATGAATACGCATTGAACGGTACTCCGCTGGGTATATTACACAATAACGCATTTCTCGGTCCTTTCGGAGCCGGCGCAATGGCAACGAATTTTTCATTTCAGAATTTCTGTGACAGCATTTACAAAGAGAATGTTAATACATACAGCACGGGATGGAATTACTATAATTCATCTTTAAAACTTCTTACTCTGCTGATTCAAACGGGAAATTTCATTCCATTGTATCCGAAAATCCCGGTTTTGATATCACCGATTAACAATTCGGTTAATAATCCGCCAAATGTTTTGCTCGACTGGCAAAATCTTACGCATACAGATTTTTACAGAGTTCAGATTTCTCTTGATTCAACTTTCAATAATTTCATTTTAGATTCAAATCATATACCGGCGGATTCTTTGAAAATTGCTTCCGGTCTTTTGATACAGGGCACAAAATATTACTGGAGAGTTAAAGCATATAATTATTTCGGCGACGGTAAATATTCGGAAATACGGAATTTCAGAATATCTGTTACGGGAATAGTAAATACGGGTAATGACATTCCGAATAATTTTATGCTGTATAATTGTTACCCTAATCCGTTTAACAGTACTGCAACAATTAAGTTTGATATACCCGAAAATACGCAGGCAGAGTTCTCTTTGTTTGACGTATCCGGGAAAAAGCTCACGGATATTGCCAATTCAATGTATAAAGCCGGGCAATATAAGATAATTTTTGACTTGTCCGGGTTTTCATCCGGTATATATTTTTGCCGTTTTAAATCAATGCGTTACACCAATGTCATAAAACTTTTATTAATAAAATAGCACGAATTAGTATTAATTTTATATGGGCATAATAAGAAAACTTTCTGCGTCATGGCATAAGGAAAACAGCATGACAATTCTGCTAATTACTCTTTCTTTTTACCTGTTTATATTCGCGCCTATAGCGAAAGCTGACTCGACAGGAAGAATTATCAGCGGTATATTTTTTACTCTTCTGATTATTTCCGGAGTCGCATCAGTTGCAAACGAAAGGAAATACAAAATATTCAATGTTGTTTTTGCATCTCTTGCCTTTCTATCAAAATGGTTTGCAACAATATTACACTCCGATAAACAGATATTCGGCGATTTGTTTTTAATTCTTTATTTTATACTGCTTGCATTCGTTATCAGCAAACATATATTTAATAACACTAAAATCAGCATTCACAAAATAATGGGCTCTGTAATTTTGTATCTGATCATCGGAATGGTATTTGCTTATATATTTTCCATCATTGAAATGTTCGCAAACGGTTCGTTTTTAATGGCGCAACGCAGACCTGATGAAACGTATGAATCAAAATTCGTCTATTACAGTTTTATTACGCTTACAACGACGGGCTATGGTGATATAACGCCGGTAAGCACAATTGCGCGTTCAATCACAGTAATCGAAGCTTTAATCGGTCAGCTCTTTCCGGCGATATTGATTGCCCGTCTCGTATCGGCTGAGATAGCGACAAGAATGTACCGGGCAGAACACAAGGACGAATAAATTTACGTAGAAATTAACGATTAATTAATTTAGTTTGGCTGTATTCTAATATTGAATAGATATGTGTAATAAAAAGAAGTTACACAGAGGTCACAGAGAAGACGCAGAGTTACACAGAGAAGAACTTTTATAATTACAAATGATTTTAATATAAAACTGACTTTTGAATGCGATACTTACTTATTGATAAAATAACAAAAATTGTTTACCACAAAGAACTGACTGCAATAAAATGCGTGACCGTTGCCGAGGATTACTTCTTCGAGCACTTCGCCGGATATCCCGTCATGCCAGGCGCACTTCAGATTGAATCCGCCGCGCAGGCGGCAACTGCACTGCTTGAAGTTTCCAACGGTTTTACAAAAAAGGCATTCCTGCTAATGGTCGAAAAAATCAAGTTCCGAAGGATTGTCCACCCCGGTGAAATGCTGATGGTTAATGTAAAGATTAAATCGCTTAAATCGGATTCGGCTTTGATAGAAGCTGAAATTACATCAGACGGCAAACGTGTGATGGACGGGGAAATGATTTTCGGACTGGGAGATATTGACAAATTTTATCCGGTTAAAACAAGACACCTTATTGACGCTTTCTACGATTACTGGCTGAAAGATGCCGAAATCATAAAGTAAAATATGAAGAGAGCAGTTATAACAGGCTTTGGATGTGTATCCCCGTTCGGCGCGGGAAAAGATATCTTCGGGGATAATATATTTGCGGGAAATTCAGCCGCGCGTCTGATTACGAATCCTGAAATAATCCTGAAAATAAATGACACGGAGGGTACCCCAGGACAGGGTTCAGGACAAGTTTTTGACGCTTCCTCTTATCCGACGCGCTTCTGCGCAGACGTTCCCCTTACCGATGCCAAACTCAACTCAATGATTGAAAATCAGAAATCACTTAAAACAATGTCACGCCCATCAAAAATGGCGATGATTGCGGCGGATGAGGCGGTGAAAGAATCGGTGTATGATTTTACTAATTTGAATCCAAGGCGTTTCGGCACATCGATCGGCGCCGGCGGACTCGGGCTGTGGGATATTGATTACACGGATAATTTTCTTAAACTCCTGCTTGATTTAAAACACGAATCATCTAATCCGGATGCAGGTCTCTGGTACGAAATTTCACGGCGCATACATCCGCTGACTCCGCTCAAAGCATTACCCAACATTCCTACAGCACTGATAGCGATTAAATACAATGCCGGGGGGGAATGCCTTACGGTGACGACTGCCTGCACGTCTTCAGCGCAGGCAATAGGCGAAGCATACAGAAAAATTAAATTCGGACTCCTCGACGCGGTTATATGCGGCGGAAGCGACTCCATGACTACTCCGTTCGGACTATCGGCGTTCAGTACACTGGGAGTGATTTCAAAGAATAACGATGAATATCTTACTTCCAGCAGACCGTTTGACAGAACACGCGACGGATTTATGATAGGAGCAGGAGCGGCTATGTTTGTGGTCGAGGAATACGCACATTGCCTGAAACGCGGAGGCGTTCCGCTGGCTGAAATAGCGGGATATGCGAGCACTAATGATTCATTCCGTCTGACGGATGAACCTCCCGACGCCGGAGGGTCAACTGCGGCAATAAAACGCGCGATGGAAGACGCGCACGTGAACGCAGACGATATTGATTACATCAATGCACACGGAACAAGCACGCAGATGAACGATAAAACGGAAACACTTGCTATTAAAAACGCAATGGGAGCGAGAGCATATAAGATTCCCGTCAGTTCGACAAAGTCAATGATTGGGCATCTCGTTGCCGCTGCAGGCGCGATAGAACTCGGCGCGTGTTTACTGGCAATGAAGAATAATATTATTCCTCCGACGATTAATTATAAAGTCCCGGACCCTGATTGCGACCTGGATTATGTTCCCAATTCTGCACGCGAGGCAAAGATTAACACAATACTTTCGAATTCATTCGGATTCGGCGGGCAGAATGCCTGTTTAATTATAAAAAGAATTTAATATGACTGAGAAATTTTCACCGGAAAAAATAAAGGAAGAAGTAATCAAAATCATTGTCAGTACACTGAGAGTACCCAAAGAAAAGATTTTCCCCGAATCACGCCTGTTCATTGACCTCGATGCCGAGTCTATTGATATGCTCGATATACGGTATGAACTTGAACGCGCATTCGGAGTCAGCATCAGCGACGGGGAAATACGCGAAAGCATAGCAATTGCATTTCCGGGTGAAAACATTCCCGAAAAAATGACAGTTGACTCAATCATCAAATTTATGGAATATAAATTAAGTGCTGAATGACTGCAATAAAAGAAAAAACAGCGCTCATAACAGGAGGAAGCCGCGGCATAGGAAGGGCTATAGCGGTAATGCTGGCGTATAATTCTGCGCGTAAAATATTTATCAACTATGTTCAGAACACACAGGAAGCCGAAAAGACCAAGTCTATGGCGGAGGAAGCAGGTTGCGAAGCTATTTTACTTAAATACAACCTCGCTTATCCCGATGAAATTGACATCATGTTCAGTGAAATCGCAAAGCATACTAATAATATAGACGTATTTATTCATTGCGCCGCAATTAACTCGTTTAAACCGGTTAGCAAAATAACACCGAAACAATGGGATTTAATTATGAACGTAAACGCAAGGAGTTTTCTTTACTGTACGCAGAAATGCCTGCCGGTTATGGAAAAAGGAAGTATTGCGGCAATCTCAAGCCTCGGCAGCCGGCGGTTCATGCCGAATTACGGCTCACTTTCGGAAACCAAATCAGCGCTTGAAACGCTCGTGCGCGACCTCGGAGTGGAACTTGCTCCGCGCGGAATACGGGTTAACGGTATTACGGCGGGACTTGTACAAACGGAATCTTTATCAAATTTTCCGGATAGCAAAAAATTAATCAGTACCGTAGTAGAGAAAACACCCATTGGACGCATAGGAACTCCGGAAGACATAGCTAATGCCGTAAAGTTTCTTGTTAGTCCGCAAGCGGAATGGATAATCGGACAGAGTATTGTTATTGACGGAGGGTATTCTTTATAGTATATTTTTAATAATTTTGGTTGTATTATAACAAAGAAGTTACGAGAGAGGGCAATGTTAAGTGTTAAGTGTTAAGTGTTAAGTGTTATCCTGAAATAAATTCAGGACAGGGTTCAGGACAAGTTATAGAATAAGAACAAAGAGCGGTAGAAAAAATTAAACAGGAGGATAAATGTTTTTCAGAATCTTTAATAATCTTAGGCATAAACCTTTAACAGCGTTTATTATTTATACGCTGATTACATGCTATCTGCTGACAACGAGCGGATGCCAGACAACAACAACGACAAGATATCCGGCAGAATACCTTAAAACTCAAAAACAACTGACCGATATTACACATATCATACTGAAAGACGGAACGTATATGAACTTAGAGGACAAAGAAGTTTTTTATATGGCTAAATACCGTGACACAAGCAATGTTCTCGTTTTTCTTACTAATGATACCGTGAGGGCTGACGAGAACGGCAAGAAAATTATGAAGATAAAGAAAACCGAATCTTATCTGCCATTAGACAGGATTCAGGAAATTTACATAACTAAGACTGAAATTGACGCGGGAAATACCATACTCCTTACTCTGGGAATTGTACTCGGTGTTTTTGTGCTGATTCTTATCATTGCAGCGGCATCAGTATCGCATACTCACTCGTGTCCTTATATTTATTCTTTTGACGGGACTAAATACATATATGACGCCGAGCCGCTCGGAGGGGTTATATGCGAAGGTCTTATGCGAACGGACTATTCACGCCTTGAGCATCTTGCACCCGATACGCAAGGCAAATTCAAGTTATTAATCAGGAATGAGAATGACGAACAGCAATTTCTTGATGAGATTAAACTTCTTTCTGTAAAACACGACAAAGGCAGTTTTGTAACCCCAAATCCGGAGGGTGAATTCTTCGAATATAAAAATGTCAACCCGCCTGTTTCGGTGACAGATGAAAGCGGGAAAGACATTACTAAATTCCTGTCTGAAAAGGACGATATTAAATGGCAAACAGATTTGCAGAGTGCGGCTTTATCGGTTCCGAATTCGGGAAAACACACACTGAAGTTTAAATTTAAAAAACCCGACGGAGCGAAGAGCGCGCTGATATTCTTCAACGGCGGTACGGCGCTCTGGGGTTCGGGAATGGTGAAATCTATGCTTGAACTGCGCGGTGATAAAGTGGATGACTGGTATAAAAGCGTGAACGAAGGCGGTGAAGAATTCTTAAAGCTTTACAGTTTTATGGAGCGCGAAGAACTTTTCTTTCTGAAAGTCAATTTGCTGGAAAACGGTAAATACACTGTTAAAACATACATCCCCGGCGGCGGTCCGAAAGTTGACGAAGATAAAATCATACGGCTTCCGCTTGAAAATGTATCGGGCGAGTATATTGAATTTACACTGAATCCTCCTGCTGGATACTGGAAGATTGACCAGATTGGAATGATTTTCGATTATGAAATTGCCGGAAAAGAAAATATACAAACAATCAATGCATCATTCGGTAAAGACCAGGACGGTAATGACATTACATCGTCATTAAGTAAAAAAGACAAGGATTATTACCGTATGCCGCTTGTGGGCAACAAGTCAGATTTATATTTCGATGTTCCCGCAGGATTTGACAGAACAAAAAACGAAATATTCCTTAAGACAACAGGATGGTATGAAGTGAATATTGATAAAACGAAACCCGAGCAGATGGATTTAATATCGGAAATAATGAGCACACCGGGGAAAATTATTGATTATTCGATGTCGCTTTACAATTTAAAACTGAAAGAACTGACCGAAGCACAAAATAGAGAAACGAGCAGATAATCAAGTTGATATTTAAAACAATTAGGCTGTATTATAATATTGAATAGATAACAAAGAAGTTACACAGAGGTCACAGAGAAAACACAGAGTTACACAGAGAAGAACTTCCTGAAATAAATTCAGGACAAGGTTTTGACACGAATTAACACTAATTTGTTCAAATTACACGAATTTAAAAAATAACTTTTTTAGAATAAAAGCTAAAAACAATTATTGAAAATTTAAAAAGGAGTTTAATATTTTGAAAATTAAATCGGCTATATTCATTATTGCATGCGCGTTATTCTTATTTACAGGCACTGCCGGAGCACAGCAGGACAGCACTGTAAAAAAATATATAATAAATAAAGACACTGTAGAGATCGGGACGTATTACATTATTTATCTACCGGATTATAAGTCTTATCTCGGAAAAATTACGGCAGTAAATAACAAAACCATCCTTGTTTATTCGGACGGCGAGCTGATGACAATAGATAAAATGGACATTGTTAAAATTGAAGACGTTAAAACGGGATTATTTGAACTGAGCAACAGGTCTAAGAATCAGTATAAAAACAAACTATTCTGGTCTTTCGGAGCCGGATACGCTTTCAGAGCTAAAGGCAATAACAGCAGTTCTTACGACAGTTATGAAAACGGGTTTAACTTTCACACAAATTTACTCGTGACATTAAGCAATAATTTCGGCATACGTACGGACTTAGATTACATACATTTTCCCGGGAAAGATTACAGCTATAATAACTACGGTGGGTCCGGATATATTATTTCTTATACAGGGGGTTCCGCTAATACTTTTTTAATAAAGTTTAATCTGGCTTTGGGGAGTCTGCATCACAAGGAACCTGTCAATTTCTGCGCATTGCTCGGCCTCGGAACCGGCGCTTATTTCAGAACCGGCAGGACGAGCACGGATTACAGCAGTCTGTACGGTTATTCAAGTTACACATATTCGGGACAAACAGATTTTACCATAGGCGCTTCTGCCGGATTCAATGTCAGTTTCAGGCTTTCGGATAAACTCAGATTTTACGTCGAGCCGCAGGCGAATGCCTGGTCCGGAAATTATCCGAATTTTTATATTATCAAAACAGGAATTACATTATTGGGTAATTAAAAATAGTCAATACCCGGTGAGATACAGGTATCCTGTACAAATCCTGTGTAAATACGGACAAGACTGAAATCAGCGTTGAAGTTCTCGCTTTAAATCAATAATTTTGAACTGTTATCAGCAAAACTGAATAAAAAATGAAAAACCAACATATACATTTAGTATTTTTACTTTTACTCACCGCATTGGCGGCAACAACGGGCTGTGGAAAGAGAGAACTCAGTTCATCGGATGCGCAGTCCATAATGAAATCCAAGATATATTCCGAGATAGATGCAATAAAAATGCAGAACGGGAACACATATCTGAATCCGCTGATAATTACCAAACCGGAATTTCAAAAACTCAAAGATGCGATTTACTGGGATTATGACATTGAAGTAACTTCTCTTCAGAAAATCAACGATACATTAGTTAAAGCCGATTATAAAATACTCGCGAAGCCAAAAAAAGATGAAATGGAAGACTGGATTGCCGCACTCGAAAAATTAAAGACACGTGCGGTGAATTTTACCGCCAAAGACACATCCATTATGGGACAGAAAACGGTTGCTTATACCGATAATGCAGACGGTCATATATACTACCTGTCTCTCGACAAATTCAGTGCGCCGGCGGACAGAACGGTTTACAATTCCGAAGAATGGCTTCAGCTTGAAGGAATAAAAAGTTCATTCCTTTTGAGCAAAGGCGGCGATGTAAAAACAGAAGAATTCAAAGGATTTACGTTTGTATATTCAAACGGCAGCTGGCAGGCGGCAAATCCGAACGAAAGCATACTTCAGAATTAATAAATATCAAACTTCTATCTCGCCAATAAGGTAAGTTTTTGCCTTTCCGGATATTTCAATACGTTCACCCTTATAACGGCATTTAAGGAAGCCTCCGCGTTTCGAAAGCTGGCGCGCGGTAAATTCATCTTTTCCTGTTTTCCCGTTCCAGTAAGGCACCAGTGTCGTATGGGCTGAGCCTGTAACGGGGTCTTCCTCAATTCCCACACGCGGTCCGAAGAACCGCGAGACAAAATCCACTTCATTCCCCGGCGCGGTGATAATAACACCGCGGGTATTAAGTTTTTTTATTTCCCGGATATCGTAAAGGATACCGCTTATCTGCTCTTCCCGGTTGAATACAAGCAATAAATCAGTTTTCCCTTTATAGGCTTCGCGCGGAAAAGTATCGAAACACTGAAGTACATCACGCGCAGGTTCTATTCTCTCTATCTTATCGGCAGGAAAATCGAGAGTCAGAAAATCACCTTCTTTTCTCACTGAAAGAATGCCGCTTTTTGAATTAAAATTTATCACTTCGCCCGTAAAATTTTCATGAGAAAACAAGACGTGAGCGGAAGCGAGAGTAGCGTGACCGCATAAATCAACTTCAACCTCGGGAGTGAACCAGCGGATGTGATACTGTCCTGATTGATTCAATACAAAAGCCGTCTCGGAAAGATTTTTTTCCATTGCAATATTCTGCATAAGAGAATCATCGGGCCATTCATCTTTCAGAACACAAACCGCCGCAGGATTTCCCGTGAAGATCCGCTCTGCAAATGCATCCACCTGATATATTTTGATTTTCATAATTTGCCGATAAAAGTTTAAACCGAATAACAGTAACTACTCAGCGGACATAAAATTAATAACCTGAGCAGAGCATCATTTCACGAGCATCATTTTTTTAGTTTCATAGAAATCACCCGCACGCAGAGTGTAGAAATACACACCCGATGAAAGTTCCGAGGCATTGAAATCAACGGAGTATCTTCCCGCGTTTTTAGTTTCATTCACGAGCGTTCTCACTTCCCTGCCGAGCAGATTATAAACCTTTAGCACCGTAAAACCGTTTTTAGGCAACTCATAACTTATTTTTGTTACGGGATTGAACGGATTCGGATAATTCTGATGCAGAGAGTATTTCGCGGGAAGATTATTCCCGGGATTTCCCGTCCCTACGATCATATTGGAGAATATACATAAATTCGGACGCCCTGTAATGACGCCTGAAGATGTATTGATATCAATGCATCCGTCGCCTGATGTTAAATCCTGATAACCGTAAATAACTTTACCGGGTGCCGATGTCGAGAAAACATAGGAATTTGTAGTAAAAGAACTATTATTAAAGCAAACTTCAATAAGCAGGTTCGAAACACCGTCCCAGAAAAACGGAGTATAAAGTTCTATATATCTCCATCCCGTACCCGTAACCGAGTAAGCATCCTCATAAACGATAACCATTCCGGTATTATCAAATGCAGAGATTGTGTTTACCGAAGTGTTTTTCATTTTAATCTTAAAACCGTTCATAGTCTGCGGGACAGCTGCAGCAACATTAAACCCGATTTTAGTAATATTTCCTGCAAGTCCGCCGTTTCCTAAGATTTCAGATGCTGTATAGAGCATCTGAGTTCGTGAATCCATATAGAAAGTATAGAACGGATAACCCGCCCTTATTGTATCACTGCCGATGCATGAATTATATGAAAATGCATCCGAACGTAGTATCGTGCCAAAGTCACCGGCGGCAAATCCTGATGACCCGGGAACACCCGATGCGCCCGGAAAATCAATGCTTTTAAGATTATTCGAACCGTAACTGTACAGAGACCAGGATGTGCCGTAATTGGCGGAGGATAGTATCGTGCCGTTATTTCCCGCTATCCATATATTCGCAGGACTTTTCCATTCAATATGATTTAATTTTACGGCAGTACCCGTATTCGCCCTTGCCCAGTTAGAGCCGCCGTTAACAGTTTTGAAAACCCGTCCGCTGTCTCCGCATACAAAGCCGAGAGTGGAAGAAACAAACTTCACGCCCGAAAGTGTATCCGTCATTACCCTGACATTCGTAAAGTTCGCACCGTTGTTGACCGAAAACGCGCAATAGCCGTAATTATCAACAGCCCAGATTCTGTCCGTGCCATAGGCAAACACCTTTGAATCATATCCCGGCATCAGATAAACCTGTGTCCAGTTAATGCCTCCGTTCACGGTTTTCTTAATATTACCCCAGAAATCACCGAGCCATCCGGTCTGGTCATTCAGGAAATAGAGTGACTTAACGGCATAATTTGAACCTGTGGGAACCGCAGTCCAGTTCAAACCTCCGTTAGTAGTTTTGTAAACAGAGAAATTGGAATTACCGATATATCCCGTCGAATAAGAAGTAAAGAAAACGCAGAGATTATTCGTGGTCACCGGAAAACTAACTGTATTCCAGTTCAAACCTGCATTCGTAGTTTTTTTTACGACACCGTTATTACCGACGGCAAAACCGTAATTAGGGTCAACAAAATGAATACCGTTAAGATTTTCTAAAGTACCGCTGGATTGGGGAACCCAGTTTATCTGTGAAAAAAGCTGAGAGGCGATGAGCAGAGGGAAAATAAACGCCATTGTAAAAATTATTTTTTTCATTTCCGGCGAAATTTAATTATTAAAAGCTGTTACACAATTGTAACTATAATAATATTAAATGGCAATGGTTATTTAGCTCTTCAGTTGTTTTTGTCCTTAAAATGGCCTTTCGGATAAGACTGCAGGTTGTAGCCGAAATTCTCCTGTTCTTCCATCCTGCACGACCAGACAAGCTTTCCGTTCCAGACCGTCATATCGGGACATCCGTCGCACATATTCTGTCTTCCATCTTCCATTATATCAACGGGCTGAATAATCATAACGCTCTGATAATGGAGCTTGCTGAATATATTAAAAGGATTTTTCATAAAATTCACGAAAGTTTTTCGCAGTTTTTTATCGAAAACTCCCATTAACAGCATAGACCTTCCTTTTCCCGTCATTTTTGGAGGTGAATACGCGAGGTATCTGCCATTGAACAAATGGTGAAATGTTTGTACCAGTTCCATCGCTTTTGCACCTGTGTATCCAAATATTTTTTTCTTTGTGCCGAGCCTTCCGCTTAACAGCCACTTGAAAGAAGCGGGGTCATTTGAGCCGTTCAGATAAGCACACGGTTCAAAGTCCGAATATTTTGTCCTTATCAAATCAATTATTTCAGGCGCTTTAATATCAGTTCTTTCTTCGACTTCTGCGTTATACACAAGATTTTCCATAGGAATTTTTTCCGGACCGCAGAAATATTCAAATTCACCTTGTTTCTCGGCGCGGTATAAAATAAACACCATAACCTGAACTATATCAATGTTCCTGTGTGCCCATTCAAGCATCTCCGGGATATGGTGCATAGTATCCTCGTAAACCGTGGAGTTGAAAGAGCAGGACAGTTCGCCTTCATCCGCGAGCATACGCGCGTATTTATATCGCAGTTCATTGAGCTTGATTTCGTCGGCGTCTTTCCAGCCCGGTCTTCCCTGCTTGCTGTCAATATGAATCGTAAAACCGTAAACACCGGCTTTTTTGAGCTCTTTAAGCAATTCTTCCGTCAAAGCGAGGCCGTTTGTATTCAGTATTGGTTTAGACCCTGTGTCTTTAATATATTTAACGATTTCGAGTATTTGCGGATGGAGCAAAGGGTCGCCGCCCGCGATAGATATGGCGTCAACTTTTCTTACTTTATTGAACAGGTCAATTTCCGCTTTAACTTCTTCAAGAGATTTGTGCTTTGCCTCGTTCTTCCTGTAGCATCCGTCACACGCAAGGTTGCATTTTGCAGTCGGTTCGAGCCATGAGATTGAGTTGTCGGTCAGGTTCCATGGCAGTCTGTAATAATCAAGATGATTAAGCATTTTAATATCCTAAATAAGTTTAAGGTTTGCAATAAATTGACACGAAAATACATATTTTTACGAAGAAAATCAATTCCATATAATTGCAAATTATATCACGCGATTGCCGTAATATGGAGGCTCTTATCAGTCTTGAACGGTCGAGAGAGTTGTAAGATTACTTTGCCAGAACCATTTTTCCTGTTGCTTTGAAATCTCCGGCGCGGAGCACGTAAAAATAAACTCCCGATGTTAAATCGGACGCATTGAAATCAACCGTGTATTTCCCTGCTTGCTTGTTCTCATTCACGAGCATACTCACTTCCCTGCCGAGCATATTATATACTCTCAGACTCACGAATTGATTCGCGGGCAGTTCATAACTTATTTTCGTAACGGGATTAAACGGATTAGGATAATTCTGATGTAATTTGTAATCAGCAGTCTGTAACTTATTATGTGCTATGCCGCCTGTGACAATCCAGCCTATGTTCGTATCAATTATATTAGTATAATTTTCATTTATAATCTGGCGAAAATCGTTGCAGAGATAACGTTTCAGGAACATGCTCGTTCTTAGCTGTATATACGGTATCGGATAAAAATTTTCATGACCTCCGCCCGGTACGTAATTGAGCTCTAAAGGAACTACAATAGTTCGTAATCTTTTTGTTATTTCCTGAGCACCCTGCGTCCCGACATAATTCGGACATGAATACGCATAACCGGTTCCGTAAGGGACATTAGGATCCGCCGTACCGTGGAACATCAGAGTCGGAACGGCATTAGACGAGCGGGTGAAATTTGAATATACAATAAATGATGTATCGAGAATTCCGCCGGAAGAACTTAATATACCTTTTACTTTGAAAGAAGATGTATAACCGTTCGTTGCAGTATTCAATCCTCCGAGTTCATTAACTATATTCGGATAGTACATAGTAAAATGCTGTTCGCTGGCATAAGAAACCAGCAGGCTTGTCACTGCTCCCGCGCTGATTCCGCCCGAGAACATATAAGCAGTGTCAATTTTATACAGGTCAGCATTAAAAGCGAAATATCTGAAAGCAGCTTTCGAATCCTGCACAGCGCGGTATATTGCCTGTACAAGAGAGTATCCGCTTCCGTTGCAGGCAAACGGATTACCGCCGGTCAGCCATCCGATTCTGTAATCTATCGAAGCGCATACGTATCCTCTCATAGCGAGGTCCATCATAACAGGCTGGAGCTGATATTTATCTCCGTCAACATAACCGCCGCCGTGAATCAATAAAACAAACGGCCGTTTAGGCAAAGGGTCTATTGCCGTGTTCGGATATGCAATGAGAAAACTCAGATTAACAGGATTACCGAGATAATCAATATTGTTTCCGTAAACTACATTTTGAGTGTCAATCATAGCGGGGGCAAAAACGTAACTTGTGTCGAATCTCCCCGGAATACAGTATTGCTGAGAGTAAACAACTGTAACTGCCGATAACGCTAATATCAGCACGACGAAAAAGTATATTAATTTTTTCATAAGTTTTATAAATCTAATTTCTTTAATATAGGTATTTTAGATATCTTAATCAAATATCATACTTAAATATCAATTTTCAGCGCTTTTCCGTATGCTATACTCTTTCCTGCAGAAAAGCCGGAAGGATTTTTAAAAGCCATGCAATCAATCGCCAGCGCTTTGTGATATATACAATTTTACGCCGTTTTTCCAGCGCATTGTATATTTGTTTTGCTGCTTTTTCTACCGGCGATTTCCAGAATATAAAATCACCCTGCGCCATAACAGTATCAACAAATCCGGGTATTATTGTCGTAACGATGATATTTTTCTTCTCTTTCTTTGCTTTTCGCCGGAGCGCTTCGAGGTGGTTTATCTGGTACGCTTTTGAAGCTGAATATGACGGACATACGTCTATGCCGCGTATTCCGGCGATTGAACTTATACACGCAATATGTCCGCTTTTTTGTCCGGCAAAGTATTTGTACGCCCACACTGCCGTATCGGAATATCCGCGTACATTAGTATCGTTAGTAAGTTTTTCGATTTCGGGAGTAAGTTCGGGATTTTGTTTACCCCAACCCGATGATATGATGATAATATCAAGTCCGCCAAGTTCACTTACAAGTTCATCAAGTTTTTGTATGCCGTTTTCCGAAGTGATATCGTGTTGTTTTACTAAAATATTTAAAGGGAATTCGGTTTTAAGTTCTTCCAGCAGTTCAATACGTCTTCCTGTTATGCCTGTCCTGTTGCCCGCACGGGCATATAAACACGCCAGTTCCCTGCCGATTCCTGAACTTGCCCCTGCTATGATTACTCGTTTCATCTTCCAGAGTTTTTTGTTTTTTTAAAAATATCCGGCTTATACCGGTAACTTTTTCCGTAACTACTCACCCGCTAATTTAGAACGCTGATGACGCTGATTGTTATGATTAAATAAGATTTTTTTGTTTGAAAATACGTAACTACTCACCCGCTAATTTAGAACACTGATGACGCTGATTGTTATCTGCGTTCATCATATTAATCTGCGTTATCTGCGTTCCATTGTATTGTTAATGATAGCTGAGTAGTTACCATATTTTTATTATATAATATAAAAAAGGCGGGATTAACCCCCGCCCTTTTTATGTAATTGTAACCCTGTAATTCGTTATGTTTATTCTTCAATTATAATTTCTTCTTTTTCGCCGTCCTTGATTTTTATCTTCTTATTTATCTTCCTCTTTATGCCTTCCCATGTGCTTAAGTAGCGCTCACTGAGTTTTATGGCTTCAACTATATCCATATTGGTGGGAACAAATTCATATTTCGTGAGTGATGCGTCGCCCGTAACAGTGAATTTTGTGTAAACGAAATTAGACGGTTTTGAATCCTTCGACGCCGCTACGTAAACCGCATCCCCTGATATTCTGTATGTTTTATAAAAATCGAATTTTTTCAGAAAGCTTTCATCTTTCAGTGAAGTTATCATTTCACTTTCACTGCTCTCTGTTATTTTCGAATTTTTTCCCGCTGATGTATCAATTCCCGAGAATTCTTTTTTTAGTGTCTTCATTTCTTTTTCAAGGTCTTTCAACTCTTCAGTAAGCTCTTTGTTCTCTTCTTTAATCTTACGGTCGGAATTGCCGCAGGCGAAAAGTACACCTGCAAGAACCGCTAACGCTAATATAAATGTGATGTGTTTCATTGAATTATTCTCCTTCTACTTAAAAATAGTATTATTTTCTCTTAATTTAAACTACGGAATTTTCATATAAATGTTGCAGTGATGTTCACCCCGGTGGATGATTATGTCCGATATCTGTCTCTGAATTTTCACAACCGGTATTTCATATTTGAGACTTGATTTTAATAATTGATTCTCTCAATTTTGAATGAACTTAAAACAAAGAAATGAAAACACTAATTAAATTATTGTTTCCGGTTGTTCTTATTATTTTAGGAATCAGCGGAAATTCATATTCACAATGGTCAGCCGATTCGACGGTAAACCTGAGCATATGCGACGTGACGGGAGAGCAAGTGCTTCCGAAAATAGCGCGTACTTCAGACGGCGGATGTTACATCGGCTGGTTTGATAACCGCTCAAGCGGATACGCCGTGTATCTACAGAGGCTTAATGCCTCGGGCGTAAAACAGTTTGCCGCAGACGGACTGCTGATAAGCAATAACTCTCAAAGTTCTTCCTTAGTTGACTGGGATTTAATAACAGACGACAGCAATAACTGCGTTCTCGCATTTACCGATACACGAGCGGGCACATCAATAAACCCTTATGCGTACAGAATCAGTCCCACCGGGGTTTTTCTCTGGGGAGCTAACGGTGTAACTCTTTCTGATTCGGCAGGAACTTATCAGGCAAACCCGAAAATTGCAAAGACATCCGACGGAAATTTTGTAATCGCATGGATCTGGAGCTCAACTCCAAATAAAGTAGCAATACAAAAACTTTCACCGACAGGAACAAAACTGTACGGTTCTTCTCCCTATAAACTTGCCGCGCTGGCAGGTGAGAATTTCACATTTCCGGCACTTGCGCCGTCTGATAACGGGGCTGTGATTCTTTTATGGTCAACTTATACGGGCTCTTTTCTTGTAGCCGCAAATTATAAACTATATGCCACGAAGTTTGTTGACCCGGCAACGCCTCTCTGGACAAATCCAAGAGATACCGTGTATTCGCTCGGCAAAGTTAACGGATTTTTCGTACCGAAAATTCTTCGGGACGGAAGCAACGGAGCATTTTTCGTCTGGCAGGATGACAGGAACTCGACTAATATTATGACTTCATACGTTCAGCATTTTTCTTCAACCGGAGTGAAATTGTTCCCCACAAACGGTTCCGCGGTTTCAACTACTGCCGGAATGAACACTTTAGACGCAGGCATAGCTTATATGCCTTCAACACAGGAAACTTACACGATTTACAAGCAGTCAAATTCCGGACAAACACAAATGGGAGTATTCGTTCAGAAATTCTCTGCTAACGGAACGAGGCAATGGACTGACAACGGAAAGCCAATAATTCCGCTGACGTCGCTTTTCTCAACAGTAAATCAGCAATGCGTAACGAAAGATACTGCAGTAGTGTTTCTATATAATGAAGCACTTATCGGGAACACTAATAAACTTTATGCATTCCGTATGAACCGCGCAGGAGATTATGTCTGGAGCGGAAGCGGCAGAAAAGGACTTGCAGTCAGCTCGAGCTCGAAATCAAAATTCACTTACGAAATAATTCCGCAGTCGGGCGCTTCAATCGTTACATGGAGTGACGGCAGAATAGACGGCGGTGTTTACGCCCAGGATATCACTCTGAACGGAACGCTCGGAATTATAACCGGTTTAGGGAATCCGGCAGTTGAAACACCGGGAGAGTTTACGCTTATGCAAAACTATCCGAATCCTTTTAACCCGTCAACTAACATCAGTTACAGAATATCAAAAAATTCGTTTGTATCACTGAAAATTTATGACGCATCGGGCAAGGAAGTTGCCGCTTTGGTTAATTCAGAACAGGCATCGGGAATTTACAATATTAATTTTAATGCATCAACCTTCGCGAGCGGAGTATATTATTACAAGCTCACTGCAGGAGATTTCTCTGACGTAAAAGCTATGGTTCTGATAAAGTAATAATCAGATATAAATTTTTTTATTTAAGCCTCCGTTTTTAAAAACGGGGGCTTTTTTTAATTCCTTCTCGCCTGCCAGGTACCTTTGTATGCCGAATTCCGCAGAGTATCGCTGAATTTACCCGATGCGTATCCGGCACCCATCAGTTCGGTAAAAGTACCGCTGATATTACCGGTTACGACGCTGTCGCATCCGTTAGCAAATCCTGCATAAACCAGCCCGTCCGCAGTAACCCGCCCTTTAACATAATACTGTCCGCCCGTCGAGATTATCATAAATTTTCCGCAAAACGAACCGGTATCCTGTATAGTCAGTATTGACTGTCCGAATGGCGTTCCGTTATCGTATTTGTAATCAAACTTCCAGCTGCCGCTGTATCCGACAATTTGATAAATAGGCGTTTCACAACCCGTATATAAAGCGGTTGAGATATAAACGATAAATGCAAATATTATCAGATTTATTATTTTTCCCATCTTTAAAATACTCCTATCCATCCAAGAGAAATATTTATGCTCCGGTTTTTTATATTAAGAACATTTTTCAGAGCTGTGTCTTCGGTAATATTTGTCAGTCCGAGGTCGTACCTGAATTCAAGCATAAAACCCCTGTAAATAACACCACCGCCGAATATCAGCCCTGCATCAGTACCGGCAACACTGCCTGATATGTTTTTCTCGGTATATTGCTGTTGAAGCAATGTAAGATTCTGCGTAGACTCCTTAGCGCCCAGCTTGACTGATAAATATCCACCCGCATTAAAGTAAACCTTGTTGCTGTATGCATTCCTTCCGTTAACTTTATTAGCAAACGGAAAATTTAGCTGAGGGAGCAATGAAAACTGCAGGTAATCAATTGTAGTCCGGTATTTTCTGTCAATTGCAGTCAGATTGGTGCCGTAGAAACCTGAAACGTTAGTATATCCGCCTTTATTCGTATATTGCCCTACCAGTTTAATACTGAAATTTTCGATGATGTCATACGTTAAAAATGCTCCGATGTTGAATGCCGGTTTGATATCGTTCGTGAATGACGTGTCCATGAAAGTACTGCCGAAACTATAATTAAAAGAATTTGTATTCAGACTTACGCCGGAAAAAATACCGTAACTTCCTTTCTCCTGTTGAGTATATACATCTGAACTGCAAAACAGAAGGATTAAAATCAGTAACGCAAAATATTTTTTCACGTTTTTAGTTTATATAATGTTAAAAAAAAACAAATTTAACGAACCCCATTATTTTATACAAACCATTTTAAGTGTTTCCGTATATCCGCCGGAACGAAGAACGGCGTAATATACACCGCTGTTAAATTCCGATGTACTGAACTCCGCGTTATAGACTCCGGATTCTAATTTACCGTTGAACAGGACGGCAGATTCCCTGCCGAGCATATCATACACAATCAGGCTTGTTTCACCGCTTTTGGGAATTGAGAACTTAATATTAGTCCTCGGATTGAACGGATTAGGATAATTTTGCCATAGATAATATCCGTCCACAATTTCAACTTCCTTTTTTATTCCTATAGGAGCCGTTACACTATGCTGATATGCCTGCATAACTTCGGCGTGGCGTATATCATAAGTTGCTTTAAAGACAAACAAAGCGAAATCACAATTTTCGGGAACCCAGTCTGATGACAGTGTTTTATTATATGTGTTTGTGAAAGTCTGATTTGCAGTCCAATTGCCGTTTATTAACAATTCTCCGAGATATCCGTTTGCCATGCTCCTTGTAACCCAGTCGTGGTCAAAATTGTAATTCGTCGGTCCGCATTCTCCCGCCGCCTGATAGCTGATTAAGTTATTTTCGGAAATAACAAAATTTACACGGTACTGCCCGTTCAGGTTATGAACTGCCCTGAACTGAACCATTACAGTGAGAGTCCGCGTAGAAGCATTGTAGCTTTTTGTAATAATTGATATTTCCACCGGTGCATCTCCGTTGTTGGCATAACGGTAAACAGTTGAATCAAAAGCGTTATCGTATCCGAGCGGATAGAAGAAAGACCTGTCAGCAAATCCGAGCGGTGCGGCTCTCCAATCAACTTCCCATCCGCATAATGTATCAACAATCTGTCTGCCGTCGAAATTAGTATAAGGACTCGGAGGCGGAACAACCATATCCGTATGATACGCAAGAACAACAGTTTGAGGATAATTTACCAGAATTACTTTCTTCACAACCGAATCCATACAAGCGCAGTGGGTACAGTTTGTAGCAGTCGTGAATTCATAAAGCATTCTTCTTGGGATTGCGTGTGAAAACGCAAGCGGAAGCAAAACAAAAATAAAAATAAGCGATATTTTTTTCATAGAAACTCCTGTTTAAAAGATTAATATATAACTTATATCACAATTTCTATGCCAAAATAAAATTGCCTTTTTGAGCCGATTTTGGGGTTTCGCAAAAAGCGTTTTCTCAAAATGAGAATATTTTTCTCATTTTGAGAAAAACATTACAAGCAAGAATGATTCATTTCGCAAAAAATAGGAAAGCACCGGTGGACTATTCCCGGTGCCTTTTTTTAATTCCGAAGCCTATTCCTAAACTTCGGAAAAACAATAAGATTTTACAATGAATAAACGACGAATATTACAATCAGAATGATGAGAACTAAAACAACCGCTGTTATCATGCCTTTGTTGCGCGTCGCGTTACTACTGACTGATGGTTCCACCATAAATAAATTTTATTTTTAAAAAAAATAACGGTATTGATAAATCAATACCAAATAGTTATGACAGAATTATCATCTCACTAAAAGTTCAAACAACTCCCGAAGCTTGCCCATGGCTCCGGTTTAGTGAAGTTTGTGTCTTTTAGTTTCCCCCGCCGGAATTCACCCTCATTTGCAGATAAACGCCGTTACGGTGGAATGTATAAAAAATACAATTTAAAATCACAGTATTTTTTATTACCAGAAAAAAAAATGCCGTGATATAATTTTCACATAAAAAACTCTTTTTTTTTATGTATTTTGTATATATTGCTAAACTGAGTTATTAATTCCGGTGTTTATATATTTTAGCGGAAACGATTATAATACATTTTCCGGATTTACCGGAATGTTTTCGGAAAAGAATTTTTGAGATTAACCGTATAATAAACTATCTTTCTATGAAAACTGCGCAAATAAAGTATGAAAACAATAAGTGGAATCTTCAGCAGGATTCTGTATGTAATTTTATCGCGGACCTTGCGATAATTTTCGGCAGCCGTAAATTATTTCAGAATGAAAATATATTGAAGAAGATTGAAGGAATAGGCAAAGGCACAATAATCGCGGGGTGCACGACCTCCGGCGAAATCACCGGTACATCCGTAACAGAGGATACTATAACTGTAACTTTAATAAAATTTGAAAAGACAAATATTGTTCAAAAGTTCGAGCGCATCGGTGAGACATCAAAGAGTTTCGAAACCGGCAGAAAGCTTATGGAGCAATTTGACCCCAAAGGCCTGAAACATGTGCTCGTTTTATCCGATGGTCTGAAAGTAAACGGCTCTAAGCTTGTGGAAGGATTCAGGGAAGTTTTTAAAAAAGATGTCAGCATAACAGGGGGTCTGGCAGGAGACGGAACACTGTTCAAAGAGACTTATGTATTGAATAATTCCATGAAAGCTGTATCGGGAATAGTAACGGCAGTGGGTTTTTACGGTGAAAATATTCAGATCGGATATGGTTCTCTCGGCGGCTGGGATACATTCGGAATTGAAAGGTTAATTACAAAATCAGACGATAATGTCTTGTATGAGCTTGACGGTGTTCCTGCTCTCGAACTATATAAATCATTCCTCGGAGAGCAGGCACAGTTTCTTCCAGCGGCGGGTATGCTTTTTCCTTTGAGCGTCAGAACAAAAGCGGATTCTTCACCGGTAGTAAGAACTATACTCGGAATAAACGAAGAAAACCAAAGTCTGATATTCGCAGGTGATATGCCGCAAGGCTCTTACGCGCGTCTGATGAAAGCTAATGTGGACCGACTGATAATGGGCGCAGAAGGAGCGGCAAAAGCCGGCATGAAAATATTCAAAGATGTGAGTCCGAAACTCGCAATACTGATAAGTTGTGTCGGCAGAAAACTTGTTCTAAAGCAAATGGTCGAAGAGGAAATTGAATCAGTTGAATCTGTAATCGGCGGTAATACGGCAATTACCGGATTTTATTCTTACGGTGAAATATCACCCTTTATCAGCGACTCGGCATGCATGCTTCACAATCAAACTATGACCGTTACACTTATTAACGAAAATTGAGATGGAAAAGAAACTTCACAGGTTACTGGACAGACAGCTGGCAAAATATTGCAGTAAAGATATACAGCAATCAGCAGAACTTTTCGGAGAAATGAAAAGTTTTATAAATGCTGTAAATGAAGCTTACCTTAGTTATGAGGAAGATCATAACCAGCTTGAGCGGACTCTTGAACTCAGCTCGAATGAACTTTTCAAGCTTAATGAAAGAATTAATGCTATGAACGCAGAGCTTGAACAAAAAGTGAAAGAAAGAACTTTTGACCTGGTAGAAACAAACAAGAAACTCGAAGATTCACTGAATGAATTGAAAAATTTCAAATTCGCCCTCGACTGCGCGGCGATAGTATCAATAACCGATTATGACGGAAATATCACTTACGCGAATAATAAGTTCTGCGAGATATCACAGTATTCTCTCGATGAACTGATAGGAGCTAACCACAGAATAATTAAGTCCGGCTTTCAAGGTGATGAATTTTTTAAGAATTTATGGGATACAATAAAATCCGGAAAAATCTGGAAAGGCGAAATAAAAAACAAAAACAAATCCGGTAATTATTACTGGGTTAATTCTACTATTGTTCCTATATTCAAAGGCGGAGACGAACCGCATGAATTTCTCGCAATCAGGTTTGAAATAACAGACAGGAAAAATGCTGAACTTGAAATCATTGAAAGAAAGAATAAGTATAAGTCCGTAGTTAACAGCATAAAAGAAGTGATTTTCCAAACAGACGCATTCGGATTATGGACTTTTCTGAATCCGAGCTGGACGGAAATAACGGACTTCACACTCGAAGAAAGCATAGGACAGAATTTTCTGAATTATGTACATCCTGATGACCGCACAAGAAACGCGGAACTCTTCGCGCCGCTCATAGAAAGAAAAAAGGATTATTGCAAGCATCAGATACGGTATATTACAAAGAACGGGGGTTTCAAATGGATTGAAGTTTTCGCAAGATTAACGCTTGACGAAAACGACAATATAATAGGTACTTCAGGCACTCTGGATGACGTGACCGAAAAGCATTTCGCCGAAGAGCAGTTAAGGTTGTTTGAGTCGAGCGTCGTTAATTCGAATGACGGAGTGTTAATAACAGATGCAAACGACCGTGAAAGTAAATCCGGCAGAATAATTTTCGCTAATAAGGCATTTTCAAAAATGACCGGATATACCGAAGAAGAAATTCTCGGAAAAACGCCGATTATTTTCAGAGGCTCAGGAACCGATTTAAATGAAATCTCGAAGCTTGATAATGCCATTATAAACGGAAAATCTGCCGATATTGAAGTGCTAAATTACCGGAAAGACGGCTCGGAATTCTGGGTAAACTTCAGCGTATTCCCGATTGAAGATAAAAACGGAAATATAACTCACTGGGTTTCTATGCAAAGGGATGTGACAGAAAGAAGAAAATCAGAAGAAGAGCTTAAAACAGCAAAGAAAACTGCCGAAAAAGCCGCACAGGTAAAGTCTGATTTCCTTTCCAACATGAGCCATGAAATCAGAACTCCCCTTAACGCAATAATAGGTTTGACTGATTTGCTTCTCCATGAAAAATTTGAAGGCAAAAATCTCGAAAACCTTGAAGCCATCAATTTTTCCGCGAGTAGTCTGCTCGCGATAATAAATGATATACTTGATTTCTCGAAGCTCGATTCGGGAAAAATGACACTTGAGAAAATAGATTTCGACATATATAATATATTAGACCAGGTTACAAAGGTGACGCGCTTCAGGGCTGAAGAAAAGAATTTATTTGTTGAAACAATAATCAGCAAAGATATACCGAGAGTTTTAAAAGGAGACCCGGGAAAACTTAATCAGATAATGATTAATCTGACAGGAAATGCCGTTAAATTCACGCATAAAGGCGGCATAAAGATTTCCGCAACCAAAGGATTCTCGGACGATTATACTATTGAACTGCTGATTTCGGTTGAAGATACCGGTATAGGAATTCCGGAAAATAAAATAAAAAATATTTTCGAGAGTTTTAATCAGGCTTATACTGATATTTCCAGGAGGTTTGGAGGAACAGGACTTGGGCTGACAATTACTAAGAAACTCGTTGATATACAGGGCGGATACATTAAAGTTTACAGCCGGGAGGGAATTGGTTCAAAGTTCACTTTTTCGATTAATTATGACATCAGCATTTTCAAAGAGATTTCTCAGGTTAAGAAAACCGAAGAATTCCGCGATCTTAAGCAAATCAGAATTCTGCTGGTTGAAGATAATGTTATGAATCAGTTTTTCATTAAACAACTTTTGGATAAATGGAACGCAAGTTTTGACGTTGCAAATAACGGATATGAAAGCATAGTTTTACTGAGAAAGAATATATATGATGTTATTCTGCTTGATCTTCAAATGCCCGATATGAACGGATTGCAGGTAACGGGAATTATAAGGGATATACGCTCCGATATTTTAGATCACGATGTTCCGATAATTGCCTTAACGGCAGATATTTCCTCTTCCACAAAAGAAGAAGTTTTTAAATGCGGAATGAATGATATTGCAATAAAACCGATATCTCAGGATATTCTGTATGATGTTATATTAAACAATCTAAAGTGTTAAGTGTTAAGTGTTAAGTGTTAAGTGTTAAGTGTTAAGTGTTAAGTGTTAAGTGTTAAGTGTTAAGTGTTAAGTGTTAAGTGTTAAGTGTT
>Ga0247841_10004067_pt1 | contig 25766 bp, 4 predicted proteins | sample LaCruzMarch2015__2_FD_192410 | JGI IMG/M metagenome (GOLD analysis project Ga0247841, IMG submission 192410) | Freshwater microbial communities from meromictic Lake La Cruz, Castile-La Mancha, Spain - LaCruzMarch2015_18m | ecosystem: Environmental > Aquatic > Freshwater > Lake | place: Spain... | reverse complement strand
GAACAAGGTTTTTCTTCGATCCCAACGGTGCACCCCTGGAAGACTACACGGGGAGTGAAAGTTCACATAAGCGGGATGGAGCCCATGGGATGAAGTTATTCGCAGAATCCCGTGGTTATGCAGTTACTTCGAATTACAACCAGTATATTTACGGGTATGATGGTAATACTCAGGGGTTCACGTATACCCAGTACAAAGCTGAAATCGATGCCGGGTATCCGGTTCTTATCCAGATTGACGGTCATACCATGCTCGGGGTGGGGTATAGCGGGACAAATCAACTTATTGTCCACGATACCTGGGATTATGTCGATCACACGATGACCTGGGGGGGTTCTTACAGCGGTATGGCACACTATGGTGTCACAGTTTTCCACCTTGCAAATATCCCCCCGACCGTCACCGGCATCTCGCCGGTATCCGGCACGACTGCTGGTGGTACATCAGTCACCATTACCGGAACCGGCTTTACCGGAGCAACTTCAGTAACGTTTGGCAGCACAGCAGCTTCCAGCTGGACGATTAACAGCGCTACTTCAATTACAGCGACCAGCCCGGCACATGCAGCCGAAACGGTTGACGTCACGGTCACCACCCCCGTCGGCACATCTGCGACTTCACCAGCCGACCGCTTCACGTATGCGGCTCCGGCTCCGGTCGCCAACTTCTTCGGCACTCCCACCACCGGCACAGCACCGTTAACCGTACAATTCAATGACACCTCAACGAACACGCCGACCAGCTGGAACTGGAATCTCGGAGATGGGGGTACATCCACCGAAAAGAACCCTGTACACACCTATGCCAGCATCGGGTACTACACCGTTTCCCTGACCGCAACCAACGCTACGGGAAGCAACAGCCTCACTAAACCGGATTATATCCGAGTGACAAATTTGTCAGATGATTATAAATTTATTTCAACATGGGGTTCACTGGGATTGGGAGACGGGCAGTTCAAATATCCCCATGGTGTTGCCGTCGATTCCGGAGGTAATGTCTATGTCGCTGACACAGATAACAGCCGGATCCAGAAGTTCAATTCAGCCGGGGCATTTATAACGACGTGGGGTTCACGGGGATTAGAAAACGGGCAGTTCTCCTATCCCCATGATGTCGCAGTAGATTCGTCAGGCAATGTCTACGTTGCGGACTTTGGTAACAATCGAACCCAGAAGTTCAATTCAGCCGGGACATTTTTAGCGACGTGGGGAATACGGGGATCAGAATACGGACAGTTTATTGGTCCCTGTGGCATCGCGACAGATTCGGCAGGCAATGTCTACGTTGCGGATACATCGAACAATCGAACCCAGAAGTTCAGTTCGAGCGGGGTATTTTTAGCAAAGTGGGGGACCTCAGGATCAGGAGACGGGCAGTTCCTTGATCCCCGTGGTATCACAATAGATTCGTCGGGCAATGTCTACGTCTCTGACACAGGCAACAACCGGGTCCAGAAATTTAGTTCAACCGGGTCATTTATCACAAAGTGGGGATCGTATGGATCTGGAGACGGGCAGTTCAAACGCCCTGAAGGTATTGACGTAGATTCGTCAGGCAACGTGTATGTCGCGGACATGAACAACCATAGGATCCAGAAGTTCTATTCGAACGGGTCATATGTAACGCAGTGGGGATCAGAGGGAAACGGAAGCGTGCAGTTCGAGTATCCGATGGGTGTCGCCGTCAATTCATCCGGCTATGTCTATGTCTCCGACCGGGATAACAACCGGGTTCAGATATTTGGACGGAATGCTCCGCTTGTCGCGAATTTCACCGCCAATATCACATCCGGCAAAGTCCCGCTTGCCGTACGGTTCACCGGCACATCACCGGGTTTACCGAAATCCTGGAACTGGTCGTTCGGGGACGGTTTGTTCGTAAATACCACAGAGCAGAAGACGGAGCATATATACAATAAAACGGGTATTTACACGGTTTCATTAACCGTATCGAATGCCACCGGGTCGGATACCCGGACGGTAACCGACTACATCAGGGTCATTGCATCCCCGGTAGCAGACTTCAATGCAACCCCCGTATCCGGAACCGCACCGTTAGATGTGAGATTCACAGATCTGTCGGTAAATGTACCGACATCCTGGACCTGGAACTTCGGGGACGGGGAGTACAGCGTACTCCAGAACCCCATGCACACGTATACGGATCCCGGTACATACACGGTCACTCTGACTGCGACAAACGCGCTGGGGACCCATACGCTCCCGAAGAAGAATTACATCACGGTCAATCCGGGCTCCGGGCCGGTTGCCAACGTCTCGGTCAACAGCAGTGAAAGATATGTGTTTCTTGCCCAATGGGGTTCGGACACTCATTTCCAGAACCCGTATGGAGTCACAGCAGATGCGTCGGGCAATATCTATGTTGCTGATACAGAAAACAACCAAATCCAGAAGTTCTATCCAAATGGGACATTTATCACGAAGTGGGGTGCATCCGGGTCAGGTGACGGATTTTTCTCTTCTCCCAGGGGTCTCGCAACAGATGCATCTGGAAATGTCTATGTTGCTGACAGCAACAACCACCGGATCCAGAAGTTTGATTCGAACGGGACATTTATCACGAAATGGGGTGCATCCGGGTCAGGTGACGGGCAGTTTTCTTTCCCGTATGGTGTGGCAACAGATGCCGGAGGAAATCTCTATGTTGTTGACAGTTACAACAACCGGGTCCAGAAGTTCAGTTCTGCCGGGTTGTATCTGGCAAAATGGGGCTCATCAGGATCTGAAACCGGTCAGTTCTATCACCCTGAAGGAATCGCAACAGATGCCGCTGGCAACCTCTATGTTGCCGACCCGTTAAACAACCGGATCCAGAAGTTCAGCTCAGCGGGGGCATATCTATCGACGATAGGATCGTATGGACAAGGAGACGGGAAGTTTTACCACCCTGATGGTGTCGCTGTCGATGTATCGGGTAACCTCTACGTCACAGACACGTGGAACAACCGGGTTCAGAAGTTCAATGCAGTTGGGTCGTATGTAGCGAAGTGGGGCACATCAGGGTCAGGGTACAGTCAGTTTAATCGTCCCGAGGGTATTGCAGCTGATTCAGCGGGTAATATCTATGTTGCAGACATGTCAAACAACCGGATCCAGAAATTCAGTTCCACCGGCTCATTTATGACCCAGTGGGGATTAACGATTACCAGTAACGGGCAGTTATACTATCCCCATGGTCTGACTGTTGACCCGTCGGGCAATATCTATGTCGCTGACACGGAAAACAGCCGGGTCCAGAAGTTCAGTTCAACCGGGGCATTTATAACGAATTGGGGTTCTTACGGGTCAGAAAACAGCCAGTTTTCCTATCCCCTGGGTGTTGCTGCAGATACTGCAGGCAATATTTACGTTGCGGACTTTGGCAACAACCGGGTCCAGAAGTTCAATACCGCCGGGACATTTATTACAAAGTGGGGAATACGGGGTCCAGAAGACGGACAGTTTTTGGGTCCCGAGGGTCTCGCGACAGATTATGGAGGCAATGTCTATGTTACTGACACGGAAAACAACCGGGTCCAGAAATTCAGCTCCACCGGATTGTTTATTACGAAATGGGGGTCTTATGGATCCGGTGACGGGCAGTTCATTTCACCCGGGGGGGTCACGGTAGATAATATATCCGGCAATATCTATGTATCAGACCAGAACAACAACCGGGTCCAGAAATTCAGTTCGACCGGAACGTACCAGGCGCAGTGGGGGTCGAATGGCACAAAAGCCGGTCAGTTTAACCTGCCCGGAGGCATTACATCCGATGTATCTGGCAATATCTACGTTGCTGACCGCTTCAATAACCGGGTCCAGAAGTTCAATGCAAGCCGGTCAATATTGTCCGGCTGGGGCTCGCCCGGGTCTGGAAACGGGCAGTTCCACTATCCCGGAGATGTTGCGGTAAACTCATCAGGGTATGTCTACGTCGCAGACACGAACAACCATCAGATTCAGTTGTTTATACGGGAAACAGCACTTTCGGCGAATTTTACTACCAATGTCACATATGGCAAAGCCCCGCTCGCAGTCCGGTTTACTGACAATTCGACCGGTTTACCGACCTTGTGGAACTGGTCGTTTGGGGATGGTTTCGTGAATGCTTCACGGAACCCGGTGCACACGTACACAAACGGCGGTGTCTATACGATCTCGCTGAACGTCTCAAATGCAGACGGGTCAAATACCAGAACGGCAACTGACTATATAAACGTAACAGCCCCGCCGGTTGCCTATTTCAATGGTACACCCGTATCTGGACACATCCCGCTCACGATCCGGTTTACTGACCATTCGGCAAACCTCCCGACTTCGTGGATCTGGAACTTCGGGGATGGCAGTTATAGCGTAATCCAGAACACCACTCACACGTACATGGACGCTGGTAACTACACGGTCACCCTGATTGTGATAAACGCGGAAGGACGCAGTTCGTTCACGCAGCCGGATTACATCACGGTCAATCCCGGAGAGGGACCGGTTGCCAACGTATCAGTCAACAGCAGTGAAAGATATGTGTTTCTTACCCAATGGGGTTCAGACACGCATTTCCAGAACCCCTACGGTGTCGCAGCAGATACAACCGGTAATGTCTATGTCGCTGATACGGAAAACAACCGGGTCCAGAAGTTCTATTCAAACGGGTCATTTATTACGAAGTGGGGTTCAGCCGGAGCAGGAGACGGGAATCTCTCCTCCCCAAGAGGTCTCGCGGCAGATACAGCAGGCAACGTGTATGTTGCTGACAGCAACAACCACCGGATCCAGAAGTTCGATTCGAACGGGTCGTTTATAACGAAGTGGGGTTCATATGGACACGGGGACGGTCAGTTCTCGCTGCCGCGTGGCGTTGCTGTCGATTCTGGCGGTAATGTTTACGTTGCAGACACTGAGAACGACCGGGTCCAGAAGTTCAGTTCTACCGGGACATATATATCGAAATGGGGCATATTGGGAACAGGGGAAGGTCAGTTTTATCACCCTGAAGGTGTGGCAGTTGACCAGGGTGGCAACGTCTGTGTTGCAGACCCGATAAACAACCGGATCCAGAAATTTAGTTCTGCCGGACTGTTTATTGCGAAGGTCGGTTCGTATGGACAAGGAGACGGTCAGTTCTACCACCCTGATGGTGTTGCAGTCGATCTGTCGGGCAACGTCTACGTCACCGATACGTGGAACAACCGGGTCCAGAAGTTCAATTCAGTCGGGGCGTATGTAGCGAAGTGGGGCACATCAGGGTCAGGGAACAGTCAGTTTAATCGTCCCGAGGGTATTGCAGCTGATTCAGCGGGCAATATCTATGTCGCAGACACGTTAAACAACCGGATTCAGAAGTTCTTTTTGAATGGGGCGTTTAATACGACGTGGGGATTAACAATCACCAGTGCCGGGCAGTTATATTATCCCCAGGATGTCGCAATCGATCTGACAGGCAATGTCTACGTTACCGACACTGAGAACCACCGGGTCCAGAAATTTACTTCAGCCGGGTCATACGTATCCGGCTGGGGCTCATATGGTTCCGGGGACGGTCAGTTCGCATATCCACAGGGTATCACTGTAGATTCAGCAGGCAACGTCTACATCACCGACTTTGGCAACAACCGTATTCAGAAATTCAATACAGCCGGGACATTTATCAAAAAGTGGGGAACCAGAGGATCAGAAGACAATGAGTTCCTTGGTCCCCGTGGGATCGCGACAGATTCGACGGGCAATGTCTACGTTGTCGACACTGAGAACCAACGGGTCCAGAAATTTACTTCAGCCGGGTCATTTATTACAAAATGGGGTTCGTCAGGAACTGGCAACGGTCAGTTCAACTATCCTTGGGATATCGTGGTTAATTCTTCGGACTTTGTTTATGTAATAGACCGGGACAACAACCGGGTCCAGAGGTTCAGTTTAACCGGGACCTATCAGACACAATGGGGATCGAACGGAACTGATGCCGGTCAGTTCAACCTGCCCGGGGGTATCGCGGTAGACTCATCAGGTAGTATCTACGTAGTTGATAGTTTCAATAACCGGGTCCAGAAATTCAATTCAACACGGTCAATATTATCCGGCTGGGGCTCATTCGGATCTGGAAACGGACAGTTCCACTATCCCGGGGGTGTTGCGGTAAATTCATCAGGGTATGTCTATATCGCAGATTCGAACAACCATCAGATCCAGGTATTTGTACGGGAAGTGGCACTTTTCTCGAATTTCACCGCCAATATTACTTCCGGCAGAACCCCGTTGGCAGTCCAGTTTACTGACAATTCGACCGGTTTACCGACCTCATGGAACTGGTCGTTCGGGGATGGTTTCGTGAATACAACCCGGAACCCGGTGCATACGTATACAAACGGCGGCATCTACACGGTCTCGCTGAACGTATCAAATGTCGCGGGATCGAATACAAGCACTGTATTAAACTATATCAATGTTACAGCGCCACCGGTTGCAAACTTCAACGGCACACCCATATCCGGAACTGCCCCGCTCACCATCCGGTTCACCGATCTCTCGACAAACAACCCGGTTTCGTGGATTTGGAACTTCGGGGATGGAAGTTATAGCGTAATCCAGAACACCACTCACACGTACATGGACGCTGATAACTACACGGTCACTCTGATTGCGATAAACGCGAATGGAAACAGTTCGTTGTCGCGGACGAATTACATCACGGTCAATCCCGGAGGAAAGCCGGTTGCCAATGTTACGATCGACGGCAGTGAACGATATGTGTTTCTTGCCCAATGGGGTTCTGGCATTCATTTCCAGAATCCCCATGGTGTCGCGGTGGACACAGCAGGCAATATCTATGTCGCAGATACGGAAAACAACCAGGTCCAGAAGTTCAATACTGACGGTGTATTAATCACGAAATGGGGTTCTGCCGGGTCAGGAAACGGGTATTTCGATTCCCCCAGAAGTCTCGCAGTGGATACTGTGGGCTATGTTTACGTCGCAGACACGAAAAACAACCGGATCCAGAAGTTCAATTCGAATGGCTCATTTATCACGAAGTGGGGTTCAGCCGGGTCAGGAAACGGGTATTTCTCTTTCCCCGGGGGTGTCGCGGTTGATGCGGCTGGGAACGTGTATGTTGCAGACACGGAAAACAACCGGATCCAGAAGTTCGATCCAAGCGGATCATTTATTCTGAAGTGGGGCTCTGCGGGAGCAGGAAACAGTGAGTTCTACTACCCGGGTGGTATTGCGGTAGATACATCGGATAACCTTTACGTCACAGACACGGTGAACAACCGTATCCAGAAGTTCAGTTCAACCGGGTCGTTTATCACAAAGTGGGGATCCTATGGACAAGGAGATGGACGGTTCTACTATCCCGATGGTGTTGCAGTAGATCCATTGGATAACCTCTACGTCACAGACACATGGAACAACCGTATCCAGAAATTTAATTCTGCCGGGGTTTTTGTAGCGATGTGGGGGACTGCGGGCTCAAATGACCGTGAATTCTCCTCGCCTAAAGGTGTCGCAGTCAACTCATCTGGCATTGTTTACGTTGCTGACACGTCAAACAACCGTATACAGAAGTTCTTCCCGAACGGTTCGTTTATCTCAAAGTGGGGGTTAACCTCCTCAAGTGCCGGGGAGCTGTTATACCCGCAGGGTGTCGCAACAGATTCAATAGGCAATACCTACGTAGCTGACACGGAAAACAACCGTATTCAGAAGTTCTACGGGAACGGGTCATTTATCACCATGTGGGGGTTATCCGGGTCCGGAAACGGTCAGTTCTTCTACCCGCAGGGTGTTGCGGTTGATCAGTCGGGTAATGTTTACGTCACTGACTTTGGCAACAACCGGATTCAGAAGTTCAGTTCAGCCGGAGCATTTGTAACAAAGTGGGGAACCAGAGGATCAGAAGACAATGAGTTCCTTGGTCCCCGGGGAATTGCGACAGATTTGGCGGGCAATGTTTATGTCGCAGACACTGATAACCACCGGGTCCAGAAGTTCAGTTCAGCCGGAGCATTTATCACAAAATGGGGGTCGTCAGGGACCGGCAACGGTCAGTTCCAGTATCCCTGGGATGTGACAGTAAACTCGTCGGGCTATATCTATGTATCAGACCGGAATAACAACCGGATCCAGAGGTTCAGCCTGACCGGCACTTACCAGGCACAGTGGGGATCGAATGGATCAGAAGCCGGTCAGTTTAACTTACCCGGCGGTGTTGCTGTTGACACCTCGGGCAATATCTATGTTGCAGACAGCTTCAATAACCGTATCCAGAAGTTCAATTTTACACGGTCTATACTTGCAGGCTGGGGCTCGCCTGGTGCCGGAAACGGTAGGTTCCGCTACCCTGGAGGGGTCGCTGTTGATAAAGAGGGCAATGTGTACGTCGCTGACTCGAGCAATCATATGATCCAGAAATTTGTGCGGGAAACAGTACTTGTCGCAAACTTTACTACCAATGTCACATTTGGCAAAGCCCCGCTCGCAGTCCAGTTTACTGATATTTCGACAGGTTTACCGACTTCATGGAACTGGTCGTTCGGGGACGGGTTTGTTAATGCCACCCGGAACCCGGTGCATACATACACGGATGGCGGTATCTTCAGTGTTTCGCTGAACGTGTCAAATGCAGCCGGATCGAATACAAGTACTGTTAATTACTATATCAGCGTCACAGCGCCACCAGTTGCAAACTTCAACGGCACACCTGTATCCGGAATTGCCCCGCTGACAGTACGGTTCACGGATCTGTCAATAAACCTGCCGGCGTCGTGGATCTGGAACTTCGGGGACGGGGAATACAGTGTACTCCGGAACTCCACTCACACATACACAGAAGCTGGCACCTACACAGTCACTCTGACTGCGATAAACGCTGAGGGAACCAATACGCTCAAGCGGATAAAATATATCCTGGTCAATCCCAGAGGAGGACCCATTGCCAATGTCTCGGTCAATGGCAGCGAAAGATATGTGTTTCTTGCCCAATGGGGTTCAGACACTCATTTCCAGAACCCATACGGTGTCGCAGCAGATATCGCAGGTAACATCTATGTCGCTGATACGGAAAACAACCAGGTCCAGAAGTTCGATTCCTACGGGACATTTGTGACGAAGTGGGGTTCAGCCGGGTCAGGAGACGGGAATTTCTCATCTCCCGTAAGTCTCGCAGTTAATACTGCGGGCTATGTTTACGTTGCAGACACGAAAAACAACCGGGTCCAGAAGTTCGATTCCAACGGGACATTTGTGACGAAGTGGGGTTCAGCCGGGTCAGGAGACGGGAATTTCTCATCCCCCGGAGGTCTCGCGGTTGATGCTGCGGGCAATGTTTATGTGGCAGACACAGAAAACAACCGGATCCAGAAGTTCGATTCCGGAGGGTCCTTTATCCTGAAGTGGGGTTCAGCCGGGTCTGGGAACAGTGAATTTTATTACCCGATGGGTGTCTTTGCGGACTCGGGAGGCAATGTCTACGTTGCGGACAGTTACAACAACCGGGTCCAGAAATTCAGTTCGACCGGAACATATGTAACAAGAGTGGGATCGTATGGACAAGGAGATGGGCAGTTCTACCACCCGGACGGTGTTGCAGTAGATGTGTCAGGCAATATTTACGTCACAGACACCTGGAACAACCGGGTCCAGAAGTTCAATGCAGCCGGATCGTTTGTCGCGAAATGGGGCGCATCAGGATCAGGGGACAGTCAGTTTGATAGTCCCGAAGGTGCGGCGGTTGATTCCGGGGGCAACGTGTATATCGCAGACAGGAACAACAACCGGGTCCAGAAGTTTTATTCCAATGGGACATTTGTGACGAAGTGGGGATTAACGACATCGAGTAACGGGCAGTTATACTACCCCCATGGCGTAACGTTTGATAATTTGGGTAATGTCTATGTTGCTGATACGGAAAACAACCGGGTCCAGAAGTTTAATGCCGCCGGCACATATGTGTCTGGATGGGGTTCGCCTGGTGCCGGAAACGGTCAGTTTGTTTACCCATCAGGAATTTCGGTGGACTCAGGGGGCAATGTCTATGTTGCAGACTATGGCAACAACCGGGTCCAGAAGTTCAATGCCGCCGGGACATTTATTACAAAGTGGGGAACACGGGGTTCAGAAGACGGACAGTTTTTGGGTCCCTGGGGTCTCGCGACAGATTATGGAGGCAATGTCTTTGTTACTGACACGGAAAACAACCGGGTCCAGAAGTTCAATGCTGCCGGGACATTTGTAACAAAGTGGGGATCGAATGGGTCAAGCGACAGTCAATTCTCTTCACCCGGTGGAGTCGCTGTGGATAATATTTCTGGCAGTGTCTATGTATCAGACCGGAACAACAACCGTGTCCAGAAGTTCAGTTCATCCGGGGCATACCAGGCACAGTGGGGATCGAATGGGACCAAAGCCGATCAGTTTGACTTGCCCGGGGGTGTAGCGGTAGACAAATCAGGCAACATCTATGTCACTGACCGGAACAACAACCGGTTACAGAAGTTCGATTCAAACCGGTCAATCGTGGCAGGATGGGGTGCTTACGGGTCAGGAAACGGGCGGTTCCACTATCCCGGAGGAGTCGCTGTAAACTCATCGGGCTATGTCTATATCGCAGACACGAACAATCACCTGGTCCAGAAATTTGTGCGGGAAGCGGCACTGATGGCGAATTTCACTGCGAATGTCACATCCGGTAAAGCCCCGCTTGCAGTCCGGTTCACTGACACATCAGCTGGTTTACCGAAATCCTGGAACTGGTCATTCGGAGATGGTTCTATCTCTGGTGAACAGAACCCGGTGTATACGTACAATGCCGGTCTTTACACGGTGTCACTAACCATATCGGATGCATCCGGATCGAATACCCGGGCGATAATGAATTACATCAATGTAACAGCGCCACCAGTGGCAGACTTCAACGGCACTCCTGTATCCGGAACCGCACCGCTGGATGTCAGATTCAGGGACCTGTCAACCAATGCGCCGACATCCTGGATCTGGAACTTCGGGGACGGGGAATACAGCGTACTGTCGAACCCTTCTCATACGTACATGAGTGCCGGGACATTCACGGTCTCTCTGACAGCGATAAACTCTCTGGGATCCAATACCCGCTCACAAACCCGGTACATCACGGTCAATCCGGGCGGAGGACCGGTCGCCAACGTTTCTGTCAATGGCAGTGAAAGATACGCGTTTGTTACCCAATGGGGCTTTGGAACTCACTTCCAGAACCCATATGGTGTCACTACAGATGCGTTAGGCAATATCTACGTTGCTGACACGGAGAACAACCGGATCCAGAAGTTCTATCCAAACGGGACATTTATGACGAAGTGGGGTTCTACCGGGTCAGCAGACGGGAATTTTTCGTCGCCCCGTGGAATCACAGTCGATGCAGCTGGGAATCTCTACATATCAGATACGTCAAACAACCGTATACAGAAGTTCAATCCGGACGGGACATTTATTTCGAAGTGGGGTTCTGCCGGATCCGGAGACGGTCAGTTTAACCTCCCCTATGGTGTTGCAACAGATGCAGGGGGGAATGTCTATGTTGTTGATAGTTACAACAACCGGGTCCAGAAGTTCAGTTCAACTGGAGCATATGTAACTAAATGGGGAGAAGCCGGATCCATGGACAGTCAGTTATACCATCCTGAAGGTATCGCCACAGATTCCGGAGGTAATGTCTATGTTGCCGACCCGTCAAACAACCGGGTCCAGAAGTTTAGTCCAACCGGGACATTTATCACAAAGGTAGGGAAGTATGGACAAGGAGATGGGCAGTTCTACCACCCGGACGGGGTTGCAGTAGATCAGTCAGGCAACATTTACGTCACAGACACCTGGAACAACCGGGTCCAGAAGTTCAGTTCATCCGGGGCGTATGTAGCGAAGTGGGGCACACCGGGTTCAGGGGACAGTCAGTTCAATCGTCCCGAAGGAGTTGCGGTCGATTCCATGGGCAATGTCATTGTTGTTGACTGCTACAACAACCGGGTCCAGAAGTTCAGTTCAACCGGGGCGTTTATAACAAAGTGGGGATTAACGATGTTAAGTGACGGGCAGTTATACTATCCCCATGGCGTTGCGGCAGATTCCAAAGGTAATATTTATGTCGCTGACACGGAAAACAACCGGGTCCAGAAGTTCAGCCCCGCCGGGACATTTATGACAAAGTGGGGTTCAACCGGGTCAGGAGACATTCAGTTCTATTATCCCCAAGGTATCGCAGTAGATTCAGGAGATAATATCTATGTTGCGGACTTTGGCAACAACCGGGTCCAGAAGTTCAGTTCAGCCGGAGCATTTGTAACAAAGTGGGGAACCAGAGGATCTGAAGACAGTCAGTTCCTGGGTCTCACGGGTATCGCGACAGATTCGACAGGCAATGTCTACGTTGCCGATACTGAAAACCAACGGGTCCAGAAATTTACTTCAGCCGGGTCATTTATTACAAAATGGGGGTCGTCAGGGACCGGCAACGGTCAGTTCAACTATCCTTGGGATGTCGTGGTTAATTCTTCGGACTTTGTCTATATAGCAGACCGGAACAACAACCGGGTCCAGAGGTTCAGTCTGACCGGGACCTATCAGACACAATGGGGTTCGAATGGATCAGAAGCCGGTCAGTTTAACCTGCCCGAGGGTGTTGCGACAGATTCATCCGGGAACATTTATGTATCAGACCGGAACAATAACCGGATTCAGAAATTTAACTCAACCGCGTCAATGGTCGCAGGCTGGGGTTCGTTAGGTGCCGGAAACGGTCAGTTCAACTTACCCGGGGGTGTTGCGGTAGACGCATCGGGCTATGTCTACACTGCTGACACGAACAATCATCAGATCCAGAAATTTGTAACTGTTCCTGTCACTAATTTCACTGCCTATCCCACATCCGGTAATATCCCGTTGGTAGTCCAGTTCACTGACAAATCAATAGGCTTACCGACCGCATGGAACTGGTCGTTCGGGGATGGTTCGAGGTCGTCAGAACAGAATCCGCTACATATGTATGCCGGCGCTGGTACCTATACGGTGTCACTGACCGTATCAAATGCAGCCGGGTCAAATACACGGACTGAAGCAAACTACATCACGGCAACTGCACCCCCGGTCCCTCCGGACCCTCCGGTCGCTAACTTCACGGGCACTCCTGTATCCGGAACCGCCCCGCTTACCGTCCAGTTCACGGATCTGTCGACAAACACGCCGACTATGTGGATCTGGAATTTCGGGGACGGGGATTACAGTGCACTCCAGAACCCCACGCACCTTTACAGAGATGTCAATACATACACGGTCAGCCTGAATGCGATCAACTCGGCGGGCAGTAACACCTCCACACGAACAAATTACATCACGGTCAATCCGGGCGGAGGACCGGTCGCTAACTTCACGGGCACTCCTACCTCAGGAACCGCCCCGCTCATCGTACAGTTCACCGATGCTTCAACCGGTTCACCCACCGCGTGGCTCTGGGACTTCGGTGATGCGAGTTCTAGCACCTCTCAGAACCCCTCTCACGAGTACTCAACTGCCGGTACTACCACATCCGGTATTCGATACACCGTGGCATTAACAGCAACCAACTCATCAGGAAGTAATACATTCACCCGGACGAACTATATCACGGTCAACGCCCCCACCCCCACGTCTTGGAACATGACAATGAATGTCACCAGTGGAACCTACAACCAGAACGTCATCATGGGTTCAGCAGTATCAGCGACACGGGGATATGATGCCGGGCTTGATGTCGCGATGCCGCCAGAACCCCCGGGAGCAAAAAAGATCGTGTATTTCAGCATTAATGATGCGCTCTTCGATCATCTTTCCACCGATTATAAACCTCTGGTAAATGCGACAAACACGGTCGAATACTGGACACTGTATATAAAATCCAATGAAACCGTGCGGGTACTTTGGGATGCAACTCTCATTGGAAATCCGAATCTCACGTTCATGTGGAATGACGGGACGACAACGGTCAACATGAGATCCGTCACGAATACTACACTACCAGCTGGGGAGTATTATGTCAATCTCTCTGCCAGTATGACGGCAACAATGGACTTACCCCTAAAAGGTGGCTGGAACCTTGTCTCGGTTCCATTCACCCATGCCCAGTACGTCGTACCGGCAAATTCGATCCAGACGATCTACTCGTATAATCCCATAACCCGGGGGTACGAAGGTCCGGTCCAGATCTCGTCGCTTGAACCCGGCAAAGCGTACTGGATTGCATCAACACGGGACTGCCTCGTCAATATCTCCGGGGAACCCGTTCATCCAATAGTAACGAGTCTTACGGCTGGCTGGAACCTTGTCGGAAGCTCAGACAATATCGTTCCATTCAATTCGATAACAATCAACCCGTCTGGATCCTGGGGTGTCTCGTTTGTCTATGGTTACAACGCTCAGACCCGGTTATATGAACAGGCAACAAATCTGCAATCCGGCAGAGGATACTGGGGCGCAGTGACCCGGGACTGTGTAATTACCGTCCCCTGACATCATATTTTTAGGAGGCATTTGAATGAGATGGATACTCAGCCTTGCAGCAATGCTGATACTGTCATTATTGTGTAATCCGGTCGCTGCCTGGACGACAACCATCTCAGTCTCATCCGAGAACCGGACAATGAATTTTGTAATCGGTTCGAACGATAATGCCACGGATGATTTCGATCCCGGCATTGATATCCCTCTTCCCCCTCCACCTCCGGCAGCAACATTTGATGCATTCCTGACCGGTAACGGCATCTTTGATATGTTACAAAAAGACATCAGGCATACCCCTGCATGGTCACTGAATGTCAAATCCAAAAAGAATATCGATATTCAGTGGGATGCTGCTCCTATACCCCTGAAGATGGAGATCGGTAGTACATCTTTTCTTCTGAACCATTCCGATAAATATTCCCTGAACCCCGGTGAATACCAACTACTGATACAGCAGGTAAATGCTACTCTTCCTGTAACGGATTCCGCTCCTGGAGAAATTCCTGCCAGCAGGTTCTGGACTGATAGCCCCCAATATTCCCCGGTTATTACCACTTCTGCAAGTGCTACCCCCTCAATTACTCCGGTTAATTCTCCAGAACAAACACAGATCATACCCACCCCTCCGTCATCAAACCAATCCGATAGACAAAACCTGCCTCAATCTGGTTCCACTCAAACGGTCTCTTCAAATCCCGAAAATTTGGGTAATCTCACCTCCACCGGGAAAACCTCATCATTAACCCCCGTGCCTTCACAAAAGAGTCCGGGGTTCGGGTTCGGCATTGCTGGTATGTGCATTGGTATATGGATGATAAAGCGACGAACAACATCCCATGAGAAACGAGAGAGAGAATGAAGTTACAAAGAACAATCACCTGCTGCCTTGTAGCATTACTCGCATGTCTGCTCATTGGAAGTGTAGCCGCCCATTCGTCGCTTGAATGGACAGCGAATATTACCTATACATCCGGAACTCTAATCCAGAACCTGACGTTCGGTACAAACGAAGCCGAAACGGATGGTTACAATGCAGGACTGGATAACCCGGCACCTCTTGAGGAGGTTAACTTTCTTAAAGGCTCGTATATAGCGGTCAACAGACAACAATTTGAAAAGATAGTATTCCAGTCCTCTGCCCTGTCGGATTGATTTGGCATGATATCCCTCTGTATGATTGCATGGCGTTATGGTGTAATAGGGCGCGCATTAAATTTTCCATTTAATCCTCTTATTCCGTTTTTTGTGGAGGTCTGCCAGTTGAACGATCAGGAGTGTTTTCGTCGGGTGGCTAAGGGGGGAATGTTTATCATTTTGTCACACTGATTACAGCATGAATATAATTTGGAAATATCCGGGTTGATTCTCATGAAGGTATTTGATGGCAGGAGTGGCGTTTTTCAGATTTTTTTGATTCTTGCGTTATGTGTGCTTGTCGCTATTCTGCCAGTATCGGCAAACGAGTCGATTGTAGTGAATGGATCAGCGGGAACAGAAAATATCACGGTAGTAATCAATGAAACGCTTACTGAAGTGCTACCGGTTCCTATAATTACTCCAACTATTTCACCATTTTTAACGAACCCGGATCAGCGGATCCGTTATGGAACTATAAATCCTCCTGATCCTATTCTGGAAGGATTGAATAACCCTGTCCAGAATCCATCTCTAACCGAAATGGGATCTACATCCGGTAGTGAATCGTATGTATTTGTAACCAAATGGGGCACAGACACGCGAGATGATGGGCAGTTCTACTACCCAAGGGGTATCGCAGTAGATTCAGCGGGATTTGTCTACGTAGTTGATTCGAACAATAATCGGATCCAAAAATTCAGTTCGAGCGGGGTATTTTTAGGAAAGTGGGGGGAATCAGGATCCGGTGACGGGCAGTTCTCTAATCCCGGGGGTGTTGCTGTGGATTCGTCAGGCAATGTCTACGTCGCTGACACATTTAACAATCGGATCCAGAAATTCAGTTCTACCGGGACATTTATCGCAAAGTGGGGGGAATCAGGATCCGGAGACGGGTGGTTCTTAATGCCCCAAGGTGTCGCAGTTGATTCATCGGGCAATGTCTACATCGCCGATTTTGGCAACAGCCGGATTCAGAAGTTCAGTTCTACCGGGACATTCATAGCGAAATGGGGTACCTCTGGGTCAAGTGATGGGCAGTTCGACTTTCCCCAAGGTATCGCTGTAGATTCATCGGGCAATGTCTACGTCGCGGACACTGATAACGATCGGATCCAGGAGTTCAGTTCTACGGGGACATTTATTACAAAATGGGGGGAATCAGGATCCGGTGACGGGCAGTTCTCTAATCCCGTAGGTGTCACGGTGGATTCATCTGACAACGTCTACATCGCGGACGGTTACAACAACCGCATCCAGAAGTTCAGTTCTACAGGGACATATTTATCGAAGTGGGGATCATATGGGTCGGGTGATGGGCAGTTCTGGAATCCCAATGGGGTGGCAGTAGATTCGTCAGGCAATGTCTACATCGTTGAGTACAGCAACAATCGGATTCAGAAATTCAGCTCTACCGGGACATTTTTAACTAAGTGGGGTACTGGTGGAACTGGAGATGGGCAGTTCTACAGTCCCTATGGTGTCGCAGTAGATTCGTCAGGCAATGTCTACGTCGCGGACACTCACAACGATCGGATCCAAAAGTTTAGTTCTACGGGGACATTTATTACAAAATGGGGTGTATCAGGATCCGGTAACGGGCAGTTCTACCTCCCTTACGGTGTCGCAATAGATTCGTCAGGCAATGTCTATGTCTCTGAACTCGGCTGTCGAATCCAGAAGTTCAGTTCTACCGGGACATTTATAACAAAGTGGGGGACAGGGGGTTCTGGAGACGGGCAGTTAAACTATCCCGAAGGTGTCGCGGTTGATTCGACCGGCAATGTCTACGTAGTTGATTCGAACAACAATCGGATCCAGAAGTTCAGTTCTACCGGGACATTTATAATGAAGTGGGGGGTATCAGGATCCGGTGATGGGCAGTTCTCCCATCCCTTTGGCGTCACAGTGGATTCATCAGGTAACGTCTACGTTGCAGACTCGGGCAATCATCGGATCCAGAAGTTCAGTTCTACCGGGACATTTTTAATGAAGTGGGGTACATGTGGAACCGGAGACGGGCAGTTCGGGTATCCTTCCAGTATCATAGTAGATTCGTCTGGAAATGTTTATGTTGCTGACGTGAACAACCATCGGATCCAAAAGTTCAATTCGACCGGGACATTTTTAACGAAATGGGGTACTGGTGGGAACGGAGATGGGCAGTTCTCAAATGCTGTAGGTGTCGCAGTAGATTCGTCGGGCAATGTCTACGTCGCGGACACTGACAATAACCGGATCCAGAAGTTTGCGCATTCTTCCACCTCAAACCCCCCATTTGCCAGCTTCACCGGCACTCCCCTCTCCGGCACCGCACCGCTTTCCGTCCAGTTCACCGACGGTTCAACGAACACGCCGACCAGCTGGAACTGGAATTTCGGAGATGGAAGTTCCAGTACAATCAAGAACCCCTCACATACTTACACCAGTACCGGTACTACCACATCAGATTTACGATTCACAGTGGCGCTAACTGCGACAAACTCAGCTGGCAGTAATACCTCCACACGAATAAATTACATCACAGTCAGCTCCATTGCCAGCGACAACACGATTATCGGGTTCCGTTGGAACACATCGGACCCATCCCCCCGGTTGTACCAGATCGATTCGACCGACGCGATAATCGCCAATAAAGATGCGACATTCTGGGATAATTGGAATGTCACCGGCAACATGAAGACGGTTGTCGTAAACGCAACCAGCAGCACAGTAGCTTACGGGACAAACAATCGCGGTGACGGACTGGATTTATCCGGCGCATCCGGGGATGTCATGGTCGAGATCCCACGATTTTACACGTGCAGTACTTACGCCAACGGGAACTTTTCGTACTGGATTTCACCGTTACCTGCACTCGGGTTTACGGTAGCTCCGATGTTCAACCAGCGGGGTACCGGAACCGAAGCAGGCACACCAGCGTCCTATTTTTATGTTGGTAGATACGATGCAAGTTTGTCTGGCAGTAAACTCCAGAGTGCAACCGGAAAAGCGCCGGCTGTTAGGATGACTATCGGTACCGCACGGACCTATGCTGAAAACAATGGTGACGGGTGGGGGATTACCAACATCTGGACGTTGTCCGGGCTTCGGCAACTGTTCTATACCGAAATGCTTACCTTAAACAGTCAGACAGCCTGGACAAAATCAAGGGGAATTGTCGATACTTCCGCCGTCAAAAACTCCGGAGCGGACTCCATCGACACGCAAATCTATGCCAATAATGCCACGGGTAGCGGGACGGGTGCAGATGGTTATACTCCGGTATCCTATCGGGGCATTGAAAACCTCTGGGGGAATGTGTTTCAGTTCCAGGATGGGTTCAATGCGGTCCAAGGGACGACGAAGGTAATCAGCCCAACCGGATTAGGAGTAACCGGTCAGAAAACAACTTTTAAAGATGTATTGGATGCAAACGATGTCCAGTCTGTCGGAGCACTTATACTCACTGACGGCCACCAAAAAAATCTCATGAATACGGATGTTGCCCGTCCGTTATTCCTGCCATCAGCAGTGGGAGGTTCAGAAACCACCTATCTATCGGATTGGTATTATTATCCACCAAGTACAAATGCCGGTGCACCGAATATTCTGCTTTCGGGCGGCGGTTGGTATTTTGCTGGGTATGCGGGGGTCGGGTATCTGGATGCGCTTGACGATGCGTCGGCTTCGGATGCGGCTGTCGGTGCGCGCGTTGAGTTCAGACGGAATACGGCACCCGATGCGCCCGTAGCCAGTTTCACCGCCAACGTCACCTACGGCTCCGCTCCGCTCGCCGTCCAGTTCATCGACGGTTCAACGAACACGCCGACCAGCTGGAACTGGAACTTTGGAGATGGAAGTACTAGTACAATCAAGAACCCCTCACATACCTACACCAATCCCGGTACTACCACATCAGATATTCGATTCTCTGTGGCACTAACTGCGACAAACTCAGCTGGCAGTAATACCTCCACACGAACAAATTACATCACGGTCAACAACCCCAGACCCACGTCTTGGAATATGACCTTGAATGTCACAAGTGGAACTTACTACCAGAACGTCATCATGGGTTCAGCAGCATCAGCCACAAGGGGATATGACGCCGGGCTGGACGTCCCGATGCCACCAGACCCACCTGGAGCAAAAAAGTTTGTGTACTTCAGTATTAATGACGCGTTATTCGATCATCTTTCAACAGATTATAAACCACAGATAAACGGGACAAACACGTTCGAATACTGGACACTTTACATAAAATCCAATGAAATTATGACGATACTCTGGGATACACCCCCCCTTGAGGATCCAAATCTCACGTTCATGTGGAATGACGGGACAACAAAGGTCAACATGAGATCCGTCACGAATACCACACTGCTGGCTGGGGAGTATTATGTCAATCTGTCGGCAAGTACTTCGGTAACGACAGATTTACCCTTGAAATCCGGCTGGAACCTTGTCTCGGTTCCGTTCACTCATGCCCAATACGTTGTGCCGGCGAATTCGATCCAGACGATCTACTCGTACAATCCGATAACCCGAGGATACGACGGTCCGGTTCAAATTTCGTCGCTTGAACCCGGTAAAGCATACTGGATTGCATCAACACGGGATTGCATTGTCAATGTCACAGGGGAACCAACTCATCCAATAGTAAAGAGTCTTACGGCTGGCTGGAACCTTGTCGGAGGTTCAGATAACACAGTCCCATTCATCTCGATAACTATCGATCCGTCAGGATCATGGGGTGCCTCGTTTGTCTATGGATACAACGCGCAATCCCGGCTATACGAACCGGCAACAATTCTGCAATCCAGCAAGGGATACTGGGGAGCAGTGAACCGGGACTGTGTCATCACCGTCCCCTGATCTTATACTTTACAGGAGGCATTTGAATGAGATGGATACTCATCCTTGCTGCATTGCTGATACTGGTGTTATTGTGTAATCCGATCGCTGCCTGGACGACAAACATTTTCATCTCGTCGGAAAACAGGACAATGAATTTTGTAATCAGGTTTGATAAAACCGGAGGTTTTACACTATGATTCACAGGAAAATAATTCTGTTAATTGCAATATTCATGGTATTTTATTTTGGAGTGTCTCCAGCCTTATCCGTTCCTGTTGCACCGGGTATTCACCAGTTAAAACAAACTGATGGTTCAATGTTCATGGCAATGATGTGGGGTGATGAGTGGGTAAGTGGTTGGGAAACTATCGATGGTTACTCCATTATCTTCGATGAAACTACGCAAGACTGGACGTATGCAATACCAGATGCTGATGGAAACTTAGTATCATCCGCAAAAGGTGTTGGAAAAAAATCACCTCCAGACAACGTTCCAAAGCATATCAGACCCGCTGGAAAAGCACAATCAGAAATTCTATATCTGAAAGATTCAATGGCATCGGGAGTCCCTGACAGAGTAGTTCTAGCTACCGGGACTGCTAATATTCCGGTAATCCTCATAAAGTTTAACGATAAATCTACGAATTATACTGCGGCAGACTTTAACAATCATCTTTTTGGCAGCGGCACAAACAGCATGAAGGACTACTACGTTGAGGTCTCCTACGGGAAATTCAACGTATCTCCGGGTCCAAGTGGTGTTGCAGGATGGTATACCGCTTCAAAAAATCATGATTACTATGGATACAACCAGGGATGGAAACCTGCTGCAGAGCTGGTTAGAGAAGCTGTTCGAAAAGCAGATGCAGCAGGTTTTGATTTCTCTTCATACGACAATAACCATGACGGTTATGTAGATGTGGTGAGTATTGTGCATTCAGGTCCAGGTCGTGAATCAACATTAGATGGCACTAATATACATTCTCATCGTTTTAGTCTTACATATGGCGGCGTGGGTGCCTATACAACAAAAAGTGGAAAAATCGTTGATGATTATGTAATCCAACCCGAAACGCAATATGGTAGTCTGTCGACAATCGGGGTATTTGTCCATGAGTATAGTCATGCACTGGGTGTACCAGATCTTTATGATGGAACCGGCACCTCAGAAGGTGTAGGTCTTTGGAGTTTAATGGGTAACGGATGTTGGAATGGGATTTCAATGAGCGGTGATATGCCTGCACAACTGGATGCCTGGAGCAAGTCGTTGTTAGGTTGGGTGTCTCCGATACAAGTGAGCACAAGCAGCAGTATACAAATCACGCGGGTAGAAGATAACAGCGTAGTGTATCAGATCCTGGATAACCCAAACAACGTCAATGATTGGATCAGCGGCATAGGAAAAGGAGAGTATTTTTTAGTTGAGAACCGGCAAAAAACGGGTTTTGATGTTGCACTTCCCGGGGAGGGGCTGCTCATCTGGCATATTGACGAATCGGTTACAAACAATAATGATAAAACCCACAAACTGGTAAATTTAGAAGAGTCTGATGGTAAATTCCATCTTGATAATAATTATAATTCTGGAGATGCTTTTGATCCCTGGTATAACAATATAGTTGGATTTACTGAAACCACTACTCCTAATTCAAACCTTTACACGGGTGGTTTTAGTGGAGTTAGAGTAACAAAAATTAGTGGTTTAGCCACTACTATGACTGCAACTTTGGGAGGGCTCTACACTCCAGATTTTACTCCGCCAACAATTTCTATCACCACGCCAACTCCTAATCAAATTGTTACCACTACCACATTAATTGTTAATGGAACTGCATTGGATAATGATGACATAAGCAAAGTAGAAGTAAAAGTTGGGACAGGACCCTGGCAGATGGCAACTGGAACCAGGTCATGGAGTAAATCAGTAACGCTGGCTTCAGATTCGAACACGATTACGGTAAGAGCAACTGATGCAGCCGGAAATACTAAAGACGTTTCGGTAATTGTTACTTACATAGCAGATGTGGTGCCTATCGCATCCTTCACGGGCGCTCCCACGACCGGTACAGCACCGCTAACAGTTACATTCACGGATAGCTCAACGAACAATCCCACAATATGGAACTGGTCATTCGGAGACGGGAACTTCTCAACAGTCCAGAACCCCGTTCGTGTCTACGAGACTACGGGGATCTACACGGTTTCGTTGAAGGCTACCAATTCCGGGGGATCTACTGTCTCGATGAAAACGAATTACATCACCGTACGTGCATCACCCTCTCCAACATCTCAATGGACAGCGAATATTACCATTACATCCGGAACTCTAATTCAGAACCTGACATTTGGTACAAACGAAGCCGGAACTGATGGTTACGATGCAGGACTTGATAACCTGGCACCACCCGCACCTCCAAGTCCAAGAAATGATTATTACCTCTTTATTGATGACCCGTTGTTTGATCGGCTCTACGGAGACATACGGTTTATCGTCAACGCGACCAACTCTGAACGGATCTGGAAATTATATGTCCTGTCAAAGGACAATGACATGGTTCTGAACTGGAACATATCCCGAATCCCGCAAGACATCTCCTGCACCCTGAATGTTTCAAATCATGACTATGATATGAAACAGGTGTCATCAGTTACGCTGACCAAGAGCGCCGGTTATTACCCGGTGACAATTACGGCACGATATATCCCACCAGCAGATCCAATTGCCAATTTTACTGCCAACATCACCACTGGTACCTCACCACTCACCGTTCAATTCACCGATACCTCAACCGGCTCACCCACTGCATGGAACTGGTCATTCGGTGATGGAGCATTTTCGATCGTCCAGCACCCGGTTCATGTCTACGAGACTCCTGGGTTTTACACGGTCAATCTGACAGCGATCAATGCCGGTGGATCTAACGTATCCGTGAAGACGAATTACATTACGGTGAATCCTGCCCTGCCATCAACCAACTTTACGGCGAATGTAACGAATGGCATCACCCCAATGAGTGTTATGTTCACTGACACATCGACCGGTTCAATAGCCAGTTGGAACTGGTCATTCGGTGATGGAGTGTTTTCGATAGTCCAAAACCCGGTTCATGTTTACAGGACTCCTGGGATTTACACGGTCAGTCTGACAGTGACCAATGCCGGTGGATCTAACGTATCGACGAAGGCGAATTCCATCACCGTACGTGCATCACCCTCTCCGACATCTCAATGGACCGCAAATATCACCATTATATCCGGTGCTCTGGTTCAGAACCTGACATTCGGTACAAACAAAGCCGGAACTGATGGTTATGATGCGGGATTGGATATTCTGGCACCACCCGCACCCCCAAGTCCAAGAAATGATAATTTTTTCTCTATTGATGACCCGTTGTTTGACCGACTCTTTGGGGATATGAGGTTTATCGTTAATGCGACCAATACGGAAAGGAACTGGGCATTATGTGTCCTGTCAAAGGACAATGACATGGTTTTAATCTGGGATATATCCGGAGTCCCGCAAGACATATCCTGCTCACTGAATGTTTCAAATCATGACTATGATATGAAACAGATCCCGTCAGTTACACTGACAAAGAGCGCCAGTTATTATACGGTGACCATCACGGCACGATACTCCCCGCCAGCATCCCCGCTCGCCAACTTCACCGCCAACGTCACTTCCGGACTCCTTCCCCGCACGATCCGGTTCACCGATACCTCCGGCGGCTTCCCCACCGGATGGCTTTGGAACTTCGGTGACGGCACAAATGCAACCTCCCAGAACCCGGTACACACCTATGGAAAAGCAGGCAACCAGACGGTCTCACTCACAGCCTCGAATGCTTGCGGATCGAACACGACCGTGAAAGAAAAATTCATCACAATCTACCCGAAGGGTGACTTCAATCATAATTGGGAGGTGGATATTGGAGATGTCGCGCTCGTCGCGTATATGGTGGTCAACCGTGCTCCGTCCCAGATCCCGGATGCCGACTTCAACGCGAACGGCTTTGTCGATATCGGGGACGCGGGGAAGATTGCATATTTCGTGGTGGAGAAAATCCACGAACTGTAGGAGTTTGAATACTTCGAAAATGTTCGTAATCCCCGGCAGGATCTGAATTTACCGAAGCCCCGGATTTGACGAGCAGATCCCTGCGGCAGAGTATGCACCAACCCCCCTTCCGGAAAAGAGGGTGTCCCTTTGGGAAAAGGGGGATACCCTTATAGAACAGAACTGCCGGGGAACTAATACGTCCTTCCGATAAGCGTTGCCTTACCGGGTTTCCCGCAGACAATACACGCCCCGTCACTGTCCTGTACGTACGGTGAACGCACATCCGTACCAAGGACGCTCGCGGTCGTCTTCTCTTCTATGACATCCCCGCATGCCCGGTCCTTGCACCAGTGCACCACCGCGACTTTCCCCTCGTTAAGGGCAGTGTTGAGTGCGTCCATGGACGATACCGTACAGAGATGACTTCTCGTATGTTCTTCTGCCTGTGCCCGGATAGTGGCAGTCATCTCTGCCAGAACACGGGTGACACCCTCCGGGGCGGTTGCCAGATCGATCGCAGTCTTCTCTCCGGTCCGCTTCACCGCCATCACTTTATTGGCGTCCAGATCTCTCGGACCCAGTTCCAGCCGGAGCGGCACACCGCGAAGCTCCCACCAGTAATATTTTGCACCGGGTCGCATATCACGGGTATCCAGTTTTACCCGGAAGCCGGCAGTCGTAAGCGCGAGTTTCAGGTTTTGTGCCGCAGCAGTCACATCTTCATGACGTTTTCCTATCGTGATAGGCACAATCACGACCTGCACCGGGGCGGCAACCGGTGGCAGGACCAGTCCCTTGTCATCGCCATGCATGCTCAGGAGTGCGGCAATACACCGCTCCGAGATCCCGTAACACGTCTGGTTCGCGAGCTTTTGCTCCCCGTTCTTGTCCTCGTAGGTAATGGAAAATGTCCGGGAGAAATGCTCGCCCAGATGGTGAACGGTCCCGATCTGGAGGGTTTTCCCGTTGGGCATGATCGCATCGACCGCTATCGTATAATCAGCGCCGGGGAACTTGTCCCAGTCCGGGCGTTTCGATACCGTAATAGGGATACACAATCCATCATAAAACTCACGGGTCAGCCCGATCTCGTATTCCACCTGCACCTCTGCCTCGTCCCAGGTCGCATGCACGGTATGGGACTCCATGAACGACGTGATCTCGCGGAGCCGGATGAGCGGGCGTGTCTGCTTGGTCTCGTACCGGAACGTGTTCACAATCTGGTAGAGTTT
>Ga0247841_10004066_pt1 | contig 25770 bp, 28 predicted proteins | sample LaCruzMarch2015__2_FD_192410 | JGI IMG/M metagenome (GOLD analysis project Ga0247841, IMG submission 192410) | Freshwater microbial communities from meromictic Lake La Cruz, Castile-La Mancha, Spain - LaCruzMarch2015_18m | ecosystem: Environmental > Aquatic > Freshwater > Lake | place: Spain... | reverse complement strand
GAAAAAACAAAACAAAAATTATCGACATGTTTGCCAAGAATCGCTAGTTTTGTAAATCCGGTTGATGTCCTGGGAGACGCCCTAGCCGATCGATTTGGTCAGGCTTTGGAAATTGTGCTGCAGGAACATTCGGTCCAGGCAGTGATAATAATTTTGACACCACAATTAATGACGCAAATTGAAAAAACGGCTGAGTTAATCAGTAACTTGAGTAAAATCTATTCACAACCGATTTTTTGTTCGTTTATCGGCGGAGGCCTGACGGCACAGGGAGAAAAAGTATTAAATGATAACCAGATTCCGTCATTCCCCTTCCCAGAGAGAGCGATCAAAACTTTGGCACTGATGTGGCAATGGCAAAAATGGCGGTTAAATTATAACCAAAAAACAATAGAAGCGGGGTCTGATTTGAAAAATTTGGAAAAGATAAAAGATATTCTGGCGAAAGCAGAAAGCGAAGGAAGGGATACGTTAAATAATTTGGAAGCGAACGAGATTTTGATGGCGGCCGAAATTCCGACACCGGCAACTTTGGTGGTCAAAGATTGCCAGGAAGCCGAGGCATTCGCTGTAAAAAATGGCTGGCCGGTAGTGATAAAAATGTCAGCGCCGGGTTTGTTGCATAAATCCGATATCGGCGGCGTAATTACCGATATAGAAGATAGTGAACAATTGATGATGGCTTGGAAAAGCTTGACAAAAAAGATTGAGGTTTTGGATGCAGAAATCAAAAGTAAAGTTCAAATACAGGTACAAAAACAGATTAAAGAGGGCGTGGAAACGATTATCGGGATGAAACGGGATGCAAATTTTGGCGCGGTGCTTCTTTTTGGCTCAGGTGGACATTTGGTGGATTTATTGCCTGATCGAAACTTACACTTACTACCTTTGGATAAAATGAACGCTCAAAGAATGGTATCTGAATCTAAAATATTCCCGATTTTGAACGGCTATCGGGGCGAAGCGCCATATGACCTGGAAAGGCTTTATGATGTAATGGTAAAAATTGGACAATTAGCTTTAAATTGCCCGAATATTGCTGAAATTGAGATCAATCCGATGAGGATGACCCACGAAGGCAGCTGGGCCCTGGATGCCAAGGTAATACTGGGTAAAAGTTGACATTATATGTTATAATATTGGGCATGAAACTTGAATCGCTAGGTGGACCGTTGCAGGCCGAATACACTAAAATGTATGGGTCGTTGATTACGAGTGGAGAATTGCCAAAATTAACAGCAAAAGAGATGGTTAGTCTGGCCGTCAGAGAATATCAAGCAGCCTATGGAATCCTTGATTTGGTTAAAGTCCCGGAAATGATGCAAAAGTTGGTAGATGAAAAACTTGAGAATGGTATAGTCGAAAAAAGCTTTGATTTTTTGAGTGATGCCGATATCGTAAAAAGATGTTTAGCTCATAGGTATGCATATGTAATCAGAGGAGATTTGTTGATACAGAAAAAAAATGGTCCAGGAATTGAAGTGAGACCAAAAAGCTTGATCAAGGTAAACTTTGCCGTGATACCGACAGATAGTTACTTTTTGACAGCCGGTTTTGATATTTTGACTCTGGATCCATATTCAAAAAATAAATCGCAGGATAATCCATGGTTTTCTATCTCAAATATGATTTTGGATGACACACAAAAAATTGTGAATGATGGTCACCAAGAGGTGTTAAAAGATCCATCGGTTGCAGAATATGTGTTTGGGTTACTCAGAAATGATGAGGCTTGGCGTAATAATTTGACAGAAAAATTAAGAAGAAATTTAGGCGGTGCTTATGAGGCAATAGTGAAACATCAAGCTTTGGAATTGGGAGAGACTGAGGTAAAAATAGCGAAAAGCACCGGTTTTGATTATACAAGTTGGTTGACCGACAGGACGCCCAATTTGCACAGAGAATCGGTTATGGCAGTGATGAATCCAAGAGCAATAAAATCTAAGCCGAATCAGAAAGAAGTACCGGATTTGAGTCATGTCGGGACAGGAAAGTTATTCCAAGAATTATTCACAAGAGCGGTTCACGGGTTATAAATTGATGGTTTTGCCTTCAGTACCAGTAGCGACACCGATAGCTAAATATTTTGTGTCTTTGTCGGTTTCGTTGACCATTTGATGAATAGCCCTGATTGGAATGATGACAGCATCACCTTCTTTTAAAATAGCCGATTCGTCGTCGACAATAATTTTGGCCTCGCCGTCCATAATAATAAAAATTTCTTCCATGTCTTCGTGATAATGTTTTTTAAATGATTTTTTGGCCAGCAATAAGGACCAATTGATCATCTGAACCCAACCACTAACCAAATCGTCCTTGCGGCACAAAACTTTTTTGAGACAACCGGGATTGGCAGGATCCTCGTGGCTCGCCGGGACAAAATTTAAATCACTGCCTTTGATGATTTCCATAATGGATTATAGCAAGACTTTTCTTTTGCATAGTTCAACCCGTGACAAAATGTCACGACTCTTCGTGTTTAATAAAAAACACGAATAAAATACAAAGCCAAATAGTTGTTGCTACGACTTTGTCGGAAAAATTTTACATCTCACTATTTTTCCGTATATTATCGATGATTTCAGTTATATCTCCATTTGCTCTCCAAAAAGTTATCGAATTTTGCTCAAATGGATTGGAATGTATATGAAATTTTTGCGGCGGGATATCTATCGATTCTCCTTCATTCAAAATGACTTCTTTTATAGAACCGTCATTCTCAAATAATTTCATCGTACATTTTCCTTTAATTTGATACAAAGATTCCCAAACCGGTCGGTTGTGCTTTGCCAATTCTTGATTTGGTTCTATTTCCATCGTCCCAACACTTAAATTTTTATCCGAAAATGCAATCATTATATTGCCCTGCGCCAGTTTATATTTTTCAAATTTCATATTTAAATTATACTATTGTGTTACAAACAAAGGAAAGCCTATTTCACCTTCAGATTTGTAATTAATCTTTTATTCAATAACACCCTACCTGAACAAGTTTTTAGATATTTTTCAAAATTAAAAGCAAGATATTTATCTTCAAAACAACCGTACCAAATTAATTTAACCGGTCTCAATCCTTTTGTGGCTGGTACATAACCATTTTTATGTCTTTCTAGTCTCTCTTTTATATTGTCTGTACAACCAATATATGGATGGTTGTTTACGCACTTAAGAACATAAACGTATTGCATAAATTTATTTTACATTAAAGCGGACTTTGTCCGTGAGCCGTCGGCCTTGCCTATGGCTCATGAAGCCGAAGCAGGAATCTAGAAAAACTTTTATTTGGCTGAGAAGATCGAATATATCAGGCCTACGTTTCACTACGGCCTGCAAGGGCGGAGGGGGTGGGATTCGAACCCACGAGCTTTTTACGGCGCACGCTTTCCAAGCGTGTGGAATGAACCACTATCCGACCCCTCCAGGATTGAAATGACATAGTATTTTACCAACAATACCTCAATTTTACCAAAGCTATTAACTCTACCAGTTGTGAATTAAAAAATGTTTGATAATATACAGTCAAGACACAATTTATGGCAAAAGAAATAATAATTCCTGAAATTATAAAAGCTGATTTTCCAATTTTAGTCCGAAAAATAGTTCAAATACGGACACCAGAATTGTGGGATCCTACTTGGGATAAAGAACGAGTGAAGAATCAAGCAGAATTAAGTGATAATAAATTATTACAGCAGTATTGGTTTGATGGCACAAAAAATAATCCTAATGGTGACGAAACTTATATTGGTACACCAGAGGATTATATAAAAATAAAAGATAATTTTGATGAATTATATAAATTTTATAACGAAACTCTAGATAAAGGCATCGTTGGAGCCGGCCATGGTGGAATTTTTGATACATATCATCCAAGCAACCACGCTGAATATATAGGTTGGTTATACAATAACAGCGAAAATATTGCTTTTAGAAAAAATATTGAAACTATTACTCTTGAACTGTTAAAAGTAGAAATTGGCAAAGAATTTAATCCTCCAGATGTTGATTCCGCCCGAAAAAGTGTGGAGGAATATTTACTGAAAGATTATGGAGGTAGCAAAATAGAATGGTTTAATAATTTACGAAAAGATGGTGTTTTTCCGATCGTGGATCGTATTGATTTTGATCCTAATAATAAAAACGATATTGAACTGAAAAAAAAATTAGAAGAAGAAATAAAAAAAGTAACTAGACCAATTACCCTTGAAGAAGTATTAAGCAGATATTCCGGCAGTAAAGAGGAAAATGAAAAAAGTTTTTATGAAGGTCATTTTAAGGATGTAATCAGAATTGATTTTGAAAAGATGTCAGATGATTTTAAAGAAAAAATCTGGGATAGATATCTTGAAGCAGCTGCTAAAAGAGAGGCTAGCAATCAGCGTAATTATTCTCCTCAATTTGTCAGATTAACCGGCTTGCTTGATATTATTAAAAGCATTGGAAAACACGACAATAATTTTAGAGATATATACGATATATTGAGACCAAAAGCTTTTGAAAAATTCATGATTGATGCGCCGAATATTCAATATGAGGCCTCTTTCGGATATAATCTTTACGAAAATCTTTTAATAGCTTTAATCAAAGTCCAGCCTGAAAACGAACTTCAGATTTTTTGGGAAGATAATTTGCTAAACGATAAAAATGCTGATCGATTACTCCTACATGTAAATGGCTTGGCACGTATGTCTGATTTACCAAAAGACAGAAAGAAATTAACTCCAAGAATTTTAGAAATATTAGAATATAGAAATTTCCTAGAAGGCATGGAGCATAGTAATGGTCGAGAAGTAATGGAAATGATTACGGACCATTTGGGTTGGATCCTTTATCCCGAAAGAAGTCTTCGTGGTACTTTCCATAATTTTGACAAGACAAACGGTACTCTTGACTACCTTGACGATATGAAAGAAGAAAACGGACAATACAGCTTTAATTTCTCTAGATTTACTAGAAAAGAACATACCTATTTATCGGCTAAATATGATGTAATCAAAGATAGTTTTGAGGGTGATAATGAACTTGAAATAAGTGTAAAAAAATATTTTGAAAATGAAGGCTACAAATTACCTAATGAGATGATTGTAAATTCTATCCAGGGTCGAAAAATAGTTGATTCAAATACAAAAGTTGTGAAAAATGAAGATAATTTTTTGACTGGTAAATATGAAGGAATTTTAACTATTAGTTTTCAAAATTATCCATTTATTTATGATCTAGAAAGTAACTCAATATTAATTGCCCAAAAAACAGATATCCATCCACTTGATTATATTGGTGAAAACAAATTATATAAAATAAAATCACCGAAAGATTATTCGGAATTTATGCCATTATCAGAATTTGGTAAAAAATTATACGAGTATGTTGAAAATCAAAGAAAGTTAGGTTGGACTGGTGGTTATGGTACTGATTTATATTCAAAATTTTCAGAAGATAATTACCATCCATTATTGAAAATAATAAAAGCAGTATTGATCGATCAGAAAAAGGGATTGATAGAATAGTCTATGAAATATGTTTTTATAGGCGGGATACCAACAGCGGGGAAATCTTTCTTGGCGAAAAAGATTGCCGAGGAGACGGGGGCGATTCATGTGGAAATCGATTTGCTAAGAGAGGTAATGGTAAAAGATCCAAAATTAAAACCGTGGGTGGATTGGTACACCGATCAGAACGAAGAAGAATATTTTTTGAAAACCGATAATGATTCTGGCTGGACGCATCTAAAAAATCAATCGGAAGCGTATTGGGGTACGATTGAGAAAAAAGTGAAAGAAATTAAAAAAACGGGCAAAAATGCCGTATTTGAGGGATATAATCTACTCCCCCATTTGGTATCAAAATATTTTGATTTTCCCGGAATTTATCTGACGGCACCAAAACCGGAAGAAATTTTGAGACGAATTGAAATGAAAAAAAGATGGGGTGAGGGCGATAAATTGCACAAAATGGAAGTGAAATTTTTCATTGAGTGTTTTGATAAAAATTATAAAAAAGATGCTAGACAATATGGTTATAAATGTTTTGCTGATCCAATCGAAGCCAAAAAAGCTATAATACGACTATATGGAGAAAGTTGATTGGATTAAATTGGTTTCCCGAAGACATTCTTTGTTTCGGCTGGATTTTTTGGACCGAGGTACGGCAATCAAAGTAAAAGAAAAATGGGGACTAAATTATGACGACCAAATGTTTATTTCCAGTCCAAAAATTAATGCCTGGTTTTGCAGTAAGGAAAAGATCGATAAATTGGGTAATTTAATTTTGGATAAAGTTAACCACGAGAAAGGTTTTGTAAACAAAATTGCCCTAGCAACGGAAAAAAGTTGCTTTAATTTAGTTAAAATAACAAAAGAAATAAGTACCGGTAATTTGGGAAAACTGACCGATCAACAATTGGCTTTGAGATTAAAAAAATACAGTGAAGCGCATTATGATTTTTGTATTTATTTTGATGTTTCCAATTCAATTAAAGAAATTGGGACTCAAAGAATAAGCGACGGATTAAGAGGAAAAATGTTGTTATTGAAGCCAAGTAAAATTCCATTGACCAATCAAGAGCAAATTGATTTGAGAAAAATAGCGATCAATAATGAAAATGCTTTAAAAAAGCATATGAAAAAATATGAATGGCTATCGGTTTATAATCCCGATGAGCCATCTTTGCCACTTAGCTATTTCCAGGACAGAATTAAAGATTTGGCGAAAACAAAACCGAAAGAGAAACAAGCGGAAAAATTGATAATCCCGAAAGAATTGCAAAATTTAATTAAATTGATGAAGAGATATGTTTATCTGCACACTTTCCGGGCGGAGATGTTGTCCAAATCTTATTTTTTGTTAAAGCCATTTTTGACAGAAATTGCAGGGCGATGGAAAATAGATTTGACGGCGCTTTGCGCCTTAACATCGGAAGAGATAATTAAAATTTTGGAAAAAAATGGCTTACCAGATTTTGAGGAAATCGAGAAAAGAAAAAAGGCATATCTTCATTTGATGAAAGACGGAAAAATTAATATTTATAGCGGGAAAGAGGCAGAAGAAATGTTTTTGAAGGAAATTAGTAAAGATGAAAAAGAACAAAAGAGCGAAATGCTTAAGGGGTTTGTAGCCTCGCAAGGATTGGCCGAAGGCAAGGTAAGAGTAATTATTAATAAAGAAGATTTAAAACTGATTGAAAAGGGAGATATTCTAGTAACGACAATGACTTCTCCGGATTATGTCCAGGCAATTCATAAATCAGGGGCGGTGGTAACCGATGAAGGTGGTCTCTTGTGCCATGCGGCAATCATTTGCCGGGAAATGGGGACGCCATGTGTCATGGGAACCAAAATCGCGACTTTAGTATTAAAGACGGGAGATTGGGTGAAAGTTGATGCTTTTGATGGTATAATCGTTAAAATTATTAAAAAGGAGCAAAAATAATGACAGAAAAAGTAATTTTTGGGAGCGGCGGAAACCAATTGGCTGGATTAATCGATTTGCCGGAGAAATTACCGGCACCGGGAGTAATTTTGTGCCATGGCTATACCAATTCGAAAGACGACTGTCCATTGTTTCGCGATATTACGCAAAGATTACTTGATGCAGGAATCATTGTTTTTCGATTTGATCAATTCGGTAGTGGCGAAAGCCCGGGATTGTTTAAAGATAAATTAACGTCAGTTTTGGCTCAAAATGCCCAGGATGCTCTGGATTTCTTTGCAAAAGATACTCGTGTTGATAAAGAAAATATCGGCATGTTGGGAATAAGCACAGGAGCAGTTTTGCTGACTTTGATGGGAAACGATTCCAAAGTTAAGACTTCGGTGATGATCTCGCCGACATTTAATTTGGTTAGAGAGTTTGCAAGAGAAAGAGAAACCTTGCGAGAAGATGGTTATGCAGATTTGGGCTGCGATCCGCAGACAAATAAGGCAGCCTCGGGAGAATCAAAAGGTGAATTGTTGATATCAAAACAATTTTTTGACGAATTACCGAGTTTGGACGAAAAAGTGAAACAAATTTTGCCGGGAATGAAAAGGGTGATGGTATTGTTTGGGGCGGATGATCAATTGGTCAATCCCATTTGCGGTCAGGAAATTTATGATTTGGTAGCCGAACCAAAAGAATTACATTTGATTCCGGATGCAGGGCATAATTGTAAGAAAAAACCGGAAGAGACGGTTAATTTATCAATTAATTGGTTAACAAAATGGCTGATATTAAAATAGAAAGTAGGGTAAATGATTGGGGCAGAGCTAATTTGACTCCAGCAGAAATGGCTCATAATTTAAGGTTTAAATTGGAGCGAAAAAAATTGAGGGAAGCATTGATTAATGGGGACATACCGCCTTTTGACAAAAATGATAATATCGCGGAAGATGATATTTATGATGCCGGAGCAAATAACGCCTGTCCGTCAACCGAAAATCTTTTGAAAGAAATGGGGGGAGAAAACTTAATGAACATGTATGTGACAATGAATAAGGCTTTTAGGATGATAAAAAGATTATTGAGAACAACTGGCAATGAGGCTGTTTTGAAATTATGGGAAGGAAATATTGATCAAGAAAAAGAAGAAGTGCGAATCGATGAATGTCAAAACGGTACGCCGACGAAAATTAACGAACTTAATCAACATGTAGGTGTCGGTAAATATGAAGATGTCGCTTTGTGCTTCTTCTTTTATAACTTGGTCAAGGCTGAGACTAATAAAGGGAAACTTTATCTACCAATGGAGGAATACAAGGACTGCACTCACGATGCGAAAGATTTGAATGATTTGAGTGCACTAATAATAGAAAAGACTTTGCCAAATATGCTTAAACGGGGAATAAAAAAAGAGGAGGTGGAAAAAATACTATTTGATTGTTATTTGCCAGAATGGTTATTGATTGAGGATAACGTCTGGACGAGGGCAGAAACAACCGCAAGATGTATTGGTACAAAATTGGCGGAAAATAAAGAAAAAGATTTAAAAACTGTCGGAGAAATGTTTCTGGAAAAAATTCCGGGAGAAATACAGAGAATGAAAAAAGCTATAGTATAATCAATTATGAAAGGATTCATAAATTTTATAAGAGAACAGGGGGTGGTTGGCTTAGCAGTTGGTTTTATCTTGGGAGGGGCGATTTCCAAGGTGGTAACGGCACTGGTCAATGATATTATCAATCCCCTGTTGAGTATTTTTATGACGGCGGCGGGAGGGATAAAAACCGCATATATTCCGGTGGGAAACGCAAAAATAATGTATGGCGATCTAATTAGTGTAATTATTGATTTTTTGGTAGTAGCGATGGTGGTATATTTCGGCGTCCGAGGTTTAAAGCTGGATAGATTGGACAAGAAAAAGTGATATAATTAGGTAAGGAGGCGAGAAAATGGCCAAGTCATTGTTGATGATCATCGGAATTGTATTGGTGCTGGTAGGCATATTAGGATTAGTCCCCAGTATCGGCTGGTTTAAAGATGCCCCATGGATTGCCTGGGCGGAAATTATCTTCGGAGCAGCGATTGTGATGACATCTAATAAAAAAACGGAGTAGATAGTATAATAGGGTCATGAAAAGAATAATCTTGTGTATAGCAATGCTCTTTTTGGTGGTTTTTATGCGGCCCGCCGCCGCTAAAGCTTTGGCGGGTAAACCTGAAGCAAAGACTCCTCTACCAGAATGGTATTTTGATAAGGACGTCAGTTTGGTCAATAGAAAAATTAACAATGACGTCATGGTCGCCGGAGGAACGGTGGTAATTGATAAAGATACTGTGGTTAACGGTTATCTGTTGACGGCGGGTGGAGATGTAAAAATTGATGGAGAAATAGGTAAAAATTTGATCGTAGCCGGAGGGAAAGTGGTAATTTCGTCAAGTGCAAAAATAAATGGTTATGTTGTCGCGGTGGGCGGACAAGTAGAAATCAGTCCTGAGGCAAAAATAAGTGGAGAGAGATTTATAAATCAGGGTAATTGGGAAGCAAAACCAAAACAAAATAATAAAAGTTTTGATTTATTTGGAGTTTTGAGCGGCGCGGTGTCGTTGATGTTGCTGATAAAAATATTTAAATGTTGTAGTGAAAAATACTGGACTGCAGGGAAAAAGAATTTTTGGAAAACGATTCTTTTGGGATTAAAGGTGTCGATTTTGGCACCTTTGGCATTGATTTTGGCAATGATCACGATTGTCGGAATACCGGTAGGCTTTATCGGCTTAATGCTCTATGGCATCAGTATGTATGTGGCGCAATTGATCGCAGCCTGGGGAATAGGTAAATGGTTGGTCGAGACTAAAGTATTTAATGTAAAAAATGAATATGCCCTGGCAATACTGGGCTTGGTATTATTATCAGCCCTTAAGTGGATACCGGGAATCGGGGCGGTTACAGCAATGGCGGCCGGATTATGGGGATTGGGCATCATATGGTCAAAGCGTCAATAGTTATCCCCGCTTATAATGAAGAGAAGTTAATTGAACGGTGTTTAAAGTCGCTGGTTAACCAAACACTGCCACGAAAAGATTATGAAATTATCGTGGTTGATAACGGTTCGACAGACAAAACAATAGAAATTGCCAAAAAATATGCCGATGTGGTAATAAGCGAAAAGAAAAAAGGGGTTTTGTACGCGAGACAAGCGGGAATGAAAAAAGCAAAAAGCGATATAATTTTGAGAACCGATGCTGATGGATATGTGCCAAAGAATTGGGTCAAAAAAGGGATTACAATAATGGAAAACAATCCTTTTTATGTGGCATTTTCGGGATTTTATATACCAGATAACGATAAAGTAATTTTGAAATCAATTTCAAAATTTATTATAAATTTTCGCAAAACACTTTACTCGATGGGCGGGAAAACGGAATGGTTGACGGGTTCGTGCTCGGCGATTCGAAAAAGCGCTTTTGAAAAAATCGGCGGTTACAATTTTAAGGGTGATCCGGTAATCGAGGATCAACAAGGGATCGGGCATCGATTGTCAAAAATCGGTAAAATCGGATTTGATGAAAAATGGTGGGCGTTTTATTCGCCGCGCCGATTCAATAACGCGATGAACAACGGCACGGATATTTTTAACGATTATTTCATGTACCAAATGCTGAATAATTTGTATTACTACGTCTTTAAAAAACATCCGAAGAAGGTGCTGGGGAAGTGGAAAGATATTAGGGATTAAACCCCTTGACAGGGGAGAATTTCAATGTTAGAATAATCTAACATGCAAAATAGAATTAAGGAGTTGAGGGCGAGGTATAAACTAACCCAAGAACAATTGGCGGAAATGGTCTATGTGAGACGCGAGACAATTGTATTTTTGGAGCAAGGAAAATATAGCCCTTCGTTAAAATTGGCCCATGATGTGGCCAAAGCGCTCAAAACAACGATAGATAAATTATTTATTTTTGATGAGGATAAAAAATTATGATTGCAAATACAAAATGGTTTTCAGTTAGAAAATATGGCGGTTGGGGTGTCGTCCCCCGCACCTGGCAGGGCTGGCTTTATATTGCCATTATGATTTTGCCGTTTATGTTTGTGAAAGCAAATTCAACCTTATTTTTTGCTTGGCTGATATTTTTGTTAGCCGACATCGGTGATGTAATGATTCGAATGAAAAAAGATGAAAGAGAAATGGCACACGAGGCAATCGCTGATCGAAATGCCTGCTGGGTGATGATTGGTGTGATCGTGGTTTATTCTTTGTATGAAATACTGGCAAAAAATACGGTAAACCCAATATTTTTGGTGATTTTGATTGCGGGAGCAATTACTAAGACGATTACGAATCTTTACTTGAATAATAAATAAATCTCCTCCTCTCGCCTCATCGGCGAGGGACCCTCTTTATCAAGAGGGATTAAATTATTGTTTTAAATCTCCCTGTCCGCCGAAGGCGGACATCCCTCTTTGACAGAAGAGGGATAAGGGATAGGAATGATAGAATGTTCTATGGAAAAAAATTTTAAGGCGGTGGTGTTTGATATGGATGGGGTGCTGATTGATAGTGAACGGTTGTGGCATGAGGCACAGATAAAAACATTTGCAGAAATGGGAAAAATTGTAACAAAAGAGATGCTGGTAAGTTCGATGGGATTAAGAGTCGGAGATTTAATCGATTATTGGTTTGAAAGATTAAAAATTGATAATTTTGATAAAGAAGAAGGCTGCAATCGAATACTTGATGGCGTGACGAAACTGATTTGGGAAAAAGGAGAGGCGGAGACAGGTGCGGTAGAAGCGGTAAAAAAGTTACATGATAATGGCTATAGACTGGCACTGGCATCGTCATCGGCAATGAGAATAATTAATGTCGTTTTGGAAAAATTGGGCATAAAAGAGTATTTTGAAATTATTCTGACGGGAGATGACGAAAAAAGAGGCAAACCATTTCCGGATATTTATCTGACAGCAATAGAAAAATTGGGATTAGAGGCGAAAGATTGTATGGTGGTTGAAGATTCGATTAATGGAGTCAAGGCGGCAAAGGCGGCCGGACTATATTGTATTGCCGTGCCAAACAGAGATATTAAAGACCGTGATGGATTTAAAATAGCCGATAGAATCGTTGATAACTTGAGCATGATATAATTGCGTTGTGGAAATAAAAGAATTAATAAAAAAGGAAAAAAAATTTGCGAAGTTTGAATATCACGTCAAACTAAAGGCAGAGGTAGAAGACGAACAATTACATTTAATCGGGGCAAAGGAAATAGGGACGGTGGTACATGAGGATAGATATTATCATGCTCATAATAAAATTATTAGAATTAGGAAAGAGGGAGAGGGTGATCTAACTTTTACTTATAAAGACAAGGATGTGATTAGTAAAAAAATTGGTGATAAGGATGTGGCGGAAATTTGCAAAGGACATAAAAAAATATTGACAATTAATAAGCAAAGAACATTTTATATTTTAGGTTCAATAGTAATTGCCCTGGACAGGGTAGAAAATTTAGGTAGGTTTATTGAATTTCAGGCAGATTCCGAAGATAAAAGAGAAGAAATTAATGTGTTGATAAGTAAATTAGGATTGGAGAACGAAAAAGAGGTAGATGATTCTTATCTGCGCATTGCCCAGAAATTACTTAATAAACATCAAATGTTGTTATCATTTTTGGCTGAGAAATTTGGAAAATACAGTTTTGGTATCTCAGGAGCGGTGTTAACAACTTTGGGGGTAACAATGGGATTAAATAGCGCAACTTCGTCGGTAAAAGTAATTCTTGGCGGCATTATCTCGATTGCGACGGCCGATTCGATGGCGGATGCGATGGGAATGTATGCAACAAAAAAGGCAGAGCGAGGAATAAGCAATAAAACGGCAATAAATTGCGCGATTAATGTATTTTTGAGTAAGGTATTTTTTACACTTAGTTTTGCCATCCCCTATTTATTGTTACCGCTGGGAACAGCAATGATCGTAGCGGTTATCTGGGGATTAATCTTGATTTCTTTTATGAATATCATTATTGCCTTTATGCAGGAAGAAAATTTGGTAAAGGCGGTAGTGAAGTATGTGACAATCACAGGAATTGTGTTGACTTTGTCGACAATGGTGGGAAAATTGGTAGATGTATATTTTAAATAAAAAAAACAGAATTGCTAATTTTGGAATAGTGTTGGGAGCGGCGGTGGTGATGAGATTTTGGTTGATAAGATTTTTGGATATGGGTGGCCCGATATGGTTAAGGATAATGTTGATAATAATGATATTGGTAATTGGAACGGCATTTGTCTTGAAAGGAATGGCGGAAATTGTAGAGGAAACAACCGGAGTATTATCAAAAAGAACGAAATTGGCAGGTGGAATGTTGCAGTCGATCGGAACAGCATTTCCGGACATGGCCTTGGGAGTAGTGGCGGCGGTAGTCAGTTTGCGTTTGGTAAAAACGGATTATTTGGGCGCGGTTAATTTCGCAATTATCGCGGCAGCAACGACATTTGGTTCAAATATTTATAATATTGGCTATGCTATTTGGGCGTTATTTAGGCAAAATATGGCAAATTCGTTAAAAAAACAAATAAAAATAATTCCGTTTTTGAACGCAGGGATGGTGACGCCAATCAAAGACCAAAAAGTGAAACCTCATATAAAAGAGTTGAATGTATCGATTAGAGTGCTGACGGTTTTGACACTACTGACAGCGGTGGTGGCAGGATCAATGGTAATTTTTGGAAAAATTCAGAGTCCCCCGGTCGGAATGAGTGGTGATTTGTACCAATTAATTAAGCCGGCAGGAATAGTCATATTTCTATTGTGTATTTTGGTAATGTGGATTTTTAGAAAAAATCACCGACCGGAGGAAAGTCAGGAAATTATAAGGGAAGAAAAATATTTCGAAAAGCAGAGCATGGGAATAATATTTTTGTATTTATTTTTTGCCGGTGTAACGATTTTGTTGGCAGCCGAAGCGATGGTAAATGCAATTTCGGTATTGTGTGTGATTACCGGATTGCCGACAGTTGTCGCCGGGGTAATGGCTGGATTAATTGGATGTTTGGGCGAAATTATAACGATTCATAATTTTACAATTAACCCTGAAGGGCGATTGGGTGATGCGGTAGTGGGGGTGGCGATGGATAATGTGGTGACAATGATGGGAGCGAGTATTGTGGCAATGATGGGAGGAATATTTTTGGGAGGAACGGCTTTGATATTGATTTTTGTATTTATACTAATGCTAAATACGATGCTGATTGAACAGATTTCTAAACTCAAAGATGCGTATATTGTGATACAATAAGTAATGGATAATACCATTTCAAAGGTATTGGAATTGACGGTGCAAAAGCAGATGAATAATCCCGAGTTTGGAAATGATCTCGTAAATTACCTGAAATTGATTGCGGTACAAGAGTGTCCGGAAGAGAGAATAGATGAATTGAGAAAAATGGTAGAAGAGAATAAGGTGGATATTAAACAATTTTATTATTTTGTTGCCAGTTTTGTGCCTGATTTATCGAAAAAAATTATAGATTATATTGAGGCGTACTGATATGGGTAATAAAGAAGTACAAGCGGTTGAAACTGAACGAAAGCCACATGTAATTAAAGGTAAAGCATTGAAGGCATTGTTAAGAGATATTGCTGCCGCAGATGGAAAGATCACTCCTAAAGAAATGGAGGATTTTTTGGCGGCACCGGAACCTGAATTAAAAGGACTTTTTACATCTACCGATGGTATCACTATTGCCAGTTTGGCAGCTGCCGGTATTTTGGCTTTGGGAATAAAAAATTATTTTGGTGAAGCGATGCCAGCTGTCGCCGTTGTCCCTCCGTTGACAGATGCTTTTTTAAAAGCTTTTGAAGCCGTGACAAATGTGGTGGCTCAGAACCCTAACTTGACGTCACATATTCCGCCTTCGTTACTTGCGGCGGCAGAGTATTTCACAATAGTTAGGGGAGGAATTGCAGAAATTCGAAATGTCGGAAAAAGAAAAATTATAAATCGAAGGGCAAAATTAGAAGATTTGATAGAAAAAGGCGAGGCAAATTATTTTATGGATTTTAAATGTACGGTGGCATTTATTGGTAAGGGCGACGAAGTGGCAAATAAAATCGCTAAGGAAAAAGCGAAGAAAAATGAGCTTGGCGATTTTATCCAAATCGGTAGTAAAAAGCCGGAAGGGTCAAGTGTTTGGGGTTTTTTAGATGAAGATTTTAGTAAAGAAGAGATTTTTGAGGTTTTGGATAGATGTGATTTTAAAAAGGCGGGAGAGGTCTTGCTTCTACCGGTTGAAAACGAAAATATATTCTTGGCGAAAAAGAATGAGCACGATACGACACTTGATAAAATGAGGATTTTAATAAGTATTTTGGATGAATATTGCATAAAGAATGGGATTGAAAAAAAGAAAATAATTATTGTCGGTGCCAGAGACATGGAATCAGTTTATGTAAGGAAAAAAGAACCGGGTGGTGATTTGAAAACAGTTGCCAATCCAACATTAAAAGATATGGTTGATCATCTAAACAGTAACGGTGACAAGAGAATCGTGAAAATAGTTGATCCGACGCTCGATGTAATATTGCCAAAAGTAATTGAAATTGCAAACGGAAGAAAAATTGTTTATTGGGGAACGACGGAAAATATGGAGAAATATTCGGAAAATTTTTATAAAAAATTGAAGGAATTAGGATATGAGGCGACGAACGGTGAAGAGGTGTTTTTTAATTATAATGTGACTAATACTTCAACACTGCCTGTGTCTATAAAGGATGATATTTGTGCGATATTGGATCCGAACGCTAAAGATAAGTTAATGCAGGAAGGGGTACCGGAGAAAAATATTTTGGTGGTGTCGGATATGGTAGTGGAATACTTGAATAATGAAATGAAGAAAAGCTGAAAAAATCTCCCCGTCAGCCAAAGGCTGACGACCCTCTTCGACCCTCCAAAGGCGGGCAGGAAAAGAGGGTGGAGAATGATAGTTTAATGTTAAAATAGACAGATGAAACAACAATATTTTCAGGGATTGCAGGAGTTGATTAATAAGACGGGGAAGTTTGAAATAATTGGTCATGATGGAATATGCATGAGAATGGGATGGGTCGATCATCAGCCATGGGAATTGATTGAAAGCGGATTGAAAAAATTTGATGAAAAAACCAGTCCGCCAGCTGGCGGATATGATAATTTTATCTTTAGCGCCATGGGTGGATCGATAAATGCAATTAAGGCTTTAAAGAAAATTTATAATGCACAAAATATTTACACTATCGACTCGCTTGATCCCAGAGCACAGGCAGAATTGGAAGGGCTAAAAAATGTGATGGTAGTGGCAATTTCCAAGTCGGGAACGACAAAAGAGACGTTGACTTTGGCCCAAAGATTAAATAAACCGACGATTTGGCTAAAAGACAAAGACGGCGACTTACCAATTCAATTTGATGGTGGTAACGATATTGGTGGAAGATATAGCGCCCCGGAAACGATGGTGTTTTGGGCTCCCCTGTTTTTGATAATGAATAGAGATTTGAACAAATTAAAAGAAATTCATACAAAATTTGGTGAAAGAAGAGAAGAAATAATTGAAAAAATGTGGACAAAAGGCCAGGAATTGGCAGAAAAAAAGTGCCAGTACTTTAATATAGATGTAAATCCGGCTTTGGAAACCTGGGTGACGCAATTATTTGAAGAATCTTTGGGATTAAAAATTGATGGATATTATCCAAAAACTTTGGTAAATCATCCGCCGGTGGGCGGATTTGAAATGATTAAATTAAGCGAGGACACAATGGAAGCAATGTTTGAGGCGCAGGTCTGTGTCGCAAGTATTGCCTATAGTTTGGGAATAGTTTTTGTGAATCAGCCATCGGTAGAGAAATATAAGGGAATTATGAGAGGTGATCGATTTGTACAGGATATAAAAGTAGAGGTTCGCCCGTACAAGTTTGTGGAAGTAGTCAATTATGGCTATATGAATGACGATCCGCCAGCCGGCGGAGAGAGAGAACAGTTGAAAAAAGAATATCAGGCAAAATATCCGGATAAAATAGTTTTGGTGTTTGAAGGCAGTGACTGGAACCATCACAGTTATCAGGCGGCGTACGGCAATCCGGAAACGCTGTTTATATTAATTGACCGAGGGACCGATCCGATATTGACGCAAATAGTAAATGCAACATACGAAACACTAAAAGACAGGGCAATTTTAGTTTAAAATCCCCCTGTCCTAACGGACATCCCCCTTTGACAGAAGGGGGACATACTATATTATTAATGTAATGCCCAACTGGATTGCGTTTATTAGCTCTCAATTAGATTATATTTATTTTTTCTATGGATTTGCATTTATTGCTTTAGGTGTCAGGGCCTTGACGGTAAAAAACAAAGAAAAAGATATTGATTGGACTTTTTTGGGTTGGTTTGGATTGATTCATGGATTTAATGAATGGCTGGACATGCTTGCCTTCTCGCTAGGTGATAGTTTTTATTTTAAAATAGTTAGAGTAGTAATAATGCTTGTTTCATTTATTGCCTTGGGTGAATTTGGAAGAATAAATTACAGTAAAATTAAAAAAAGAGTTCCCGGATCTTGGATTTGGTGGGTGCCATTTATATTGACAATAATAGTAGGGAGAATGGATTTGACTTCAATTGGCTTGCACGCTAGATATCTAATTGCGTTTCCGGCGGCGTTTATGGCGGGAAACTATATTTTGAAAATTAATAGAGAAAAGAAAAATAAACATTTAGCATTTTTGTCAATATTATTGTTTGCTTATGCAGTTTTGGCGGGATTAATAACTAGTAATACTTGGTTTCTAAATACATTTTTGGTACCAATACAACTACTTCGAGGAATATGTGCAATTTGGATGGCAATTACAATAAATAGTTATTTGATAACGCAAAATCTTGAGTCAAAAAAAATGCCAAAAACGATAGTGTTGATATTGGTAATAGTAATAAATGTCCTGATTGCTGGATGGTTTGTGGTTGAGTTTGGGGGAAGAGCAAAATTAAATGATTTAAAAAATAATCTTTATAATCAAACAAAAATATTGGGGGCGGCGATAAACCCTGAAAGAGTAAAGACATTAACTGGAACAATGCAGGACATAGATACTGTTGATTATCTGCGAATTAAGGAACAATTGAGATGGGCGATGGAAGAAGATTTGAATATTCAATATGGGTATTTGATGAAAGAAGAAAACAATAAAATTATTTCGATGTTGATGGTGATAAATAAGGGAGTAAGAGGCTTGGAAACTGAAAAGGATCCTGGGTTTATATATGATGGGCCGGACGCTGAATATAAGGATTATATTAGAAATAGTAAATCAGGAGTATTTGGTCCATATACCGATCCATACGGAACTTTGGTAACAGGAGTAGTACCAATAATAGACAAAAGTAGTGGTAAATTTTTGGCATTGTTTGGTATGGATATTGAAGCAAAATCTTTTGAAAATGCAGTAAAAAAGGAAAGGTTACAATATATTTCTATTTTGGGCTTGATAGAATTAATTTTGTTAATAGTACTGAGTTTTACTTTTTCGATGGATCAGGTGATCGTCAAAATAAAAAAAACAAAAGAAGAAGTGGAAGAAAAGGTTTTGGAACTTGAAAAAATAAATAAATTGATGGTGGGGAGAGAATTAAAAATGATTGAGCTCAAGGCACAGATTAAGGAGAAATGTAAAATATGAAAATATCTACTAGGATAAATTTATCGTTTTTACTTTTATTTGTAGTAATTTTGGTAGCAACAGGAGTTGGAGTCTATAGCTATACGCTGTCTGCTTTTAAAAAAGAGATTTCAAGTGAATTAACAACTAGTGGTACGGCAATGGCAGAACATATGAGAACTTATTTGCGAGATCAAAAAAATACAGGTCAAATTTTGGGGGCGGCATCTGTTTATTTAGATTTTTTGAAAGATCCAACGGATAGTGTAATCAAAAAAAAGATTGATTCACGACTAGAAAGAACGGTATTAATAGATAAAGAAAATATTTTGGCAGTTTTGATATTGGATAAAAATGGAAAAGTGGTGGCATCGTCAGAAAAAGAAGAGGAAGAAAAAGACAAGTCTAAAGACGAGATGTTTGTAAATGGCCAAAAAGAAACATTTATAAATAAAGTGCATATATCCGAAAAAAATAAAATACCTGTTTATACTATATCTGTCCCCATTTTTGACAAAAACGAATTGCTGGGAATATCAATTATAAAATATAATACAAAAGGTTTAAGTCAAATATTGGAAAATTTTGGAAGTGAAACAAAAAGTAAAGAAGCTTTTTTGATCAACAAAGATAAATATTTTTTGACAAAATCAAGAATATTGGGTGAAGAGGTGATTTTGAAACAAGTAGTAAATACAGAAAATGCGAATCACTGTTTTGAAGAGGAAGAAATTGAAAATGTCAAGAAAAATGGTTACAAAGAGTTACATACTTTAAGCGAAGATAAGGCACTAATTGAAGCTAAAGATTATAGAGGAATTAAAATATTGGGAACTCATAATTATGTCCCCGAAACCGATTGGTGCTTAATTACAAAAATAGATAATTCAGAATTTATGGAAAGTCCAAATAAAATTGGAAGATATTTTGCTTATGCCCTACTGATATCCTTGATTTTGATAATTCCAATGGGAATTATATTTTCAAAAAGAATTGTTAGTCCAATTGTATTGCTAAATAAAGTAATGAAAAATGTGCGAGGTGGAAAGTTGGAAAGTAAAGTTGGGACAAAGAGACAGGATGAAATTGGGGATCTTTCAAGAGAATTTGACAAAATGTTAGAGGCTATCCAAGAATCAAGAAAAGATATAGATAAAAAAGTAGAAGAACAAACAAAAGATATCGTTGGAAAAGCACAAGATATCGAAGATCAGAGAAAAGCGCTGATGAATATCTTGGAAGATGTGGAAGAAACAAATATGGAAATGAAAAAATATAAATTGGCAGTAGAGGGAGCTTCTGACTATATTGTTATCTTGGATAAAGATCAAAAAATATTATATGCTAATGAGGCGGCAGAAGGAATTACTGGATATAGTTTTGAAGAAATGAGTGGTAAGAAACCAGTAGAACTTTGGGGAACGGAAACTAATAAAGAAGAGTATAAAATAATATGGGAAAATATTGAAAAAGATAAAAAACAATTTCATGGAGAAATTAATAATGTTCGAAAGAACGGCGAAAAGTATGTAGCCGATGCAACAATTACGCCAATTATCGATAACGACAAAATTTTGTATTACATTGAAATTGAAAGAGATGTGACCAAAGCAAAAGAGGTGGATAGGATGAAAACGGAATTTATCAGTTTGGCTTCACATCAATTGAGGACTCCCCTAACGGCAATTAAATGGTATGTGGAAATGATGGTCAATGGTGATGGGGGAAAATTAAACAAGGAACAGGCAGAATTTGCCGATAATATCCAAAAATCAAATGAGAGAATGATAGAACTGGTCAATTCACTTTTGAATATTTCTAGAATCGAATCAGGAAGAATAATTATTGATCCACAGCCGACAGACGTAAATCAATTGGTGGCCGACACAATCAAAGATTTGGAGATGAAAATTAAGGAAAAGAAAATAAATATCGTACCTAGTATTCATGAAAATCTGCCAAAAATAATAATGGATCCAAAATTAATTAGAAATGTGTTGATGAATTTGCTATCTAATTCCATCAAATATAGCTGTGACGGTTGTGAGGTAATAATAATGGTGTCAAAAGACGACAAAGATATAACTTTCCAAATTAGTGATAGCGGTTTGGGAATCCCAGAAAAGGAACAAGGGAAAGTTTTTGACAAATTTTATAGAGGACAAAATGTGGTCAAAAAAGTGACTGATGGTAATGGACTGGGTTTGTATTTGGTCAAAGCAATTGTAGAATCGTCTGGAGGGAAAATTTGGTTTAAGAGTGTAGAAGACAAAGGAAGTACTTTTTATTTTTCACTACCACTAGCTGGAGTCAAAGCAAAAGCGGGTGAGGTGGTAATTGATGGTTAAAAACGGTAGAATTAAATAATATGATAGACAAAAAAATAACAGTGATGGTGATTGAAGATGAAGATTTATTGCTTCAAGCAATTACAAAAAAAATAAATTTATCGGGAATGGAAACAGTATCCTGTGCTCATGGAAAACAGGCAATAGATTATTTGAATAGTATGGAAGCATTACCAAGCGCAATTTGGCTTGATTATTATCTAAAAGATATGAATGGATTGGAATTTGTGGGTGAAATTAAGAAAAATGATAGATTGAAAGATATACCAATTGTGGTGGTAAGTAATTCGGCTGATCCAGAAAAAGTACACAATATATTGGGACTGGGAGCAAATGAATATTTGCTTAAAGCCAAATATAGCTTGGATGAGATTATTGAAGTTATAAAAAAATTTATAAACGAGGAAGATAATAAATGAAAATATTGATTGCCGAGGATGATCAATTTTTGGGGAATGCGCTACGGGTAAAGCTAACTAATGATGGTAATGAGGTAATTTTGGCAAATGATGGAGCTCAGGCAATAGCGGAACTAGAAAAAAGTGTTTTTGATTTGATACTACTTGATATCGTAATGCCGGAAAAAAATGGGTTTGAAGTATTGGAAGCAGTGAAATCTAGTAAAAAAAATAGTAAAACTCCAACGGCAATGATTTCAAATTTGGGACAAGCTGAAGATGTGGAAAAGGCAAAAAAATTAGGAGCAATTGATTTTATCGTGAAATCAAATGTGTCTTTGGCGGAATTATCAGAAAAAATTAAGAGTTTAATCAAACCGCCCCATGCTCCAAAATAAGGATATTTATGAAGCAATTAAGGCACTTTCGATAATTGATGAAAGAGTTTTGGAGGCGTCGCTACGACAAGCAGAAAATTTGGGTATACGATTGGATAGCGTCCTAATTGAGAGAGATTTGGTGTCAGAAAAAGATATGGGGTTATTGATTGCCGACCTGCTGGCTGTCCCCTATGTATTTTTGGATAATGAAAAAATTGATAAAGAAGTACTAAATGTTATTCCCGAAAAATGGGCAAAGAAATTTTTTACGATTGCGTTTAAAAAAAATAAAGAAATTATAAATATTGCCAGTAGTCAGCCGGATAGCGAAGAAATAAATGAATTGTTAACCAAAAAATTTGGCGAAGATAAATTTAAAATATTTTATAGCAGTGAAAGAGAAATAAAACAGGCGCTGTTTGATTATGAAAAAGATAAAGATAAGGTTTTTTCGCAAAATATAAAACAAACGATTGAAGAAGCGTCAAAAATGTTAAATGAGGTGCCAATAATAAAGTTAGTTGATGAAATAATTAGTTTTGGAAATAGCTCTAAGGTGTCTGATATCCATATTGAGCCACTAAAAGATAAAATAATTGTGAGATTTAGAATTGATGGGGTTTTGTATGACATAACTCAACTGCCAAGTGGCATAAAAGATCAAATTTTGAGTCGTGTCAAAGTAATGGCAGGGCTAAGAACCGATGAGCATATGGCGGCACAAGATGGAAAAATTGTCTATAGTTTGGGTAAAAATGAGGATTTGGATATCAGAGTTTCGATACTGCCAACAATTAATGGCGAAAAAATTGTGATGAGACTTTTGTCGCAAAGCGCAAGACAATATACCTTGTCTGATTTGGGAATTGAGACAGAAGTGTTGGAAAAAATTAAAGCGGCTTACAATAAACCATATGGAATGATTTTGGTAACTGGACCCACTGGAAGCGGAAAAACGACAACAGTTTATGGTGTAGTAAAAATATTGAATAAACGAGAAATAAATATTACCAGTATTGAAGATCCGGTGGAATATGAAGTTGGTGGTATAAATCAAATACAGGTAAATGCAAAAACAAATTTGACTTTTGCTGATGGTTTGAAGTCAATTGTGAGACAAGACCCTGATGTAATATTTATTGGAGAAATACGTGATAGTGAAACAGCACAAATTGCCATAAATGCGGCCATGACGGGACACTTGGTATTGTCCACCCTACATACCAATGATGCGGCAACAACATTCCCCCGCCTCGCAGAAATGGGACTAGAAGCTTTTTTGATTGCCTCTGGAACAAATATTGTGGTAGCACAAAGATTGATGAGAAAAATTTGTACAGTTTGTAAAATTTCGGAAGATGTAGATTTGGATGAAGTAAAAAAAGAGGTTCCAGAAAAATACTGGAAAAAGGTATATCCGCCAGCTGGCGGAAAGAAAATAACTTTTTATAAGGGTAAGGGTTGTCCTGTTTGTAATTACTCTGGATATAAGGGAAGGATAGGCATATTTGAGGCATTGGAAATGACAGATAAAGTGAGAGCATCAATAATGAGTGGAGCAAATGCGCAAGAAATTAAAGAGATTGCTGTGAGTGAGGGAATGATAACGATGTTTGAAGACGGACTTAACAAGGTTAAAATGGGAACCTCAACAATCTCTGAGTTGCTCAGAGTAATGAAACAATGATAAATAATAGTGATCAATTGTTGTTTTGTAAAAATATGGCGACTCTTTTGAAGGCCGGTATCCCGATTGTGGAAGCAGTGGAAACGATTGAAGATCAAAGTCAAAATCCAAGTTTCAAAAAAATATTGGGGAAAATAAAAAAAGAATTGATGGAGGGTGAAAGTTTGTCAAAGGCAATGGATAAACAAAGAAATGCTTTTAATAAATTTTTTATTAGCATGATTGAAGCGGGAGAAAAAAGCGGAAATTTGGAAACTAATTTGAATTATTTGTCTGAACAAATTGAAAAAACTTATCAAACGAGTAAAAAAATTCAAAGTGCGCTGATGTATCCGACTCTTTTGATCTCGGTGGCTTTGCTAATTGGTGGGTATTTGGCATATGCGATTTTACCAAAATTTATAGATTTCTTTGCGGCGTTTGATACAAAGTTACCATTAAGCACAAGTATTTTGTTGGCAATAGCGAATTTTATGAAATATAGTGGTGGCAAATTGGCAATAGGATTAGCTTTAACAATGGTAGTTTTTGGTTTAATGGGACAAATACCGGCGATAAAATTGTGGTGGGACAAAATTAAAATGAAATTGCCAATAATCGGCAAAATAATTTGGTTTGGACAATTAAACAAATTTACCCGAAATATGGGAGTATTGCTAAACAGTGGCATATCAATAAATGAAAGTTTGGAAATATCGGTAAACACTTTGAACAATAGAAAATTTAAGAAAGATATAAAAGCAATTCATGATGAAATAATGTCGGGTGAAAAACTGTCGGAGGCAATGGGAAAAAGAGGGCGAAATGAGTTTAGTAAAATGACGGTAAAAATGATGGCCGTTGGTGAAAAAAGCGGTAATTTGGGTGAAATGATGATATATGTCGCGGATTTTTATGAAGAAGAGATTGAAAATTTGACAAAAAACATAGGAACGATGCTAGAACCAGTTTTGCTTGTGATTATTGGGTTTTGCGTCGCATTTTTGGCAAGTGCAATCATCTCACCAATCTACGAGCTTACCGGTTCAATTGGGCGATGAAAAAAGGCCACGCCAAAAGTTTCACATTTAGGCGGGCAGGTTCAACTTTAATTGAATTAATCTTGGTGGTGGCGATTTTGACGGTTTTGGGTGCAATGAATTTGCCGCTCGTAAGTAGAATAATGTATCGAAACAAGGCGACAGTGGCAGTAGAACAAGTGGTGGCCTTTGCTAGGAAAGCGCAAACATACGCAATTTCTAGAAAAAGTAACGATGTCTGGGGAATATGTATTGTAAGCAATAGTTTGAGATTATTTCAAAATAATTGTAGCTCCCCTGTTTCTAAAGACGATTATGAATTTGGGGCTGAGGTGACGGCGAGTGATGTAAATTTAGTTTTTGATTTTAAGGGACAAACGACAACGACGAGCATCGTAGTGCATAGTCAAACTGAGGATATAACGGTTAATATTAGTGATCTGGGAGTAGTGAATGTCCAAAAATAAAGGAGTAACACTAATTGAATTGATTTTGTATGTGGCGATTTTGACAGTGCTACTGAGTGGGGCGTTTAAATTTATTTTGGATGTGGTGACGGTGCGATACAAGGCAGAAGATAATCGAGATATTATTTATAATTCACGATTTGTCAGTAATGTAATTGAGAGAGAAATTAAAAACGCCAAAACAATTAGTAGTAGCGGTAGTAAAAATTTGACCACAGATACGGCAGTAATTAGCGAGACAAGTAATAATCTTTTTTTGAATTCAAAACAATTAAATAGTGGTCGAATCAGTGTTGATTCAAATTTTGTGGTGACAACAAGCGGGACAAATTCAAAACATGTTGATTACTCAATAA
>Ga0247841_10004065_pt1 | contig 25774 bp, 25 predicted proteins | sample LaCruzMarch2015__2_FD_192410 | JGI IMG/M metagenome (GOLD analysis project Ga0247841, IMG submission 192410) | Freshwater microbial communities from meromictic Lake La Cruz, Castile-La Mancha, Spain - LaCruzMarch2015_18m | ecosystem: Environmental > Aquatic > Freshwater > Lake | place: Spain... | reverse complement strand
TCTCATAGCTTTTAATTTGCTCGGAAATAATTTGACTAATTTCTTCCGCTTTGATTGTTTCCATGCCTTATCTTGCCTCCCCTAAGAGATTCCTCATATTGTTCAGTTGGTTTCTGATGCTGCCATCGTAAAGAGTATCGCCAACACCTATAACTATACCCCCGAGAAGACCGGGGTCTTTTTCCACGGATACTTCCACATTCCTGCCGGTAACTTTCTCCAGACTCGATGTGATGTAAGTCTGCATTTCGTTTGAAAGTGGAAACGCTGTTTTTAAATTTACTCTTACTTTCTTGAGTGATTCGTCCATTAACTGCCTGTAGAAAAAGACGATATCCGACAGAACATCGATTCTTTTTTTATCGACCAGTAATTTCAAAAAATTGACCGTCATAACGGAAAGTTTCAATTTGCCAATGATGTTTTCCACAACACCCTTTTTGCTTTCTTGTTCAAAAATGGGATTAGCTAAAAAATTCCCCAGGTCTTTATTCTGGGCAATAATTAAAGCAAATTGATTAAGCTCGTTATAATATTTTTCTATTTGCTTTCCTTCAGTCGCAATTTCAAAAAAAGCCCGGGCATAACGTTTGGAAATATTGCTGATCAATTTTTGTTCACCACCTTATCCATGTAGTCCCTGACCATAACATCATGATCCTTAGCTGTAATATTCTTTTTTAATATTTCTTCCGCCATCACAACGGAGAGCGAGACGGCCTCTGAACGAAGCTGGTAGGAAGCTTTATTAAACTCCTGATCAATACGAGCCTGAGCGTCTTCCTTCATTTTCTGAGCGACTTTACCCGCATCTTCAATAATTTTTTGTTTTTCAGTAACACCCTGAGCCTTGATCATTTCTATTATGCCGTCAATTTCGTGAGAGGCTTTATCAATCTTTTCTGAATACTCCCGGTATTTTTTCTCCGCCTCGGCCTTTTCCTTTTTAGCATTTTCCATTGAATCTTTAATATCCTGACGCCGCCCGACAAAAAATTCTTTGATCTTGTCCGCCAGCATCCAATAAAGAAAACCTCCCAGAATGATAACATCAAAAGTTTTCCATGCAAAGTCAAACCACTGACTCTTTGAGTAACCGCCCTCAGCGCTACCGGAAGCATAAACAAAATTTACCGCAATTAAAATTATCAAGGTAAGCGATAACAACAAAACCGATATTGATTTGAAGAGTTTTTTCATGAAACGCTTCTCCCCAGAACTTTCTCGGCTATCTCCAGAGATAATCTTTTGGACTGACCTTCCAGAATTTGCCGCGCGGCCATAATTTCCTTATCCATTTTTTCCTGAAATTCCTGTGCCATCAAAGGGATTTCGTTGCGCACCGCGTCAACGATACTCTTAGCCTTATCCGCACCTTCTTTTATTATTTCCTTCTTTATTTCGGAGGCATTGGATTTGGCAAGTTTGAGTTTTTCATCGTACTCTGCAGCACGCTTATCTACGGAATCGTTAAACAACTTGATTTCATTTTCTAATTCTTCGAGTTGCTTTTTACGTCGATCAATTATTGTGAGAATCGGCTTGTAAAGAAGAAAGTTAAGAATAAAAATCAACGCCAGGAAAGTAACCATTTGCACGAAGATAGTATAATCAGGAATTACGGTAACCACAATTTACCTCATAACTTTGCAGCAAAATAATGTAATTTAAAAACATACCCTAACCAAAAAACCGAGGGTTACTAACCATAACAATATTTGCTTGTCAAGCTTTTTTATGACCGGCGGTCTAAATTTTCAAAAAATCAGTTTATGTATTATAAACAAGTCCTTACAGATTAACCTTCTACTGAATGTATTTTAATTTTTTCATCAGCCACTTCCATCATACTCGACTTACCATCGAACAAAGCACCCTCTTCTATAACAAATATCGGCGTGCGGACGTCACCATAAAATTTTCCGGTGGAGATGATGTTAATTTTTTCTTTGACTTCAATGGTGCCTTGAACGTTGCCGCCTATATAAATAGCTTTGACCGCTATATTGGCTTTAACCAGCGCGCCTTCACCGATTTCCAATGAACCCTGCCCGTAAATTTCTCCTTGAAAATCACCATCAATGCGCACAGCACCATCAAAAATCAATTTACCGATAAACTCTGCACCTTTACCCAAAACGGCTTGAACTTCTTCAATTTGACTCTTTTTTTCCCACATATTCTTCTCCTCGTGGTTATTTTATTGAAACCATTTCATTTTTCAGCTTTTTAAAATAAATCTGCGCACACTGACATTCATTAATAATCCTATCGATGTCAGCAGGCAAACCATCGCCGAGCCACCATAACTTAAAAAAGGAAGTGGAATACCGACAACCGGCAATACTCCTAAAACCATTCCGATATTGATAAATACCTGCCAGGAAATAAGGGCTGTAATACCGAATGCTAATATGCTGCCTAATAAATCACGAGAATGCAAGGTAATTTTCAACCCCCAAAAAATGAGGAACATGAACATAATAACCAAAACTAGCGCCCCGATGAACCCCCATTCCTCGGCAAAAACAGAAAAAATAAAATCGGTTTGCTGTTCCGGTAAAAATTTTAACTGGGTTTGTGAACCATTTAAAAAGCCCTTGCCAAAAAAGCCTCCTGAACCAATGGCAATAATTGATTGAAGGACATGATAACCTGCGCCTAATGGATCGTGTTCCGGATTAAGAAAGGTAAGTAATCTATCTCTTTGATAAGGTTTTAGAAAATACCAGATGATTGGAGATAAAATCAAACAGGCAACGAAAGCAATGGCGAAATATTTCCAATTGACTCCCATAAAAAAAATTATTGACGCGAAAAGAAGTATTATAACCAAAGCCGTTCCCAAATCCGGCTGTTTTAAAATCAGCAGACACGGTATCAAAACCATCGCAAAAGGGATAAAAAGTTCTTTTAGTTTGTAATGTTCATTTGAGCTATGGTTATCAAAATAACGTGCCAAAACAATAATCAGCGCCAGTTTCATAAATTCCGCAGGCTGGAAAGTAAAAAATCCGACAGATAACCATCTTTGCGAACCATTCATCTTATAGCCGAAAAAGAAAACGATTATCAAAAGAGCCAAAGCAATACCATATATTAAATAAGCGGCCTGACAGATAAAACGATAGTCAATTAAATAAGCTATGCCCATAAAAAAAAGCCCGACCAAAATCCACTGAATTTGCTTTACATAAAAAGGAATACTATTTCCAATGGTGCTAAAGCCGGCTGAAAATATACTTAAAATGCCGATCGCGCAGATAGCCAGGACAAGCGCAAGAAGAGCCCAATCAAAATGCTGAAACACGCGTCGATCAAATCTTAAAAAAAACATTAATCTTCCCTAATACAAAAGTTATCATCCGGCAATATCAAAAAAGCCCGGCATAATACCAAGTAAGCTTTCAAAAATTTATATTTTATTTGAAAGCACCTTGGTATTAATTTTTTATTTTCTCCGGCAAATGCTGTTGTGCTACAACTTGCGACGGTTTTAATTTCTTCTTCCCGTCAAAATAAGCATCCAACATTTTGCGGGCGATCGGAGCGGCGGCAGATCCTCCGTGCCCGGCATTTTCCGCTATGACCACTATAGCTATCTCCGGATTTTTAAGCGGGGCAAAGCAGACAAATAACGCGTGATCTCTTTGGAAAGCGGTGATTCTCTTAGCGCGGCGGACTTTATCGCCTTGCGGCAGACCCACAACCTGGGAAGTCCCTGTTTTGCCACAAACGTCCGCATTTAATCTTCTTGCAGCCGAGCCTGTGCCACCCTCTTCATTAACAACGCCCCAAAGGGCGCGGCCCAGAATATCAATCGTTTTTTTACTTAAAGTAAGCTCGCTTTTTTTCTTTGGCAAAAATTCCTTATATAAGCTGCCGTCGGTTAACTCAATACGTTTTATTAAGTAAGGCCGCCATAAAGTCCCGCCATTGGCAAAAGCGCTGTACGCGTTGACCAATTGCAGTGGAGTCACCAGATCAAATCCCTGCCCGATTGATATAGAAATGGTTTCGCCGGCAAGCCAGGGCTCTTTAGTCCTTGCAAATTTCCATTCTTTTGTGGGTACCAGTCCGCTTTTTTCATGGTGTAAATCAATACCTGTAACCTCGCCAAGTCCAAAGAGCTTTGCGTATTTAGCGATTTTATCCACGCCTAACATCTTGCCCACTGTATAAAAATATACATCACAGGATTCAACAATCGCTCGATGAAGATCAACATAACCATGGCCTTTTGACTTCCAGCAACGATAAGATCGATTACCCAATTCAAATGAACCTTTACAAAATATTTTCTGTTCAGGTGTAATAATGCCTTCTTCCAGCGCGGCAGCGGCAATAATCAACTTGTATGTTGAACCGGGCGGGTATTGTCCGGAAATTGATTTATTGGATAAAGGATTAAACGGATTATTTTGCATTTTGTCCCATAGCCCATACGTAATTCCACTATTGAACAGGTTCGGATCGAAAGCAGGCGAACTGACCATAGCCAGCACCGAACCATCCCTCGGATCTAAGGCAACTGCGGCGCCTGGTTTCCCTGCAAATGCATCCCAGGCTACCTTTTGTAAATCAGCATCAATTGTCAAAACAACATTATGGCCGGGAACAGGCTCAACGCGTCCCAAATTTTTAATTTCTTTGTCATAAGCATTTACTTCAATTAATTCCGCGCCGCGTTTTCCTCGTATGTACGCATCCAGATATTTTTCCACGCCCTGCTTGCCTAAAACATCACCGGAAATGTATCCATTATTAGGTTTTTCCAATTCCTCTTTGCTTACTTCTCCCGTGTAACCAATAATCGGCGCCATCATTTCTCCGACCAGATATAAGCGGACGGGAGATACATCGACAAAAACTCCGGGCAAGGACAGAGCATTGGTTTCCACAATAGCTACCTTTTCCATGCTTACATCTTTCTCTAATTTCACCGGCAGATAAGGTCTAACTTTTTCTGGAAAGGGCTGATCATCAGACAATTCCAGCGATCTGCTTTTATACATGTTTTCAAGTTTTTCGATGACGATCTCATGATCTTTCCCCTTATTGGGCATGTATAGTACGTCGAACGAAGGACGGTTATCTACAAGAACGATGCCGTTTCTATCCTTAATCAAGCCACGCAAAGGTTCAATTTTAAGTAAACGAACAGAATTATTTTCTGATTTTTGCCTTAAGACTTCGCTCTTAATAATTTGTAAATACAACAGACGCACCAATATACCAGAAAAGATAATCAGCAATAACGCGACAACGATCTTAAGCTTGCGCAGAAAGTCGGCCGGTTCCGGGCCGTTGCGCAGATTGAAATTCATTTCCATACAAAAATCCTTCTGTCCGATGCAGCAGGTAAAAAAACAAAACAGCAAACAGGCTAATGAGCACAGCCCGGGGAAAACCCATTAAAGGAGTTATTTTTACTATATCCAATCCATAAGCTAAATTATAAAATAAAATAACTAAAATCTCTTCTAGAAAAGAGCAAATGAAGCTAAACAAAGCGATGAAATACAACTTTTCGGTGGAAAACATTATGAAAATAAAAAACGAGCACAGAAAAATAACCATGTAGATGAAGGTGAATAATCCTAAAACTGATCCGGAGAGGCAATCATATACAAATCCTAAAATAAAGGCCAGGATCAACCCTTTAATTAAATCAAGACGAAATCCCGCGTAAATTAGGGCAATCAGTGATATTTCCAGTACGAGTCTGCCGGAAAATAATATATCGGCGATGCTTGTTTGCAGCACCACCAATAATATGGACAAAACCGGCAGCAACAAATAATAGATCATCTCTATTTGTTTTCCTCTTCATCCGTAGATAAAATTAACACTTCTTCTAACTTGGAAAAATCAACGAACGGAGTAACATTAATCTTTAAAAAGAGGCCGGTATTATGTTTAACTACACCGCTGACTACGCCTATTAGTAAACCCTTGGGAAATACACCGCCGATACCTGAAGACACAACAACTTCGCCTTCTTTAACATCTTGATTTTTTAAAATATATCTCAATTCACAGCCGCGGGACCCGACTCCGCGGATGATTCCTTGCGTCCGTGGCCCCTGCAAAATAGCGTCAATGTTGCTGCTTTCATCAATAAATAACAAGACCTTGGACACATGCCAGGATACATCCGTCAGACGGCCGACTAATCCCGGCGGCGCAATGACCGGCATACCTGTCTTCAAACCATGAGCACTGCCTTTGTTGATCATGATGATCCGGGAAAGCGCCGCCGGCTCTTTTGCTATAACCTGTGCGGCTATAAAATGGTAATTATAGCTGTCTTTAAGTGCTAGAAGTTTTTTTAACCTCTGCGACTCCAAATAACCTTCGTGATATAAAATCAACTCGGCTTTGAGCTCATCAATTTTCTTTTTTAAATCTCTGCTGTCTTGCTGAAGCCCTACTAAAAAAACATATCGTAACCAGGCATCACTGACACTTTTGGCGGAAAGGATTAATACGTTATGCACAGGAGCCGCTGCTTCCAGGACTATTTTTTTTACAAAGCCTGTGCCTGTTCCATGTTTTAAGCTATAAGATAACAAGATAAGCGCCAAAGCCAGAAAGGCAATAACGAAGATAACTGTCTTATAATTCCTTAAAAACATTTTTTACCCGACATCATAAAAAATACTAACATGGCCCTGCGCATTATATGTGAACGGTAATCTCTTTGAGCACTTCCAGTTGATCCAAAGCAATACCGGCACCTCTGACTACAGCAGATAAAGGATCATCCGCGATGGTTATAGGCAGACCGGTTTCTTCTCTGATCAGGACATCAATATTTTTAAGAAGTGCTCCGCCTCCGGTAAGAACAATGCCACGATCAACAATATCACCGGCCAGTTCCGGCGGAGAGTTTTCCAGCGCTTCCTTAATTGCGTCAACAATAAGGGCAACTTGCTCGGCCATAGCTTCCCGAATTTCTTCCGAACTTGCTTCAATAGTTTTAGGAATTCCCGAAATCAAATCCCGACCCTTTATATCCATGGTTTTAATTTCTTCCAGCGGATAGGCGCAACCAATTTCCATTTTTACAAGTTCCGCCGTTCTTTCTCCAACCAGCAGACTGTATTTACGCTTCATATATAGAATAATCGCGTCATCAATTTTATCACCGGCAACCCTGACTGAATTTGAATAGACGATACCGGAAAGTGAAATAACGGCAACTTCTGTCGTTCCGCCGCCAATATCCACGACCATTGAACTTGTTGGCTCGAAAATAGGCAAGCCGGCGCCAATTGCGGCTGCCATTGGTTCTTCAATCAGGTAAATTTCTCTGGCGCCTGCTGATTCTACTGTCTCTCGCACAGCTCGCCTTTCCACTTGCGTAATTCCGGATGGCACAGCAACTATAACCCGCGGACGCACAAGCGATTTGCGGTTATGGACAGCCAAAATGAAATGCTTCAGCATTGCCTCAGTTATATCGAAATCGGCAATGACTCCGTCACGCATCGGCCTGATGGCAACTATATTCCCCGGCGTGCGTCCCAGCATGCTTTTTGCTTCTTTGCCAACGGCAAGCACTTTCTTCATCCCTCTGATATCTTTATGCACTGCCACTACGGAAGGTTCATCCAGCACAATCCCCCTACCCTTAACAAAAATCATTGTATTAGCAGTCCCTAGATCTATAGCTAAATCATTGGAAAATTTCCCTAAAAAATAGTCGAACAACATTTTTCCTCTTTCCTCCTGTTATTTCGCTTTTAATATTAACCATTAACCTGTAACTTTTTTTCTATATCGTATTTTCTAATCCTAATCAATGCCTTTTTATACCAATTAGGAATCAGACATTAAGAAATTGATTGATTTCGCATAATACCAAGTAAGCTTTCCAAAAATCGCCTTAATGTTTGAAAGCAACTTGGTATTAAATTGTATTTGCTTTTTATAAATGACTGTAATAGTAAAACGAAGTTTTTAATGCTGTTAAATAGTTTAATACTCATAATAGAGGTGACTGTATGCTGAAGTTTTTCCGGAAACACGCGCGCGGCTGGTTCATGCTGGCAATCATTGTAATCATCATCCTCGTCTTTGTTCTTTACTTCGGCTCCGACAGAGGAAGCAGAATGGCTGATGCCATAGCTATCGTTGATGGGAAAGTAATCAGTGCAGCGGAGTTTCACAACGAATATGGTAAAATGCTGGACATGGTTAAACTGCGCTATGGTTCAAAGCTAACCCCTGAAGCACTCAAAATGATGAACCTAAAGCAAAAAGTTTATGATAATTTAATTAACCAGCAAATTATCATTGCCAAAGCTGCGGATTTAAAGCTGCGGATTTCCGACGACGAATTGCGAAATGCTATCATATCAATGCCCGCGTTGCAGACGGACGGCATTTTTGATGAACGGAAATACCAGCAAATGCTTAGATATACTAAATCTTCCGCTGATGATTTTGAAGCCACGCAAAGAATCAATCTGACGGCAAGTAAAATTGAATCCGTTATCCGTGAAGGAATCAAAATATCGGATCAGGAAATTTATGATCTATACACCCTGCAAAATCAAAAAATAAATCTTAATTTTGTCCAAATTTCCGGCAAGGATGTTAAAAGTAATTTTAGCGCCACTACGGAAGAATTGGAAAATTATCTCAAAAACAATAGCAATGCATTTCGCATTCCGGAACAGGTAAAAATAAAATATCTATTTTTTGCCAGCGATTCGTATTCGTCATCTTCAATAAGTGATGCCGAAATTCGCGATTACTATAGTCGTTTCAAAGATAAATACCGAACAAAGAACGGCAAGCAATCGCAACTGGCCGATGTTAAAAATGCCATTGTCAAAGAATTGAAAACCTCCAGAGGCATGCAAAATGCCTACACAGAAGCCAAGAAAATTCATGATATTATTTATCAGGAAGACAACTTTGATGCCTATGTCACTAAGCATAACTTGAAGACCTATAATGCCGATTTTTTCCCCATTAACAAACCACCGCAATCATTAGCATCGCTCAAGGAACTGGCAGCGATTCTTCAGGAATCGCAGAAAAACGACATCAGCAAAGTGCTTCCAGCAAATGATGGCTATTATCTTATCAAGATTATCGATAAAAAGCAGGCTTACACGCCAAAATTGAAAGATATTGAAAATGAAGTCAAAAGACGCTTTGTAGAAAATAAAATGATGATTTTGGCCGAAAAAGAAGCGCAATCAATTCTGGATCGCCTTAAAAACGGAGAGCAACTGGATAAAATCGCAGGGGGAAAAGGCTTTAAAATAAACGAAACCGGCATGTTCCAACCATCCGGCGCTATACCAAAGCTGGGAAACAGCAGAGACGCGGCGGAAACGATTTCCCAACTCTCCGCAAACAAACCGTATCCGGAAAAAATTCTCGTTATCGACGATACTTTTGTCATTTTAAAATTTAAAGACGCAAGCAAAGTGGATTTAAAAGACTTTGCCGCAAAGAAGGATTTATTGAGAAATATTTTTATCTCCATAAAAAGAGAAGAAGCGGTACTTTCCTGGCTGGAGGGAAATAAAATAGCAATGTTGAAAGAAAAGAGGCTAAAAATTAATAAGGAAGCAAAAGATTTATAAAGTGGTAATGGAGGTTAATTAATAAAGAATTTCTTTAAACTTGGTGGCTGAGGGGGATAGCATAGGGCAGATAAGTATTCTCAACCATTACTATTTATAATGGTGTATTTTTCCGAATGCCCCCAAAAATGTCCCCAAAATATTTAAAAACTCCATGCTATTTATGATGACAACCTCGAGCGATCAAGAGATCCGGGATAGCAGATTAAATTTTTGAATGGATTCTGTGGGGGATGTTGGAGCGGTTAAAATTTTGACACGACTGGAATACCAAAAAACTCTTTTACATTGTTATCTCTCGCTCGTTCCGGTAAACCTTTCGCTTCCGACATTATTTTTATAAGTAACTTTAGAGCAGCTTTATTCGCATTACAATTGAAGTGCACGTATCTAATAGCATCCTGATATGAGCGCACACTTTGAAGTTTACCTGCAATTGCTCCACTTTGATAAGGATTACATTTATTGCACCACCAATAAGGACTGGTGACATTATCCGTATATGCTGTGCAATAAGTAGCATTTTGATCACAACCAAAACATTTTTGTTGAAAATCTTTCTTGTCAAAAATATTTATCAATCTTTTTGTTTCATTTAGGACTGCCGCTAGTGGTACAGACGCATCGTTTTGATTGAGTAACCATAAAACATAGTCAGGTTCTTTTAAAACAATAGTCTCGACTAATTTTCCTTTATATTTTCCGAATGTAATGTCCATAAGGTTCCCACTCTCCCCACACCTCGACGATCCTCTCTTTTGGTCTTTTATTTGTAAAGGATAGCAGCCTTTTGATAGCAAACCATCGTTAAATTTATAAATATTTTTTTACCAATTAAAAATACCTGGTTGAACTATTTTCGATTTTAATACTTTTGCAGGAAAATCATTATTAGCAATCTTGAATTTTAGTTTTCCATCAGATCCTTTTACTTCATATTCTTCCCTCGGACCTCTAGTAGCGCTTATCCATGATACTTCATCTTGTTGTGTATCAAGTATCATTTTTAGTTCATCAAAGCTTAAACAAACTATACCATCATCATTACAGACAAGTACAGTGAATACCTCACCAAGTTTATTTTTCATTTCCAATATTTCATCTTGATGACGTTTTTGAAAGCTAAAACGCCAAGGAGACATTCGTTTTGCTGAATACTTAATAAATATACCGACATTATCATTGATAATATAAGAAGAATTGCTAGGAGTTGGGTAGCTCTTAATACCAATAGTTATCTCACAATCATGAATAATTCTTGTAAAGACAACACCATGGAAAAAATCAAATTCTTTTAACATAATTATTTTCTGTTATGTTTTTTTATAGTTGTAATATTCCCCACAAATCTATAAATAATTCGAGCCCTATTGTAGGTATTTTTTAATACCATTATATGATGCAGTGCTTTAGGATACTTCTTGATATCGTTACCACCAAAAATACCACCAACCTCGCCACGTTGGAGAGTATCATGATATTCGGTTCCTTTCGATACAAGACGCGTAGAATGAATAGCGAGTGATTCCTCACCATTAGGAGAAAATGCTTCTATGAATTCCACAAGATATGGATGCAACTGATTATCTTCAATTAATTCAGCAATCTGCTTCAGCTTTATAGTCGGTGAGTAATTTATGTTTTCAACAATATTGTCTATTTCTGTTTTGAAGTCAAACATTTCAAAACTCATAAATCCTTTATCAATGTCCACTGTGGTTTTATTTATGCTTGATCTAGCTACCGAATTAACGCGTTGGTCTTCCAACCATATTGGAGATCCTTTACCAGACCTTATTGCACTTAATGATAAGCGATGAAAAACAAAACATTTTTGCCAATCAAGATAAAGTTTTTCTGGTATGGTTAGCTCAAAGTATTGTAAATAGGAATTTCGTGAACCAAACATGCGAGCCCTTTGAATGTAGGTATCTTGCTGAATTTTGTGTTTAACATCTCTAGTAAAAAACATTGAGAGTAAATTTTCAAAAGTAACCCCGCGAGAGACAATATTTCCACCAATTGTGATGGTAAAGGGGGTTGATGGAGATGTAGCTCGTCTTGTGTCTTCAATAATACGATCACTATTTAATACAACCACATCAGTTCGTGATATTTGGTTTAATATATAATGCACTATTAAATCTTGATCTCCGAGATAATCTTCATTAGCAACTTCCCATATTTCCTTTACATAGCGCTCAAAATATTTATCATCTCGATTTTTCAAACAACTGATAATTTTGATTATTTGCTTATAATCTTCTGAGTGATCTGCTTTTTTCCCACTTGTATGCACCAACATACAATAATTTTTTTCGGAGGAGTTTATTTTTAAATTAAGATATGCGACATTAACAAAAAAATTAAATAGAGCGTGTTTCAGATAGCGTGGTTCATCTCCGGTATCTGGTAATAAATTTAATCCATATTTAATATCATGCAATTTTTCTACAGTTGTCGGGAAAAAAATATCTTGTCCAGTGTACTCAGGGTGCGACGGAAAATCAACCCACTTTTCATTCTCATTTTCAAAAGTATTATTTAGGTCTAGACGCGCAGGTGTTGCTGTTACACCAATATAAATTCCATCATCATTAATTAATTTTCCAACGAGTTCATTTATTGTTGTCTGCTCTCCTTTATTTACTTTTGCATTTGGTGTTGCATAATCAGCTTCATCGTCAATGATTACTTTTGAACTACGATTACCGATTTTATTTATAAGTTTTTGTAGATCCTTTGAATTCTTTTTAGCAAAAATAACCCACTCACTGTCGCCTATAATAAAATCTGGATCAAGAATTTCACTGAAATTATTTGGTGCTGGATCGATAGTTGATCTTCTAAATCTATCAAGGTTTTGATTTAGAAGTTGAACGCTATCATTTAATAAAACAATTATAATTTTGTGTCCCTCATCAAGCAACTTTGCGGTGAGTAAAATCATCATCTCGGTTTTTCCGCTTTGGGGTTCACCATATATAACAAAAGATCGGCTTTGTTGGTCGTGAATATTTTTAATTGCACTATCAACCGCTTTTTCAATACACTCTATATGTAAATTAGAGTCTCGTAAACGGCTTAGTTGGCGTTCGTAACGAGTGTTTTTGTGGGTGACTACTTTAAAGTTGTTGATGTTAAAATTAGCCATATTTATCATCCTTAATGAGTCGCTGCCTAATTAAAATAAACTATAGGATGTAAAACCGTATGTGTCAATGAAATATATATGAACAAAATATAAGGTAATGGTTGTTTTAAAGTCGAAAGTGAATAGTGTTTAATCTAGATTAAACACCACTTTGTCATTCTGAATACAGAGATCCAGCACACTCCATGAGGATACCCCTTCAAGTTATCCCATTAATAGTGTGCGCTGGATCTCTGGTTAGTCCTGATATATAAGACTCAAGAGTCTTTAACTCCACTCCCATTACCTTTATTAACAATACATCCAACCCAATGTTGGCGACCATCTCCGATTACCATGAAACATCATCGGGTGAATTTCATCTTGCAGCTCGCATTCAGGTTGGGTTTTGTTCACCCATTTTTTGATGTAAGACAACATCGCGTTATGAGCACACCACCAGTATCCATACCAGGAGCTGTATTTCTCCGTAGCACCTTCTTTAATTTTCCCGGATTGCTGAAACATCAAGCTGACCGCCTCCTGAATCAAATCTGGTTTGATATTTACCGCCACCGGATTTCTGGAGAAATTCTTGGAGAATACTTTGTTCGCGATGCTGTAAGCTACCATGGGTTGAAAAGATTCTCTGTCAATGACTACCTGATTTCTGGCGTAGTTCTTGATGAACCATCCCCTCTTCTTTGTGGTACAAGCTGAACTGTTGGAGATATTATATTTTTCCTGTATTTCTTTGACTGACATGTCCTGCGGAATAAAGACTTTTTCACGTCTGATTTCTTGTGTTGCTGTGTCCATAAGGTTTTCCTCCGTTTTTTTGAAGGGGTAAAAGTAGAAATTGGGGTGGAATGGGTTGAAGAAATGATTAGATAAAGATTGATTTATTCAATCACTTCATTTATTTATATATATCGACTGGGGATCTATAAGGGATTTGGATACTGAAAGAGCTTCAAATTTTAATCCATAACAAATACGTTTGTAGATTTTCGCCCTTTTTTAAAAAAATAATTAGTGCTAGTATAAAAATCTAATTATCGGATAAAGCTAAGTTTGTATGGTAATTATCAGGAAACGACCATGGAATCCTATAAGTTTGAAACATTCACTGAAGCTGCTGCATTTGCTAAGAAATGGGATGACTATTTAAAAAAATTGGTAGAAGAATAATCTTAATACAGTTCGTTCTACTACTCCCATTGACAGGTGTTTAGGTGTGTTTATCCTGTGTTTAGTAGACAACTTAACACCTGATAAATCCTGATCCGGATAATCTGAAAAGGGATTTGTGGTTGCAGAGGCGAGGTGTTAAGGTGTTAAGGTGAAAATGGGGATGATGAGAAAATAATATTGCTCAGACAAAAAGATATCGCAAGTTTGTATGGACAATAATTTGAGATAACCCACCAGATTTATAGGAACTATTTTTAAAAATGTATAAAAATGGTACAAATTGGCACACAACAATAACCGAAAATTTTTATAAAAAATATTTTTTAGCCTATATATGAACCTTGATATGGGCAGGTAGTCCTTCCTGAAATCCTTATTTCACAAACTTTTAATTTTATGCTACATTACTAAGAGTAATTGTTATACTATCCTTATTCAATAACAGTTTTATATCGCATAATTTGCGGCGCTTAGTTTGTCATACAAGATACATATAAATAATTTTAAGCGAACATATAAAGAGAGGAAAGTCTTATGAGTCAACGAGTCTATAGATCTTACAGAGAACCTATAAGAAAAGGGCTTACTTGGGAAGAACGCTGGAAAGGTGATGATAGAGGTTTAATCAGTTGCTGGGAACTTGGAAGGGAATTAAGGCAGAAAAAACCAGAGCTGGCAGCGTGTGCAGAAAATGGGGAGCTTCCTGTATTGGTGTGGAAAGGTGGTGTTGAAAAGAGATTAAAGATAGCGGAAAAATATGGAACTCTCAGTTATTTAGCGGAATGGCAAGGGCTTAGGGGAGAAGACTTGAATATAGATTTATCCGAAGAACGAGAAATTATTTGTTCTAAAACGGGAATGAAAGTCATCTATACAGGCGACGTTGAGAAGTATTGCGATGCATAAACGAAGGAATAGATAGCATTGAACTTCGTAGCAATTGATGTATGAGCGGTAATTGTATCATCCACACAAAAAAATATTTTAAATAGAAAAGATTATGAAATCAAATCCTGACTTTGTAGCAGTTGATTTTGAATTTGCGACCCGCGAAAAAGGGACAATTTGTTCTGTCGCTATTGTGTCATTTAAGGACGGCGAAATAATTGACAAGTTTAATTCATTAGTTCAGCCTCCCAAAAATGAATATGAATTGCATAATACTTTTGTACATAATATACATTCTCGTTTAACAGAAAACGCTCCTTCCTTTGTGGAAATATTTCCAGAGATTTATAAAAGACTAAATAACAATACAGTTGTTGCGCATGGAGCTTTTCATACCGACAAAGTATGCTTGGAACAAGCTATTAGCCTACATAATATTGAGGCTTCTTTAAATATTAAGTGGGAGTGTACTCAAAATATATGTGAATGCGGATTACCTGTTGCTTGTAAGGTTTGTAATATTGAGTTATCTCATCATGATGCTTTATCTGATGCTATTGGTTGTGGGATTTTGTATTACAAATATTTGAAAAGCGATTTACCTTTTAACGAATTTCAGAGGGTAAAAAATGAGGAAACAACTTTCAACAATAATATTAACTATCCCAATCATTTAACTGGTGCAGTTTTAAAGCCAGACTTTGAAAATGCTAAAAATAAAACCAATCCCTTTTATAAGAAAAAAGTTGTTATTTCTGGCTTTAATAACAACGATAAAGAAAGAATTGCAAATGAGTTAAAAGAACTTGGCGCTGATGTTGATGCTACTGTTAGTAATAGCACCAATATTTTAATAACAGGCGATAATGTTATCGGTCCTGTTAAATTAGAAAAAATGCAGGCAAACATTACAAAAGGGAAAGATGCGCAGATTATAAACTTATCAGAGTTTAATGAATTGAAAAAATAACAACATGCCGCCATACATTGTTCCTTTTAAATCATAATTCACGACATCAGAATTTTTCAAAATCATTTATTTGTAGATGTTCTACGTAAAATGCAACATTACAAGAAATCCATTTATTAAACTTCATTTACCGACTTAAAAATCATTCCTTCCCGCATCCTCCCCAAAATATTCATCGCCAAAGATCTCTCTCCCCAGAAGCTTTTGTTAGGTATCAGAGGGTATGATACCTAACATTGGCCACCATCAATTTATTTTGTATCTTTTCAATACCTTCTTAATGCTGTTCTTCCACATGATCTTCGGATTGTCCTTATATCTCCCATAGAGAGTTAAAATATATTCATCGGAAAATAATCCCATTAACTTCCGTGCCTGACTTATTACCTGCTGATCATTCTTAAAACCATTCGTTGAAAGTCTTCCTATCAATTGATTTGGTTTCCCCAACCAAATTGTCTCTGTAATATAAGGACTTACTTTATCTATCACCTGATCAATTTTGTCATCCAGCATCGGCTCGGATGAAACACTTGTCTGATATCCTGCGTTGAATGCATATTTCAGCGACTCCAGTCTTTCATCAAAGTCCGGCGCATTGGGCTCCCAGTATTTAAGAATATTGGAATCAACAGACCCGATGGTAAAACGGAAAAGAATATTTTCTTTAAATGGAATAAATGCATTGCACATTGCTTTAACACACTCCAGATGCGGTTTGGAGACGATAAGAACTTTATTTCCAGCTGCCAGAATATTACCAATAAAAATTAAGTTCTCTTGCAGATGCTTCGGTGTAATATCATGCGATGATGGAACCATAATTAAATCATTTCTTTTTCTGAATTTCTTCTTCAGCAGATATGAATTTTTAATTACTTCATTCTTCCAGTCTTCAACCGTATTATTTTTGTAGTTCACAATCATTGACTTTGCGTAGCAATATTTGCAATCATGTGAACATCCGGAAATTAAGTTCTCATATTTCTCCGCCCATTGCCTGTTTTCGGTTGATGCTTTCCTTGTTTTGATGGACTTAATAGGCATTTTTATTTTCCTCCTTATTTTGTTTGTTGTTTTGACTTTCATCTAACTTCCGTTTAATCGCATTCCTTATAAAATCCGAGATAGCGATGTTGCTCTGATCTGTTATTGCCTTTAGCTTATCAAACATTTCAGCTGAAAGAACTACAGATATTGGTCTTACATAAAATTTTTGCTTCATATTATTTTCTCCCTTCTTAAAATTATTTTATAAATATTTTATTTATATAATTATTTGTTACAAGAAAAGGTAAAGGTCAGCAGTCAGTTTGTTTCTGGAAATATTATTGACATCAATTTTTGAAATGCAAATTTATTATCCGCTTAAAATTGAAATACTTCTTCAGAAGAAAATGATGTTATAGTTCCACCAGTCTTTTCGCGCGCGGCAATTAATTGCTTTGAAAACAAATCTTCTAACTTATCGTGCTCAGATAAATTTTCTGCATCAAAATTATTTTCTTCATCATCGTAATTATTGCTAAACACCTTAACACCTGTATCTTTATCATCGGATTCCGGAATGGATTCAACCTGTTCATCGTCAATACAGGTGTTAAGGTGACCACTAAACACATCCTTAACACCACTAAACACCTTATCCGCGCGATTAATATTTTTTAGCTGCAAATCGAACATCACGAGCAGCTTACCATTCTCTTCCCAATCAGGATTTCCTGTTAAATCATAAGGAGTGGGTAAACCTGTTACCGGTTTGCAAGCATTATCATCATTGATTTTCAGGTAAGCTTTTCCAGAGTGCTTTGCTCTTTTTAAATCCTTATCATCAATGAAAGTAGCTCCTTCTTCATCACACCATGTCAAAATTCTATCTTTAACTTTTTTCGAAGCCCATTGGGATACAGCACCTGCAGATATTCCATACTTTTCAGCTAAATCTTTGGAAAATATCTTCCCCTTACCCTCGATGAATATCAATCTTTCTTCAGTTTTAGCATCTAAAGCCCCCATGTTTTCCCGAAAAGATTCGGTGACGATTTGCAGAGCAATCGAGTAGTCGGACATTTCAGCAATTAATTTTCCCTGCTCATTTTTCTTGCGTTGAAATTGATAAGCACAAGCTACAGTCTGTATTACAATCAACACCCTTTTAAATGCTCTCCTGGTAGCTATGGGTGGAATGTCATTTTTATTAATGAATGCAGAAATATCTTCAGCAAACGGAATTACAACTTCAGTCGGTTTTAACATACTATGATAATATTTCCATTTTTCAATTGTCTTCGAATCCAAACCAGCAAATGTTCCTGCTCGTTGCTTAGCTATCATGGTGATAATATTTTTTGTTTGATCTATACCTTCATCTGGATGAATAGTAAATAACCTGTCTTCCAGCTGCGGCTCAAGATTTTCCATGATGGTTGTGGTAATAAATGATGTTGGTCCGTCAAGCTTTTTTTCAACAGTGCTTAATTTCCCCTCCTCATCCTTTTCCACCGTGCTATACCTTATTTTTCCTTCAGAAATTAATGAGCGTGTAACATAGACCAGCTCTGAATCCGATGCATTATTTTCCTGAAATTGAAAACCTTCCGTTATAATCAAGCATTTGTTTTTTAATCCTTCTTGAAGATAATAAAGACTTTTGGCGGAACCATTGGTGATCATGTAATATGCATCATTAGGATAAATCTCCGTGCACATTGAGAGACAATAAGACTTACCAGCTCCAAAGTGTCCAGCATTCTTAACAGCAAGCACATTTGGATTTTGAAAATCATCCGGTAGCAATCGACTGTCCATTGCACAAAAATACATCGATATTATTTTCCTCTCACCAACAACCCCTGCTTCATTAATGACATCAATTCTTTTCTTAAACACCAGTGGGTCAAGTGTCAGAGACTCTGCAGCTTTCACGATTTCAGGATCAACTATCTTTTCTTCCTTCTTCGTTTCACTTTGTCTTTTTAATTTCCTTGCTGCATCTATCTCTGCTACTATTGCTTTGCTTGTAGTTTTAGTTTTTGTAACTAACATCTTGGTGTAGTGATGAAGTTTTGCTTGATCAATGTCAACCAGCAATGGCGCAATATCTTCCTTGATGTAGGGTTGTGCTTTGAGAAAATCTGCGGGTAAATTATCAATCAATATTTCCAATACGGATTTAGCTTTCCTCATTTCTTCTCTTAGTTCATCTGCTGTGTGGTCTTTTAAATATTCGTTGAGATCAACCTTGCTCAATCCGGCAGGTCTGGGTAACTCGACTAGGAAAACATTCCTTCCCCTTTGTGTCAAATATTTTCCCGTTTTGATTGCACCCTTGAAACCAGCTTTGTTGTCTTCATTGTCATTGATGATGTAAAAAGCTTTAGCGCCCTGCGTTAATCTTCCCAATTTTTCAAAATCGTTTTCCCTAAAGTTTGTGGTGATAGGTGATATAGCATTAAAACCTTTATCTACAGCACTTATCCAGTCCGGAGCACCCTCAGCAATAACGATTTCGTCAGAGTTTCTTACTGTATCCTCGCCCATAAACACATCGTTTTGAATAAACCTTGAAAAATGTTTTCTCTTTTCATCATCAGGATTATGAGCCCGAAGTTTTTTATATTTTATAAATTCCTGTTTACCATTTTCATCAATTTTAATATTTCCCTGGTTATCGGTGTAGCATTCATATTTATCGGGTGGAGTAAGACTCGTTGCTCTTGCAAGCATATAGACAACCTTCCCATTTAGCCAATATGGAAATACAATTCTCCCTTTGAAATAATCATAAAAATATCCGGAGGAATTACCAAAAGAAAAAAGTCCGGTTAAAGCAACTTTCCCCCTGAACTCGGGTATTGAATTAAGATGAATCGCCAACTCGGAATAGTTATCATCCCGTTTTGACACTGGTGCAAATCCCAATTGCAATTCTTCGATGATATCTTGAGAAAATCCATAGTGTGTTAATAGGTGGTCCATTATACCCGGATGATCCTTCAATTGCTCATGATACCACTCAGCAGCTGTTGTCAGCATATTTTCTACCAACACTTTTTCCTGCATGTCTTTTTCTTTTTGAGCAGCTTCAGCAGGAGTGATGGTTTGACCACCCCAATAAGGGATACCTGCTCTATCAGCAAGAAATTTAACCGCTGTCTTGTGATCACATTTTTTGTAATGCATTACGAGATTGATCACATCACCCTTTGCATCGCAATGAAAACATTTCCAACCCTGAATCTTTGGCCAGATTGTTAAGCATCTGCCACCGGTGCTTCCATGGGCTGGACAATCCCCTTGCAAATAGTTGCCAGAGGCCGTTCCTCTATAACCTAGCGCGACAGCTACATGCGTGATGTCATTTTTTGATTTCAACTCGGCGTAGAAGTCATTCTGCATTTGGTTTCTGTGCCTCCTTTTCCAGCGGCTTTTCGTCAAAATCGATATTGCTGAAATCATAATAACCTTTTGTCTCCTGTGCTGTTAAAGGTTTTGATTCTGCTGTTTTGAAATCAGTCATATAAACAATCGATATCTCGATTGCATTTCTTACAACTTCACCCATAGAAATCAGTTGATCATCAGATAATTCTTTCACAAAACCATACAGGCGTTCAGACATTGATACCGTCAATAATTTTCCAAATTGTTTTTTTCGCATACTTGGTCCTCCTTAATACAATATTATTTAATTTTAATTATGTTACCGAAGTTAACCGATGACGCTTATTTATTTTTTATGCGAGATTCGCGGGTAAGTTTCTGAAAATAGAAAATGACGAAAACAGTCTTAAAAACAGCTTTTCGTCATTTGGGAAACTAACTGTGGCGTGTCAGATGCATGCTGGATAAGGGTATTATTGCTATTGAATAAAAATGGTTAGATGATTAAAATCGAAAAAGTGCTGAAACCTTCCGGTGACGATAGTAGATTATTTTCAAAATAACGCATAGCTGTGCGTTTATTTTTTGTCCTTTTTCTTTGCTACTTTTGCTTTGGATATATTTGCTGTTTCTTTTAGGGAAGCTGCTTCCAACTCATTGATGTATTCTTCAACCTGGGTAAAGAAATACAAATTTAGTATCTGCCGCTGATAGGAATCGCTGAGGATGCTTTGATAACTGTATCCGAAGTTATCGTTCATAAATTGTTCAATCTCCGGATAAAAAGGTGATTTTTTAATATGATTCTTTTCACTAGCATCAGAATCAACGCCACCCACATTAAAGCTATACGGTTTGTTTTCACTTGATCTCCAGTAATTTATGGAACCACCCATCCCTGCTTGATGGGCCCATCCTGCGGAGTCAGCGGAATGCGGACGAAAATTCATCAGCATCTTGAGATTAAGATCGCCAAACATATGCAGATGTATATCGGGAAAATCCTTCTTTATTTTTTCTTTGATAGCTTTTGGCAGTTTCTTCTTTGCTCCCATGGAACCCAGAGCAATGTATTTGTGGCCGCTTTTGACATACAATTTAAATTCAGCATAGGGATCATCATAGTCATGGACCACCGGTATCGGTTTCCATTTTTTGTCTTTTAATGCTTCCTCCAATTCCGTCTGGTTCCAGTAATTATGCTCTGCATTATCAAAACGATCATCAAGCGAAAAACAACGATCAAAATAATCGCCATATTTACGGAGAAAAGTGGTGTATTCGGGAAGACTGATTTTCTTAAATCCGGTAAAGACACTGTATGCGCCCGAATCCAGATAAAGCTTATCAATCATATGTCTGTAGGTCTTCACTAAGTCAGATATATTACCCTCCTGATAAGCGTATGAGATCAGAATATTCAGCTTCTTCCCTCCGGTCTTTTCATAAAACATGGGAACAATAGTGGCGCTATCAATAGCATTAAATATTTTCATGAGAAAAGTCCTCCCGATATCGATTAAAATTATTTCTTATTTTCGGTTACAAAACCCATTTGGACAGCAATAGTGTTCAGGTGAAACGACGCTTCCATGATCATGTTTTTATCTACAAGCGCTTTTTGTTTAATCAACCAGTCTTTATTTTTATAATCGGTTTCATGACAGAATCTTAAAAAGTCGGAAATGAGTTTGTTAAGACTCAAACTGGATTTATGGACACCTGAACTTAAAAAGGAAATTTTCATCCGATCCATGACTAAATTGTCGAATAATACCGGTCTGTCTTTTGCTGGTTTTTTGTCCAATAAATCTTTAATTTGCTGAGCTTTCTTGACGGGAATTGCTTGACCGTTATAATAAGAGATTAGTTTTGCCTGGTCAAAATCAACATAACTCATCCCTAATTTTTTTAATCGCTCATAGGTAATAACACTGTTGACATAATGCTTGACGCGCTCGTTATCCAGATCGTAGGAGATATCAGGAAAAGGTTCTACATTCATTTTTTTGACAACCTTATCCGGTAGAGCGCTGTCCACTATTTCTTCATACTCCGGAGATTCAACAAGTATGTCTTCACAGGATTTTTTACCTTCCTCTTTTCTTATGTATTCGAGTTGCAGAATTCTTGTTTTTCCCAATGCAGAGTATTTCCGGGAAAATTCCCCCATTTCCGTCAGCTGCATAGCTTGTTGAAACAGTCTCTTGTGCCGGATGTCAAAATTATCACGTCTCCATTTCGCATAGTGGTGGGGTTTTGCAAATGATTCTTTTATTTCTTTTAGAATAGATCCCATTGCAATGAGGAATAACACGGTAAACATCTCCGTGTGTATATTGAGAGCATGAATACCGTTCCACAAAGAATCAATCTGTTTACGTCCTTCATGAAGATATGCACTTCTGTTGCTTTTTAATTTTTTCAATTCTTCCAGATTAAATTTGCTGCGAACTTCATCAATGATATTTTCCGAATATTTGGCGGTCTGCATTATGCTGATTTCTTGAACTGAAGTGGCGTCCGATGTTATTTTGGGTTGTGCTTGCTTATTTTTAATTTCAGGTTGTTTGTCGAGGACTTCAGGTATTAGAGTTTTTGACTTTTTTTTAGCATTTACCTTTTTCGTTACTGCTGATTTTTTCTTAGTGGTCATTTCCCTTTCCTCTCACTCTTTGTTGATAACGATTCCGCTGTCTTTCCTTACAACCATTGGGGTCTTTTGTCCACATCTCCTGCTGTTTAGCTTTTGCCGCGCATCCGGAACAATACCTCTTTCCTACTCGGGTAATGATTATAATCTTTCCGCAATGATTGCAGATTGAAAAGAAGTCAATGGGAACATCTTTGATTATGTCCAGAAAGCTATGGAATACATTGATATCACCCCTGATGATACTGACTTTACCTGTAGCAAAGGAAAGATCTATGGTCAGCGGTGCATTTCTAATTTTAATCGTGTAGGTTTTATTATCCTCTGGGGCGCTGTGGTCAATCAGCTCTTTATACTTTGCAAAGCTTGATGATTTCTGATTTGCAGCTGTTACCATTTTTTCAAGCTTCTTTTTTTCAGGAAGGATACTCTGGCGGTAATCGGTGAGAGCAAGCTTGAATTTGTGCCACAGAGGTTTGAGCAATTGATGCCACTCAAGTATGGTATACTTCATCTCATCAGGAGTTAAATCGCTAGCGGTTATGTTGTAGGGTAGAATGGTATTGCGGGAAAGGATGCGGAAAAGGTTGGAGAATACCTCTGTGGCCATTTCCTGATCGTTTTCATATTGCTTCAACAGCTGTGCTTTATCCTTCTCCAGATAAGCTTCAATGAGAATTTTCAGCTCTTTTTTCCGCTGAGAATAAATATTTTTATCAATTATACCTACATTCATCTTAACTAACTGTAATTGTAAGTAATACCATTGTCAAGATATATTTTAACATTAACAATAATGATACTAGATAATGGTGTTAATGTTTATGTATTAGTTAATGATATTAAAGTCTTATTGACATATTATGATTTCTATGAAATAATATATGTAAATTTATAGAGAGGGAAGGAGGATAGTAGAAAAATAGCGGTGGGCGCAAGGTTGATTAAACCCTGCGGAAATTAAACAATTTTTATATTTAGGAATTCTATTTATTGATTATGTTATGTTTATTTGGACTGAGGTTTAACAGCTAAGGTCCGCGATTTAGTTACCTTTTTGAGTTCCGGAAAGGTAATAGAAAGTGCAGGAAACATTATTTGATGGATTTTTACGATTAAAACAAATTGTAGGCACCAAAACAACGCCAGCGATTATTCCCATCTCTAAATCAAGTTGGTGGGCGGGAGTCAAAGAAGGAAGATTCCCTCAACCGATCAAGCTTGGTAAGCGAACAACCGTCTGGAAAATGTCGGACATCCGACAATTAGTTGAAAATAAGTCACAAAATGAATTAGATAATTAAAAAAACGTGGCAAACTTATTGAGTTGTCTACTATCAATAATGTTTGCCACGTTCTATTTGTTTTCATGGCGGTATGTTAACCATTTTAAAAAATTTGCATTTGAATTAGAATATCATCCATTCGCCTTTTTAAATGGCAATACCTTTGCAGCCTCCTTCAATCCGTCCAGATAGTCAGACCAGAGCTGCATCATCTTCCGTCTTTCGTCAAGGTGTACCGTCCGATTGTAACTGCGTCCCAGAGGGTCACTGACACGATGCGCTAATTGTGCTTCAATGAAATCAGTCCTGACTTGCAATACTTCATCAAGAATAGTTCGCGCCATTGCCCGAAATCCATGTGGGGTCATTTCGTCTTTTGTGTATCCCATGCGCCGTAATGCCGCTAGAATGGCATTGTTTGACATTGGTCGGGCAAACGTTCTGTCGGAAGGGAAAGCATATTTACTTTTACCGCTAAGTTTTTTGATTTCTTCCAAAATCTTAATGGATTGTTGTGACAGCGGTACAAGGTGAGGTTCCCTCATTTTCATCTTTTCCGCCGGTATGCACCAAATAGCATTTTCAAAATCAACCTCAGTCCATTCCATATGACGTAATTCGCCTGGACGGACAAAGACAAGCGGCGATAGTTGTAAAGCTAATTTCACAACATAACTGCCGGAATAACCGTCAATAGCGCGGAGTAGTTCTGCTACTTTTTTTGGTTCTGTAATAGCCGCAAGGTGTTTCTCTTTTGCCGGTGGTAATGAACCAATCAAATCCTGCGCCGGATTTCGTTCAGCGCGTCCCGTGGATACCGCATAGCGAAAAATCATATTACACAGTCCTCTTATACGGTGAGCCCCTTCCAATACGCCTCTTGATTCGATTCGTCTTAACACCGTGAGCAGTTCAGGGGCTTTAACGTCTTTAATTGGTCGTGTGCCAATCCAAGGGAAAACATCAAGTTCCAAACTGCGCATGATTTTCTGCGCGTGTCCTTCTGTCCATTTTATTTGAAATTTATTGTGCCACTCTCTGGATATAACCTCAAATGTTTCAGTTTCTTCAACCTTGGCCTGTTTCTGAGCTTTGCGAACTGCGCCGGGGTCAACATTATTTGCCAGTTGTCTTCTTGCATCATCTCGTCTTTGGCGCGCATCCAGAAGATTTACTGCCGGATATGTGCCGAAAGAAAGTTTTCTTTCTTTATTATCGAAGCGGTATTTGAAATGCCATAGCTTGCCGCCCGATGGTGTGACCAAAAGATAAAGCCCTCCGCCATCGAAAAGTTTGAATTCTTTCTTCTGTTGCTTAACGGAACGAATTTTGATATCAGATAAAGGAAGTATTTTTTTAGGCATGTCCAATTCCTCTCTTTTTGGGGGCTTGACATATCACATGGGGGCTTTTTGATGCCCTATCGGCCCCCATAATTGCAGGATAGTGATGAACTTTATAACACATCTTTGGACAATAAACAATAAAAAACCAGCTATTTCTAACTGGTTTTGGAATTCTTTGGATTTTGTCGGATTGAGTTTTGGTGGAGCTGAGGGGGATCGAACCCCTGGCCTCATGACTGCCAGTCATGCGCTCTCCCAGCTGAGCTACAGCCCCACTAATTTAAACAAACCTTGTTGCAGAATTTCGAACCAT